>Ga0316204_10009527_pt1 | contig 12925 bp, 8 predicted proteins | sample 6monrhotite_MG_2_FD_205661 | JGI IMG/M metagenome (GOLD analysis project Ga0316204, IMG submission 205661) | Microbial mat bacterial communities from mineral coupon in-situ incubated in ocean water Damariscotta River, Maine, United States -... | ecosystem: Environmental > Aquatic > Marine >...
TGTCGGGGGTTTCCAGATGGGGCACCGCGTTGAACAGAACCGGCGACCAATGCCCGCCGATGGGGAACAGCCGGTGCATTGACGTGTGCATGATCGCCAGCGCCATGCGGGCCATCGCAGGCACGCTCAACCCCATGGCCTGTGCCATCACCATCGAGATCAAACCGCCAGATGTGACCACCAATGCGGGGCCATCCCCCGCCGCGATATCGCGCAACGCGCCTTCGATCCGGTCGTGAAAATGCTGCCAGGTTTCGGGCGTACCTTCCAGCTTGCCGGATTTCCAATACTCAAACACCGTTGGCAAATGCGAGGTAAAGCTACCCTGTTCGGTTGGAAACGGCACGCCGTGCTGTTCTTCTAGCAAACTGGCCAGTGTGAAATATTCCAACTCGTTCAACCGCGCATCGCGTTCGGCAACCAACCCCGTTGCCATGCCGTCCGCCGTTTCGCGGTGACGTACCAATGTGCCGGTGAACAGTCTTGTGTGGTGGCTTCCGGCCTCGCGCAGGTAATGGCCCAGCCAAGCCGCCTGTTCATGGCCCAGATCGCTAAGCCGGTCATAGCTGACCTCGTCTTTGGCACCTGAATTGGCCTGCCCGTGGCGGATAAGAGTGATATGCGACATGTCTGAAATTCCTTCTTGCGACTTTGATAGGGCAGCAAGGACCAAGTGAAAAGCCATCCGCGCCAATACGAAACCTGTGATCACCGCCCTGACGTGGTTTGGCGCAAACTTGGGGCAGGGCGTCGGGAATGGGACTCCCGCAAAAACCGACAATTGGCTATAGAGGCAGCAGCGCTTTTCAGGAGGACAGGATGGCGGACAAGATCACATTCACGCTCGACGGCGAAAAAGTAGAGGCCGAAGCGGGCTTGACGATCTGGGAAGTGGCCAATGGCCGCGGCCTGAAGATCCCGCATCTGTGCCACAAACCGGCACCGGGCTATCGCCCTGATGGCAATTGCCGCGCCTGTATGGTCGAGATCGAGGGCGAACGCACTCTGGCGGCCTCCTGTATCCGCGAGCCCAGCGATGGCATGGTGGTCACCACCAACAATGCCCGCGCTGAAAGCGCCCGCAAAATGGTGATGGAACTGTTGATCGCCGATCAGCCCGCACCGGATGTGGCGCACGATAAATCCAGCCACATGTGGGACATGGCCGCATTGAGCGATGTCAGCGAAAGCCGTTTCCCAAAAATCGAAGATGGCCGCATCCCGCTACTGGATGACAGCCACGTTGCGATGTCGGTCAATCTGGATGCTTGTATCCAATGTGGCCTGTGCGTGCGTGCCTGCCGCGAGGTGCAGGTCAATGACGTGATCGGCATGTCGGGCCGCGGCCATGACAGCTATCCCACCTTTGACATGGCAGACCCAATGGGTGCATCCACCTGCGTGGCATGCGGCGAATGTGTTCAAGCCTGCCCGACTGGCGCGTTGATGCCCTCCACTGTAGTGGACGAAAATCAGGTCGGCGACAGCGCCGATTTCGACAGCGAAGTTGACAGCATTTGCCCGTTCTGCGGTGTGGGCTGTCAGATCTCGCTCAAGGTCAAGGACGGCAAAGTGAAATACGTCGAGGGCATTAACGGCCCCGCAAACGAAGGGCGGCTTTGCGTCAAAGGCCGCTTTGGCTTTGACTATATCCACCACGATCACCGCCTGACCAAACCTTTGATCCGCCGCGACGACGCGCCTGCCAAGGGGTTGAATGTCGATCCCGGAAATTGGCAGGAGTTCTTTCGCGAAGCGTCATGGGACGAGGCGCTGGATTTTGCGGCAAACGGGCTGAAAGATATTGGCGGCACCGGCGTTGCTGGCTTTGGCTCTGCCAAATGCACCAACGAAGAGGCTTATCTGTTCCAAAAGATGATCCGCCAAGGGTTTGGCCACAACAACGTCGACCATTGCACACGTCTGTGCCACGCATCATCTGTTGCGGCTTTGATGGAAAATGTCGGCTCCGGCGCGGTGTCGGCAACGTTCAATGAGATTGAAAACGCAGATGTGGCGATTGCTATCGGGTGTAACCCGATTGAAAACCACCCCGTCGCGGCAACCTATTTCAAACAGTTCACCAAACGCGGTGGCAAACTGATTGTGATGGATCCGCGCGGTCAGGCGCTCAAGCGGTTCTCAAGCCATATGCTGCAATTCCGCCCCGGCACAGATGTGTCGATGCTGAATGCGATCATGCATGTGATTGTCGAAGAGAACCTCTTTGATCAGCAGTACATCGAAGCCTACACCGAGAACTGGGAAGCCGAGAAAGAGCACCTCAAGGATTTCTCACCTGAGAAAATGGCGGAGGTCTGCGGCATCGACGCCGAGACCCTGCGTGATGTGGCGCGGACCTTTGCAGGTGCCAATGCCGCGATGATCTTCTGGGGCATGGGGGTCAGCCAGCACATTCACGGCACCGACAATTCGCGCTGCCTGATCTCGCTGGCGTTGATGACCGGTCAAGTGGGCCGCCCCGGCGCGGGTCTGCATCCGCTGCGCGGCCAGAACAACGTGCAAGGTGCCTCTGACGCGGGTCTGATCCCGATGTTCCTGCCCGATTATCAACCGGTCACCGATGATGGTGTGCGCAGCGCCTTTACCGAAGTGTGGAAAAGTGAGGACTTCTCCAACCAGAAAGGTCTGACCGTCACCGAGATTATGGATGCGGTGCATGATGGCGATATTCGCGGCATGTATGTGCTGGGTGAAAATCCGGCGATGTCGGACCCCGATGTCGAACATGCCCGCGATGCCTTGGCGAAACTGGATCATCTGGTGGTGCAGGATATCTTCATCACTGAAACCGCAAATTACGCTGATGTGATTCTGCCCGCTTCGGCCTTTGCCGAAAAGTCCGGCACGGTGACAAACACCAATCGTCAGGTGCAAATGGGCCGACCCGCTGTGCCGCCCCCCGGCGAGGCGCGTGAGGACTGGTGGATCGAGGTTGAGCTGGCGAAACGTCTGGGTCTTGGTTGGGACTATCAAAGCCCTGCCGATGTGTTTGCCGAGATGAAGCAAAACATGAAATCGCTGAACAACATCACCTGGGACCGTCTTGCCGTCGAAAACGCGGTGACCTATCCGTCGCTGTCGCCCGAAGATCCCGGTCAACCGATTGTGTTTGGCGATGGTTTCCCGCGTGCCGGTGGCCGCGCCAAATTTACGCCCGCATCGATCATCGCACCCGATGACGTGCCGGATCAGGATTATCCGATGATTCTGACGACCGGTCGCCAGTTGGAGCATTGGCACACCGGGTCTATGACCCGCCGCGCCAGTGTTCTGGACGGTTTGGAGCCAGAGGCAAACTGTTCGCTGCATCCCGCCACCTTGCGCAAGCTGGGCGTTGCGCCGGGTGATCATGTGCGTTTGACCACCAAACGCGGTTCGATCGAGATTATGGCCCGCGAAGACCGTGCCGTTTCGCCGGACATGGTGTTCCTGCCCTTTGCCTATGTCGAGGCGGCGGCGAATATTCTGACCAACCCTGCGGTGGACCCCTATGGCAAGATCCCCGAGTTCAAGTTTTCGGCCGTGAAGGTTGAAGCGGCGAACGCGCAGGTTGCGGCAGAGTAAGTTCTGCTTTGATCCAAAGGTGCGCCTGACAGCGCATTCGATATTATTTGGTTGATGAGGGGGCCTTGCCCCCTCAAACTCCCCCAGAGTATTTTTTGCCAAAAAGAAAGAAGGGAGCATCATGCAGATAGATGCGGCGCGATTCCTTGCGGATCTTCATGTTTTGCGCGGATTCGGTGCATCGGGCGTGGGCAAAGGTGTGGTTCGGCCTGCTTATTCGGCGCCTGATTTGGCGGCCCGCGATTGGTTGGCTGGGCAAATGCGCGCGGCGGGCTTGACCGTGGCGGTTGACCCGATGGGCAATCTTTTTGGCTTGGCGAATGGCCCGTCGATTTTGCTTGGCTCGCATTCCGACAGTCAGCCTGAGGGCGGATGGCTGGATGGGGCGCTGGGCGTGGTGGCCGCATTGGAGGTGGCCCGTGCGGCGCAAGAGGCAGGCGGACCTGCAGTTTCAGTGGTGTCCTTTCAGGATGAAGAGGGCCGGTTTGGGGTGACCACCGGATCGGCGGTTTGGTCCGGGCATTTATCGCAGAATGAGGCTGATAGGTTGGTGGATCACGCGGGGGTGCGATTGGCCGATGCACGGGCTGTGATGGCGGATCGGGTGACGGGGGATGTTGATCCGGCCGGGTTCACCGGCTTTATGGAGATGCATATTGAGCAGGGGCCGACGCTGGATACCACTGGCGAACAGATTGGCGTGGTGACGGATATTGTTGGCATCCGCGATATGAAGATCACATTTGATGGCCAGCAGAACCATGCGGGTACCACGCCTATGCATCTGCGCCGCGATGCCTTTCAGGCGGTTTCGGCGTTCAACGCATTGCTGAATGATCGGCTGCGCAATGTGGTAACGCCCAGCACGGTTTGGACCATTGGACATCTGACGCTGCATCCCAATGCCTCTTCGATTGTGCCGGGGCGGGCCGTGTTTTCGATGCAATGGCGCGATGGGGATGCGGATCGTTTGGCCCGGATGGAGCAGGTGATCCGGGACACGGCGGATGAGGTGGCGCAGGCGCGGGGTTTGACGCTGGGCTTTGGGCCGCTGTTGGGGCTGGAGCCGGTGGCGATGGACACGCGGTTGCGCGGAGCATTGGCGGAACAGGCAGAAGCCGTTGCGCCGGGCCGCTGGCGCGAGATGCCGTCGGGGGCCTTGCATGATGCCACCAATGTATCACATCTGATGCCTGTGGCGATGGTGTTTGTGCCGTCCATTGGCGGGATCAGCCATGCTTTTGAAGAGGACACCGACGAGGCGGATCTGGTTGCCGGGCTCGAGGTCTTGGCCGGAGCGGTTGCGCGGCTGGGTTAGGCCCAGCTGACGTCCCCGAGAAAGATATAACCCGCGCCATAGATTGTTTTGATCAGCTGCGGGTTTTTGGGATCTTCGCGCAGTTTGGTGCGCAGACGCGAGATACGTACATCCATGGCCCGATCGAAGCTTTCTGATGCTGCACCCCCTAGGCTTTCTTGCATTTGGGTGCGGCTGATCAGGCGTTTGGGGCTGTCGAGGAACAGGCGCAACACTTCACCTTCGGCATGGGAGAACGGGGTTTCGCCGCCTGTGTCATCCTCCAGAATATAACGATCAAAATGTGCGGTCCAACCGCTGAAGCTGGCGGTGTCACCGGCTTGGGGGGCCGGTTTGGTGTTCCGCAGGCGGGCGCGGATGCGGGCCACGACCTCTGCCGGATCGAAGGGTTTGATGATGTAATCGTCTGCGCCCAACTCAAGCCCTGTCACACGGTCCTGCACCTGCGAGCGGCCCGATATGATGATGACGATAGCGCCTTGTTCCAGCGCGAGGCGATGCACAAGGGTCAGCCCGTCGGTGTCAGGCAAGCTGAGGTCAACGAGGCAGACATCGGGGGTATGTTTGGCCAAAGCCGCCTCGAACGCGCGGGCGCGGCCAAAGCTGAGGGTGGCAAAACCGGCCTCTTCAAGCACATCAACGAGCATACGGCGGATCTCCGGCTCATCGTCGAGAATGGTGACAAGCGGTTTGGTCATTCGGCAGCAACCTCGTTGGGGGTGATCAGCGCGGCCAGATCGGCGGCAGTGAACGGTTTCTGCAGGACCGGCGCAAGGGTTTGCGCCTTGAGGAACATCTCGTGGTCCTTGGGCAGGGACGTCATCAGGATAAAGGGCAGCTTTCGGTTCACCCGTTCTGCCAGATCGAGGCCCGTGGCCTCACCGATCAGCTGGATATCAGACAGCACCATGGCAATGCCGGGCAGATCCGCCAGCAGGGCCGTGGCCTCATCCGCGCTGGTGGCTTCGATCACCGAATGGCCCAGCCCCATCAACATATCGCGCACACCGGCCCGCAGATCGTCTTCGTCTTCGACCAGCAAAACCATGCCCGTGGTGGCATGAAGCGCGGGGCGATAGGGCAGGCGCAGCACCACTTGGGCCCCGCCGCCCGCGCCATTGGACAGGCGCAGATCGCCGCCCGCGGATTTGGTCAGATCATAGACCATCGACAGGCCTAGCCCTGATCCCTCGCTGCCTTTGGTGGTGAAAAACGGATCAATGCCTTTCTCCAACGCTTTGGCGGAGAATCCCGGCCCGCTGTCTTGCATCACCCATTCGATCCAGGTGTCATGCACTGACCGCTGTGACAGGGTGATGTGGCCGCTTTTGCCGCAGGCATCGCGGGCGTTCAGGATCAAGTTCAGCAGGCTGTCCTGCACCATGCCCTTGTCGAGTAGGGCGAGCGTTTCGGGGGCCTCATCGACCACGGTCAGGGTCATCCCGTCGGGCAATGTGGGCGCAGCCAGCGTTTCGAAATCGCGGAGGAAAACGCTCAGATCTGTGGCCGAGGGGCGCAGTGCGCGGGGGCCGGTCACATCGGCAATCGCGCTGAGCAAGGCACCGCCGCGCCGCGCCACGGCCAGCGTGCCTTCGATCAATTCATCCGCCCCGCCCGGCATATCAGGCAGCCGGCCAAGCCGGGATTGCAGGCCGAGGATAATCGTCAGCAGGTTGGAGAAATCATGCGCCAGACCGGAGATCATCTGGGCAGCCAATTCGCGCTTGCGGGTTTGTTGCAGTGCGACGCGGGTTTGGGTTTCTTCGGTGATGTCCATCGACAGGATGTAGATGCCGCCGCGGGTATCGGGGGTGAAGGCCACGCGGATGCGGCGGGCGCTGTGATCGTCGGTGAATTCAAGCACAGACGGATCGCCAGCATAGGCCTTGGCAAGGGATGGCGCGATGCGTTCATAGGCGGAAGCGCCCAAAGCCTCACGGCTGGTCAAGCCGATGATATTGCTGGGTCTTCCGGGGATCACAGAGGACAGTCGGCGGTTGGAATAGGTATAAATGCCATCGGCGTTCACATGCGCGATATGGGCCGGCATCATCTCGGTGGTTAGGCGCGTGCGGGCTTCACTTTCGGTGAGCTGGCGTTTGGTTTCCTCCAGTGTGGTGATCATCGCCGCCAGTTCGCGGTTGGTCGCTGACAATTGTTCGGCGTGGGCCAATACCTGATCACTCAGGGCATCTGACCGCGCCCTCAGCAGTGCTTCTTGTTGTTTGGTGCGGGTGATGTCTGTGTACACAGTGACCCAGCCGCCTTGGGGCAGGGGGGAGCCTTCGACGCTGATGGTGCGGCCATTGGCGCGGGTGCGTTCCATGTAATGGGGTTTGAAGGCGCGGGCCTGTTCGACCCGCTCGGTGGCGAATTCCTCAATATCGGTGACATGGCCATATTCGCCGCGTTTTGCCAGATGGCGGATTGTGTCCTCAAACGGCGCGCCGGGGGTGACCAGCGCATCAGGCAGATTGAACATCTGTTGAAACGGGGCATTGCAGACCACCAGACGCAGATCGGAATCGTAGATCGTCAGCGCCTGCACAATCAGGTTCAGCCCTGCGGATGTCATCGCCTTGGTTTGTGCATCGCTGAGTGTCATCGGGCCCCCTACCTTATCGCTAACACCCAAAACGGGCATGCGCCAAGGGTGCAAACAGGACTTTTTGCTGTGTAACAATTCGTAAGGATTGAGAAAACTTCAGGAAAAAGTTGACCGCCAGTCTAAACCCAACATCCTTGTGAGGAAGAGAATCGCACAAGTGATCTGGCCTGCCAAAGTGGCGGGTATGGGAGGAATACAAATTGGCCAAGCCGCTGACGCGCGCCGACGGACCGCAATCCGTTCCGGCGCTTTTGCAACGCAACGCAACACAATTCGCGAACGCACCTGCGTATCGCGAAAAGGAATATGGCATCTGGCAAAGCTGGACCTGGGCCGAAACCCATGATGAGGTTCAGGCGCTTGCACTGGGGTTGATGAACCTTGGTGTAAACGAGGGTGACTTTGTCGCGGTGATCGGGCGCAACCGTCCGTATCTTTACTGGGCCATGATCGCCGCCGAGATGGTCGGCGCGGTTCCCGTGCCGCTTTATCAAGACGCCAACGCCGAAGAGATGGCCTATGTGCTGGGCCATTGCGGCGCACGGTTTGTGATCGTTGGTGATCAGGAACAGGTGGATAAGGTGATCGAGGTGCAAGAAGGACTGCATCAGTTTGAACATCTGATTTACCTCGATCCGCGTGGTTTGCGCAAATACGACCACACGACATTGCATCAATACAGCCATGTGCAGGATCAAGGCCGCGCGGCCTATGATGAATACATCAAAGAGCTGGAGCGCCGCATCGCCAAGCTCGACTATGACAGCACTGGCGTGATGCTTTACACCTCCGGCACCACGGGTAAACCCAAGGGCGTTGTGCTCTCCAACCGCAACATCATCGAGACTGCCAAATCGTCTTCGGACTTTGATGGTTTGCGCCAGACCGACGATATTCTGGCCTATCTGCCGATGGCCTGGGTGGGCGATTTCATTTTTTCCGTTGGTCAGGCGATGTGGACGGGTTTCTGCACAAACTGCCCCGAAAGTGCGGAAACGATGCATGTCGATCTGCGTGAGATCGGGCCGACTTACTACTTTGCTCCGCCGCGCGTGTTTGAAACGCAGCTGACCAACGTCATGATCCGCATGGAAGACGCCAGCCCCTTTAAAAAGCGTCTGTTCGACTATTTCATGGCCCATGCCCGCAAGGTTGGCCCCAGCATTCTGGATGGCAAACCCGTTGGCGGCTGGGATCGTTTGAAATACCAGCTTGGCGAATTGTGCATCTATGGCCCGCTGAAAAATACACTTGGCTTTAGCCGGGTGCGTGTGGGTTACACCGCGGGTGAGGCGATTGGGCCTGAGATCTTTGATTTCTACCGCTCGCTAGGGATCAACCTCAAACAGCTGTATGGCCAGACCGAAGCCACCGTGTTTATCACCGCGCAGCCAGACGGCGAAGTGCGCAGCGACACCGTTGGTGTGACCTGTCCCGGTGTTGAGCTGAAGATCGCGGACAATGGCGAGGTGTTCTACCGCTCTCCGGGTGTGTTTGTGGAATACTACAAAAACGCGGAAAGCACGGCAGACACCAAAGATGCCGAAGGCTGGGTCGCGACGGGCGATGCGGGCTTTATCGAAGAAGGCTCCGGCCATCTGCGCATCATCGACCGTGCCAAAGACGTGGGCCAGATGGCCGATGGATCGCTCTTTGCGCCTAAATACGTTGAAAACAAGCTCAAGTTCTTCCCGAACATTCTTGAGGTTGTGGTGTTTGGCAATGGCCGCGATGAATGCACGGCCTTCATCAACATTGACCTTACCGCCGTTGGCAACTGGGCCGAGCGGAACAACATCGGCTATGCCTCCTATCAGGAACTGGCACGCCACCCACAGGTGATGGACACGATCCAGAGCCACGTGGAAGAGGTGAACAAATCGGTTGCAGAAGATCCGATGCTGTCAGGCTGTCAGGTGCACCGTTTTGTGGTTCTGCACAAAGAGTTGGACGCGGATGATGGCGAACTGACACGGACGCGCAAAGTGCGCCGCCGGATCATCGAGGACAAGTTCCACGATATCATCACAGCGCTTTATGACGGGTCCAAATCCATCAGCACCGAAACCGAAGTGACCTATGAGGACGGCCGCAAAGGCAGCATCAAGGCCACATTGGAAGTGCGTGATGCCAAAGTGGTCCCTGTGGCCCGGAAAATGGCCGCCGAATGATGGGTCAAGTGAGGCCCGCATGGATGGCACAGCAAAGAATTGAACTCAGGGTGAAGGGGGGCGCGGTGTGAACGCAACTGCAGAAAGCTATACCACCGAAGACGGGCGCACGATTGGGCCTGTGGTGATGGAGATGAAGAACATCACCCTCCGTTTTGGCGGGGTGGAGGCGATCAAGGATATCTCCTTTGACATTCGCGAAGGCGAGATCCGCGCGATTATCGGCCCGAATGGTGCCGGCAAATCGTCAATGCTCAACGTGATCAGCGGCTTTTACGTCCCGCAGGAAGGCGAGGTCTGGTACAAAGGCAGCCGCCGTCCGTCGATGAGACCCTATCAAGTCGCCGAGCAGGGCATCGCCCGTACGTTCCAGAACATCGCCTTGTTCGAAGGGATGTCTGTACTGGACAACGTGATGACGGGCCGTTTGACCCATATGAATACTGGCCTGTTTGCCCAGTCTTTCTGGAAGGGCAAAGCCGAGCAGGAAGAGATCGCCAACCGCGAAGTTGCGGAAAAGATCATCGATTTCCTCGAAATTCAGGCGATCCGCAAAACCCCAGTGTCACGTTTGTCCTACGGTTTGAAAAAACGTGTCGAACTGGCACGGGCCTTGGCGGCCGAGCCGTCGATCCTGCTGCTGGATGAACCGATGGCAGGCATGAACGTCGAGGAAAAAGAGGACATGAGCCGCTTTATTCTCGATGTGAATGACGAATTTGGCACCACGATCGCCCTGATCGAACACGACATGGGTGTTGTGATGGACCTGTCCGACCGTGTGGTCGTGATGGACTACGGTAAGAAAATTGGCGACGGCACACCCGACGACGTGCGCAACAACCAAGACGTGATTGATGCCTATCTGGGGGTGGCCCATGACTGAGCATTTGATTGAAAAGGGAGCACTCTGATGCCCGAACAACTGGCTTTTACAATCGAAGTGTTCCTCAATGGCCTGATGGCCGGGGTGCTTTATGCGCTGGTCGCGCTGGGCTTTGTCCTGATCTACAAGGCGTCCGGTATCTTTAACTATGCCCAAGGGGTCATGGCGCTGTTTGCGGCGATGACACTGGTGGGTATCCAGAACGGACAAGTGCCGTTCTCGCATCTGATCAATGCCATTTTGGGCACCGATGTGCACCACTTTGGCTGGCATGTGCATTCCGCGATTGCGATCGTCTTTACCGTCGCGGTGATGGTGGTGCTGGCGGTCTGTGTGCAGCGGTTCGTGTTCCGGCATCTGGTCGGGCAGGAGCCAATCATCCTGTTCATGGCAACCATCGGTCTGGCGTATTTCCTCGAAGGGGTCGCTGATCTGATGTGGGGCTCTGAGATCAAGTCGTTGAATGTCTGTGCCGCAGAAGGTGCCTGCCTTCCGCAGGGTCTGAACATGTGGATCGACGAGACAACTTACAACGCCTTTGGATACGGGTTCTTTATCGATAACCTTGATATCGTGGCCAGCATCGTTGCGATCATTCTGGTGGTTGGGCTGGTGATGTTTGCCCAATACACCAAACAGGGCCGCGCGATGCGGGCCGTGGCGGATGATCACCAGGCGGCGTTGTCGGTGGGTGTATCACTCAACTTTATCTGGATTTTGGTCTGGTCGCTTGCGGGTTTTGTCGCACTGGTGGCAGGCATCATGTGGGGCGCCAAATCAGGTGTACAGTTCTCGCTGTCGCTGATTGCGCTTAAGGCTTTGCCGGTGCTGATGCTGGGCGGCTTTACCTCAATCCCCGGCGCGATTGTCGGTGGTTTGATCATCGGTGTGGGTGAAAAGCTGTTTGAATTCCTGATCGGCGCGCCCTTCCTTGGCGGCGCAACCGAGAACTGGTTTGCCTATATGCTGGCGCTCCTGTTCCTGGTCTTCCGGCCGCAGGGTCTGTTTGGGGAGAAGATCATTGAGCGTGTTTGACCAAGCCATCCCGCAAACCCACCCGACCGAATACTTGAGAGGGAACTTCTAAATGTTCTACCGTGAAGCCGGCGATTTCAACACGTCCTACGCCGAGGACCAGCAGACATTCCCGATCAAATTTGACCGTTACCGGTACTATGTGGTGCTGTTTATCGCGATCTTTGTGGTCCCGTTCATCATCAATGACTACTGGGCAAACTCGTTCCTGCTGCCGTTCCTGATTTACGCAATTGCGGCCATCGGGCTGAACATCCTCGTGGGCTATTGCGGGCAGGTCTCACTTGGCACAGGGGGGTTCATGGCGGTGGGTGCCTATGCCTGTTACAAGCTGATGACGGCGATGCCGGACGTCAGCATGTTCATCCATGTTCTGCTGGCGGGTCTGATCACAGCCGCGGTGGGGGTTCTGTTTGGCCTGCCATCGCTGCGGATCAAAGGGTTCTACCTTGCGGTGGCGACACTGGCGGCGCAGTTCTTTCTGGTCTGGCTCTTTAACCGGGTGCCGTGGTTCTACAACTACTCTGCCTCTGGCCAGATTAACGCACCAGAGCGTGACACATTTGGCATCCTGATCACTGGCCCCAATACCGAGGCCTGGGCGACCTATATGTTCTGCCTGATCTTCACCATTGCATCAGCGCTGGTGGCACGGAACCTGACGCGTGGCTCTGTCGGGCGCAAATGGATGGCGATCCGCGATATGGACATCGCCGCCGAGATCATCGGGGTGAACCCGTTGCGGGCCAAACTGACGGCTTTTGCGGTGTCCTCGTTCTTTATCGGTATCTCGGGCGCTTTGTTCTTTTCGATCTATCTGGGCGCGGTGGAAGTTGGCGAAGTCTTCGGCATCACCAAATCCTTCCTCGTGCTCTTTATGATCATCATCGGCGGCCTTGGCTCTATCTTCGGCTCTTTTGCGGGCGCGGCTTTCCTTGTGTTGCTGCCGGTCCTGCTCAAAATTGTCGGCGTGGATTGGCTGGGCTGGCCCACGGATATCGTTGCGCACTTGCAGCTTGTGATCGTGGGTGGTCTGATCGTTGTGTTCCTGATCGCGGAACCACATGGCCTGGCGCAACTGTGGCGCGTGGCCAAAGAGAAACTGAGATTGTGGCCCTTCCCGCACTAGGGAAGGCCATGGGAAGACGACGGGGCAAACCCTGTCGATGGCGGGGTGAACCCCGCCCTACGGAAATCGGATAATATCCAAGGGAGGAAACACCGATGAAATATAAACTAGGTACACTGGCCGTTGCAGGCCTGATGGCGGCAAGCCCGGTCATGGCGGATCTCGTATTCCCAAGCCTGAGCTACCGGAC
>Ga0316204_10009528_pt1 | contig 12925 bp, 13 predicted proteins | sample 6monrhotite_MG_2_FD_205661 | JGI IMG/M metagenome (GOLD analysis project Ga0316204, IMG submission 205661) | Microbial mat bacterial communities from mineral coupon in-situ incubated in ocean water Damariscotta River, Maine, United States -... | ecosystem: Environmental > Aquatic > Marine >...
TTGACCTTGAGGCCGGGGAATACCTTTTCCAGCACTTCGCGAGAGGTCAGTTCCCCCTGCCCGACCCTGGCATAAACCTCGTTAACGTTGTCCTGTCGCAGAGATTTGAGCACACCCTCGATGGCCTTTTCCGTATAGGTATAACCGCCTTCGCGGAATTCCTTTTCCAGGATGGCCTTGCCAAGGTCGGCATACTGCGAACGTTCCTGCTTGCGCACGTAGCGCCGGATCGCCGAGCGGGCCTTGCCGGTAACAACAAAGTTCTCCCACGTCGGTGACGGTGCCGGGACCTTGGAGCGCAGGATATCGACCTGATCACCGTTCTGAAGCAGGGTTCGCAAGGGTGCCATGCGTCCGTTGATCCGCGCGCCCACGCAGGTATCGCCCACATTGGAATGAACCGCATAGGCAAAATCCACGGGCGAAGCACCGCGCGGCAGGGCAATCAGGTCACCTTTGGGGGTAAAGCAGAACACCTGGTCCTGGAACATTTCCAGCTTGGTGTTTTCAAGAAATTCTTCCGGGTTGGAAGCGTGGTCCAGGATTTCCAGCAATTCACGCAGCCAGCGGTAGCTTTGGCTGTCTGTATCGCCTTCCTGTTGTTTGTAAAGCCAGTGCGCCGCAACACCAATTTCCGCAATTTCGTGCATTTGTGTTGTGCGGATCTGGATTTCGATGCGTTGCTTTTCAGGCCCGATCACTGACGTGTGCAGCGACTGGTAGTTGTTGCGCTTCGGCGTAGAGATATAGTCCTTGAAACAGCCCGGCACCATGCGATAGGCCCCGTGTACGATGCCCAGTGCCCGATAGCAGTCTTCCACACTGTCGACCATGACCCGGAAAGCCATAATGTCGGACAGCTGTTCGAAGGTAACGTTCTTGCGCTCCATCTTGCGCCAGATGGAATAAGGTCGCTTCTCTCGTCCGTAAACCTCTGCAGGCAGCCCGGCATCGACAAGTGTATCTTTGAGTTCTCTGGTGATCACCTCGACGATATCGGAGCCACGTTCCCGTAGAAACGACAGACGGGCCGTCACTGATTCCCGGGCTTCCGGGTTCAGATTGGCGAACGCAATGTCTTCCAGTTCGTCCTTGATGTTGTGCATGCCGATGCGTTCGGCCAGCGGCGCATAGATTTCCATGGTTTCCAGGGAAATCCGGCGGCGCTTTTCCTCTTTTTTGAGGAAATGCAGGGTGCGCATGTTGTGCAGGCGGTCGGCCAGTTTAACCAGCAGGACCCGGATGTCGTTGGACATGGCCAGCACCAGCTTGCGGAAATTCTCCGCCTGCCGACTGGAATCAGAAGCCGAACTCATTTCCAGCTGCGACAGCTTGGTCACACCGTCGACAAGAACCGCGATTTCCGGACCGAACTTGCCCTCAATTTCGTCCAGGGTCGCCAGCGTATCCTCGACCGTGTCATGCAACAGGGCCGTGATGATGGTATCCCCGTCCAGTTTGAGGTCCGTAAGAATCCCAGCGACTTCCAGTGGATGGGTGAAATAGCTGTCGCCCGAGGCCCGCTTTTGCGTCCCGTGAGCCTTCATGGAGAAGACGTAGGCGCGGTTTAACAGGTCCTCATTGGCGCTGCTGTCATAACTGCAGACGTTTTCAACAAGTTCAAACTGCCTGATCATCGGCTGCAGCTACAAAAAAACGCGCTTCCGCCTGTTACGGAGCGCGTCTTCCTGTCTTGATTTGAGGAGATTGCCGTTCGGCAAAGCCCTTTATTGGTGATCAGTGAACCTGTGCTGATCTGAAATAAAGGGCGGGCGCTCACGCACCCTCCGTATCGCCATCGTCAGCATTGTCCAGCGGCACTTCCGGCAACGGCATTGGTGCATCGCTGTTTTCGCCGCCCCAGCCCTGACCGGCCATCAAGGCAGCCATATCGTCTTCTTCGGGCTCGTCAACTTCAACATGTTTCTGAAATCCAGAAACGACACCTTCGACCAGGTCTTCGATCTGGACAGTTTCCTCCGCGATTTCACGCAGGGCAACGACAGGGTTTTTGTCATTGTCACGATCCACGGTGATATCCTCGCCCGAAGAAATCTGACGGGCCCGCTGTGCTGACAACATAACGAGGTCAAAGCGGTTGGGGATTTTTTCAATACAATCTTCGACGGTGACGCGAGCCATCGTTGGTTCTCCGATAAAAGCAAATGCTGTATTGCATTAAATATGCAAGTCCTCACTGCAAAGCAAGCGCGGAAGTGCCCAATATCAAAAGAAAAGGCAGCTATTCGGGAAATATGACCGACATTCTGTCTGTTTGCCAGTTTTCCGGCGCCTCAATCCCCTGCCACGGCTTCCAGGGGTTCGGCGACCTGGTCTGGCGGCAGATCATCCAGAAGACGGGAAAGCGGTCTGCCCATGACAGGATGAACCCAGTCCGGGGCGATATCTGCCAGAGGCAGCAGAACAAAGGCCCGGTCATGCATGCGGGGGTGCGGCAGTTGCGGGGGAATATCTTCATTGCGCACCAGGTCTTCACAGGCAATCAGATCCAGGTCCAGCACGCGGGCGGCATTTCGCTCCCCCCGGATACGCCCGAACCGGTCCTCTATATCATGCAACACTGCCAGCAAAGCTTCGGGTACAAGGTCCGTTTCCACAGCAATTACGCCGTTGATGTACCAGTCCTGTGACGACACCGGCACAGGTTCGCTGCGGAACCAGCGCGATCTGGCTGTGATCCGAATCCCTGCTGCTTCAATTTCCCGAACGGCGGCCTCCAGAGTCTGTAACGGCGAGCCAGATCGTGAAGGCAAATTTGCCCCGAGCGCAATCAGGGATCCAGGAAACACAGGATATTCAGGCTTGTTTTGAGTGGTCAATTTCCAGGGTCCGATAACATTTTTTCGTGATGTGAAAAATTCTTCATTGCGATTTGTGCCGTCTGGCTACATATAGATAGCATAAGACGTCTGAAATTGTTGCTGCCTGTATACTATCTTACTTGAAATAATAATTATAAGTGGTTGATATAATGGACTTTACTAAACCTGAACGCACTGCAATTTTCATCGATGGATCCAATCTTTATGCGGCCGCCCGGGCCTTGGGATTCGACATTGACTATCGCCGCCTCCTTGAAGTGTTCCGTGAACAGACCCGCGTTATCCGCGCCCTCTATTACACGGCGCTGATTGAAGATCAGGAATATTCCCCGATCCGCCCGCTGGTCGACTGGCTGGACTATAACGGTTACACGATGGTCACCAAGCCGACAAAGGAATTTACGGATTCCATGGGTCGTCGCAAGATCAAAGGCAATATGGATATCGAAATTGCCGTCGATATCATCGAAATGGCCGAACATCTTGATCACATTGTCCTGTTTTCCGGCGACGGAGATTTCCGACGGTTGGTCGAAGCTGTGCAACGTAAAGGCCTGCGGGTAACCGTGGTCAGTACCGTGCGCTCGCAACCCCCAATGATTGCGGATGAACTTCGCCGCCAGGCAGATGTTTTCATCGATCTTGTCGATCTGCAGGCTGAAATCGGTCGCGGCGGCGGCAGACAGGCACCTGAGAGGGCGCAACTTGTTGAAGCAGAAGACAGGCCACAGTCGACACCGGCTGACGCTGAACTACCGGATACAGAAACCATCAGTTCCTGATCCCATGACGAATAAACGTGCTGCGGCCCTGGCGGGACCGGGCAAGGATTGTACTCTTTGCCCCCGTCTGGCTGGCTATATTGACAGTTTCCGTGAGGATAACCCGGACTGGTTCAATGGACCTGTTCCGGCCTTTGGCAGTGCCGATGCCTGGCTTTTAATCGTCGGACTGGCCCCTGGTCTGAAGGGGGCAAACCGGACCGGTCGTCCTTTTACCGGTGATGGTGCCGGTGACCTGCTTTATCCGACCCTGGTTGATTTTGGCCTGGCTGAAGGCACATACGACAAACGCCCTGATGACAGCCTGATCCTGAAAGGCGCGCGCATTACCAATGCGGTGCGTTGTGTACCGCCGGAAAACAAGCCAACCGCCCTGGAAGCCCGGACCTGCCGGCCTTTTTTGCTGGATGAAATGGCGGCCCTGAAAAACCTGAAAGTGCTGCTGGCTCTGGGCAAAATCGCCCACGACGCCATACTATCAACCTTCGATCTGCGCAAAGCCGACTACAAGTTCGCCCATGCAGCCCTGCACACCCTGCCCAATGGCCTGATCATGGCCGACAGCTATCATTGCTCTCGCTATAACGTAAACACTCGCCGTCTGACGCCTGAGATGTTCGCGGATGTGTTCAGGGGTCTGGAGGGCAAATAAAGCCCCTCCTCACCCAACTCTCTATCCGAAGCGCTCTTCCTTCCACGGATCGCCTTCGTTGTGATAGCCGCGGTCTTCCCAGAAGCCGTAACGGTCTGCGTCAACAAATTCGATGCGCTTCAGCCATTTTGAGGATTTCCAGAAGTATTTGGCCGGGATCACCAGGCGCATGGGCGCGCCGTGTTCGCGGGTCAGCCAGTCACCTTCCCAACTGTGGGCCAGAATGACGTCGGGTTGGGCAAACACCTTCAGAGGGACATTTGTGGTGTAGCCATCATGGCAGTGCTGGATGATATGAGTGGCACCGGCGGCGGGTTTTACCAGGTCCAGAATATCCAGCGCTGAAACCCCGTCCCAGCGGTTGTCATAACGCGACCAGGTGGTGACGCAGTGAATATCGGTGACAAAGCTGGATTGCGGCAGCTCCATAAACTGATCCCAACCCAGTTTGACCGGGTTGTCGACCAGACCATCGATTGAAAGATTCCATTCTTTTTCGGGAATATAAGGCTGGATACCCAGGTCCAGCACCGGCCAGTTGGTTACCAGGTGCTGACCCGGCGGCAGGCGAACGCCGTCTCCGTGGCGAACCTTGCCCGGTTTACGCCCCTCGCGCGCCCATTTTTCCTTGGTCGCGATCAGTTTTTCGTTCAGTTTGCCCAGAATTCCGTCAGTCATGTCATCCCCCTACCCTGAAAACTGCAATGTTCAGGCCTTGTCGCGCATAAGGCGGGCCTTGTCGCGGTTCCAGTCCCGATCCTTGTCGGTGGCGCGCTTGTCGTGTTGCTTTTTGCCTTTGGCAATACCCAGTTCGACTTTGGCGATGCCACGTTCATTGAAATAGATCGAAAGCGGCACAACGGTAATGCCTGTTCGATTTTTATGGCCAACATATTTGGCCAGTTCTTTTTTGTGCAGCAAAAGCTTGCGTGGGCGCAGTGGAGAATCGGTATGAAACGCGTTGGCGGGGCCATAAGGCGGAATATGCGCGTTCATCAGAAACAGGTCACCATCCCTGTCGCTGGCGAAGGCCTCACCGATAGAGGCACTGCCCAGACGCAGAGATTTAACCTCCGGTCCGGTCAGCATGATGCCGGCCTCGACCGTTTCAGTGATGAAGTAGTTGTGGCGAGCCTTGCGATTGACAGCCACCGCGCGCGGGCCATCAGCCTTTTTCTTTTTCGCCATACGGAAAGTCAGTCCAGGCTGAGCAGGCCAGCCGATTTCATTGCAATTTCAACGCGCTCTTTCGTTGAATCGTTGATTTCGACCATGGGCAAACGCATGTCGGGAGATGATTTCCCCAGCAGACTTGCACCGTGTTTAACCGGGCCCGGGCTGGTTTCTGCAAACAGCGCGATATGCACGGGCAGCAACTGGTCCTGAATCTCCAGGGCGCGAGAATAATCGCCCGCTGTGCAGGCTGCCTGCATTTCAGCACAAAGACGCGGCGCAATATTGGCGGTTACGGAAATACAGCCGTGGCCACCATGGGCCCGCAGAGCCAGGGCAATACTGTCCTCACCCGACAACTGGCAAAAATCTGACCCCATCAACATCCGCGTGGCGGACACGCGTTCCAGATTGCTGGTCGCATCCTTGACGCCAACGATATTCGGCAACTGGCCCAGTTCGTTCATGGTTTCGATCGACATGTTCACAACCGAACGGCCGGGAATATTGTAGATAATGATCGGCAGGTTGATCGAATCGTGGATGGCCTTGTAATGGGCATACAAACCGGCCTGGGTCGGTTTGTTATAATAAGGCGTGACGATCAGCACGGCATCGGCACCGGCTTTTTCAGCATGTTGTGACAATTCAATGGCAGCAGCCGTGTTATTGGAGCCTGCACCGGCGATAACAGGTACACGCCCGTTTGCGGCTTCGATGCATAGTTCAACGACACGTTTATGTTCATCGTGGCTCAAAGTTGGCGACTCGCCCGTTGTGCCACATGGCACAAGCCCGTTACTGCCTTCTGCGATCTGCCAATCACAAAAAGCCTGGAAACCTTTTTCATCCAGGGCACCATCAACAAAAGGTGTGATCAGCGCTGGAATTGAACCCGAAAACATTGTTTCGTCCCCTACATCATATAATTTGGTGCAAACTACCCGAAATCGGGGTGTTGCGGCAAGCACATGACGGGAATAATTGATCGTATATAATGGCAGCCATGAACATCCCCTTCCTCTCCTCACTGCTTTTTGCGGCAACGCTGGTTATCGCCTTGCCCACGCAGGCTGTCGAACGCGCCGAAGGCTCGGCGGTGACGGAGGTCATCAAAACTGAGCCTGCGCGCCATTCCGGCAACCTCAGCACACGTGATCTGAAACGTTATCGCAGTGCTTTTGCGGCTGCCCGGACCCACAACTGGAAATCTGCCCTGCGTCAGGCCGAACGCGCCGACAACCAGCTGCCAGCCAAGATTATCCGCTGGCTGCAATACCGCCGCACTGGCGCCAATGTCAGTTTCAGCGACCTGACGACTTTTATTCGCAGGAACTCCCACTGGCCGCAGATGTCCAGCTTACGCAAAAATGCAGAATATGTGCTGTCTGCGAAGACGCCGGACGAAGCCGTCGAAAACTGGTTCAGAGACCATGAACCGCTGACCGGCGACGGATTGCTGCGCCTGGCAGAGATGGCCTTTGCCCGTGATGAAGAAGAAAAAGGTCGCAAACTTTTGCACCGAGCCTGGGTTGAAGGCCGTTTCCCGGGCAAGCGGGAACGACAAATCCTGCGTAAACACCGCAAGAAACTGACCAGCGAGGCCCATGAACAACGCCTTGCCAGACTGTTGTGGGACCGTCAACGACGCGGCGCGCGACGCATGATGAGACGGGTGGACAGTGGTCATCGTGCCCTGGCCCACGCCAGACTAGCCCTGATGGAGTTTGCCGGCGGCGTCGACGGGGCCATTTCCCGGGTGCCGGATCAAATGCGCGACGATCCAGGCCTGGTTTATGAACGTGTGCGCTGGCGGCGCAAAAAAAATAAATCACTGAACGCCGCCGAGATGTTGCTACCGCCCTCCATTGCAATTGTTGATGCTGGTCCGCGACCAAAAAAATGGTGGTTGGAGCGCCATATTCTGGCCCGACGCCTTCTGGGCAAGGACCGACCGTCGGACGCTTATATACTGGTCCGCGACCATGGCCAGACAGATCGTGCGAGCGTGGCGGCGGCGGAATGGCTGGCAGGCTGGATTGCACTTAAAAAACTCGGCCAGGCGGAACTGGCGGCGGTGCACTTCAGGGAAATGTACAATGCTGTCCGGTACCCCGTCAGTCAGGCCAAGGGTGCCTACTGGCTGGCCCAGGCCCTTATCGCCCAGGGTAAATCAGAAACGGCACGGGAATGGTACGAAAATGCCGCCCGCCATGCCCGGACCTATTACGGTCATCTGGCTGTTCTGGCGTTGGGACAAACCCAATCACCTGGTTTTGGCCGGGACCCACAACCCGATGAAGCCGAAGCTGAACGTTTTGATCGTCTTGAGTTGGTTGTTGCCGTGCGTTTGTTGAAAAAACTGAAAGAGACAGAACACATCCGGCCTTTTCTGACCGCCCTGTCCAACAACGCGCAAAGCCCGGCGGAACACAAACTGGTTGTCGATCTGGCCCGGGAAGTCGACAGAACTGACCGGGCGCTGGCGGCTGCCAAACGGGCGGCCCGTTCCGGCGTTCATATTGGCACGGCCAATTTCCCGGTCACGGACTATGCCGGGCACCGCAATGTGGAACGCGCCCTGCAACTGGCGGTCACGCGCCAGGAAAGTCAGTTTGATATCAAGGCCAAAAGCCATGCCGGCGCCCTTGGCGTTATGCAGCTCATGCCCGCAACAGCCAAGTACGTCGCCCGTAAACATCACTGGCGCTACAGCCGAACCCGCCTGACCCGCGACCCGGACTACAACAGCCAGCTTGGTACAGCCTATCTGGCTGAATTACTGGACAAGTATAAGGGCTCCTACATCATGGCTCTGGCCGCGTATAACGCCGGCACACCGCGGGTAAGAAAATGGGTCCGGGACTATGGCGACCCGCGCAAAGCTGAAATTGATCCAATCGACTGGATCGAAATGATCCCCATCTCGGAAACACGCAATTATGTGTTGCGTATCATGGAAGGCCTGCAGGTGTATCGCCAGCGGCTTGCCGGTTTCGATCAGAAAATCGAGTTGGCCCTGTTGCAGGACCTGCACAGATAAACCAACATCCACGGCGCAACATTTCTGAAGACGGGGGATTACTTCATATGACCGGCAGACTCGAAAATATTTCAGCCTGTGTATTCGACGCCTATGGCACATTGTTTGATGTCAACGCCGCCGCCGCCCATTGCGCAGATGACCTGGGCGACAAATGGCAACCCCTGGCCGATGTCTGGCGCACAAAGCAGCTGCAATACACCTGGCTCAGGTCATTGATGAAACGTCATGTGGACTTCTGGCAGTTGACCACAGACGCTCTGGACTACGCCCTGGACACCGTCGGAGTTGAAGACGCCGCCCTGCGTCAGAAATTGCTGGATCTGTATATGCAGCTGGATGCCTATGGCGAAGTCACCGACGTGCTCACCGCCCTGAAAGATGCCGGACTGAAAACTGCCATTCTGTCCAACGGTTCACCTGACATGCTTGCCTCCGCTGTCAAAAATGCCGGTCTGGACAAGCTGCTTGATGTCAGTTTGTCGGTGGAAGATGTCGGCATCTACAAACCGGACCCATCGGTCTATCAGCTTGTCCTGGATCATTTTTCAATTACGGCACCCGAAGTTTCCTTTCAGTCTTCCAATGCCTGGGATGCAGCTGGTGCCGCAACCTTCGGCTTTCGGGTTGTCTGGGTAAACAGGTTTGGCCAGGCCCCGGAACGATTGCCGGACCAACCGGATTTCGAGGTCAAAACCCTGGCTGAGCTCCCGGCGATTGTCGGTATCTCGGGATGACGGCATCTGAAGCAGCCAACGGCTTCAGTCTGAAGAGTTACACCGCATCCGATGGTCTGGTTCTGAGTTATCGGGACTATGGCGATGCGATCTGGAACAAGGTGCCAGTCATGTGTCTCGCTGGCCTGACCCGCAATTCAATTGATTTCCACGGCCTCGCCCTGCATTTGTCGGCGCAGGGCCACAGGGTAATCGCGCCTGACTATCGCGGACGTGGCCAGTCTTCTTATGATCCGGACTGGCACAATTATAACCCCCATACCCATCTGGCAGACGTCGACACCCTGATGACCGTTCTGAACCTGCACCGGGTCACGATGATCGGCACCTCCTTTGGCGGTCTGTTAAGTATGGCACTGGCAATCTCTCGCCCGACCATCCTTGCCGGTGTCGTGCTGAATGACGTTGGCCCCGAAATTGACCCGGAAGGCCTGGCCCGGATTGCCGGTTATGTCGGCACAAAAATTGAGTTCAACAGCTGGGACGATGTCGCCCGGCAGATGATGCATATGTTCAGCCCCGCCTACCCTGACTTTGAGGAAGCGGACTGGCAGGCAGCCGCGAGAGACAGTTTCCGGATCAACAAGGATGGCATGATTGTCCCCGACTATGATCTGGCCCTGGGCAAGGCATTGGCAGAAGCCGGCACAGCCCCTGATATGTGGCCTGCTTTTGCCGCCCTGGAAACTGTCCCCACCGTGGCCATTCGCGGCAGTCTTTCCGACATTCTCAGCGAAACCACATTTCAGCGCATGCAGGATATGCATCCTGACATAATTGATGTAACCGTGCCCCAACGTGGCCACACCCCGTTGCTCACCGAACCTGTCTGTCTGGAGGCAATTGATGCATTCATCCAACGCATCTGAAACTGATTTTTTCACCCCCACCATTGATGATATCCGTGATGCCGCCCGGCAACTTGACGGCATGGCTGTGCGCACACCGTTGCTGGAATCCCCTTTTCTGAATGAACGCGCGGGCGGGCGTATCCTGGTCAAGGCCGAAGTCCTGCAAAGAACCGGGTCCTTCAAGTTTCGTGGCGCCTTCAACCACATCAGCCGCCTGAATGACGAACAGCTTGCAGCCGGCGTGGTCGCCTATTCATCCGGCAACCATGCCCAGGGTGTTGCGGCAGCTGCTGCCATGGCCGGAACTACCGCCAGCATCATCATGCCATCAAACGCTCCGGCCCTGAAAATTGCCAACACCAAAAAGCTGGGCGCCAGGGTCATCACCTATGACCGCAATGCCGAAGACCGGGAAAAAATCGGCGAAGAACTGGCCCGCGAAACCGGTGCCCGTCTGGTCCGGCCCTATGACGATCCCTGGATCATTGCCGGTCAGGGCACCGTGGGCCTGGAAATCGCCGAACAATGTCAGAAACAGAACCTGGCCCCGGACGCCATACTTGCCCCTGCGGGTGGCGGCGGACTGATCGCCGGAACATCGCTGGCGGCAGCCGCCGACCTACCGGGGACAAAAGTTTTTGCCTGCGAACCTGTCGGCTTTGATGATCACGCACGCTCTCTGCAATCGGGAGAGCGTCAGAAAAACGCTGCCGATGCCGCCAGTATCTGTGACGCCCTGCTGGCCCCGACACCGGGCGAGCTGACTTTCAGCATCAACCGCGCGCACCTCGCCGGTGGCCTCGCGGTCACTGACAGGGAAGTTGAACAGGCTATGGCCGTGGCATTTTCCGACCTGAAAATCGTCGTTGAACCAGGCGGGGCTGTGGCCCTGGCAGCCGTTCTGTCCGGCAAATTTGATGTTCAGGGAAAAACCGTTGTCGTGATAACCTCAGGCGGCAATGTTGACCCTGATTTTTTTGCAAACGTACTCAGCCAACAGACCTGAAGGACATCTTCATGAAGCGTATCTGCAAGTTCCTTGTTGCCCTGCCCCTGATTTCCGTGCTGGCCGCGCCATTGGCTGCGAAACCGGTTCAGAATGTTTTCGGAGAGACAACCCTGACCGGAAATCTGCAATTGTCAGATGGAAAATCCCTGTCGGACGGCGTCGTACTGATCACCCACGGTACTCTGGGCCACGGCAAAATGGACATCATCAAGTCCTTGCAAAGCAATCTGGATGATGCCGGTTACTCGTCTCTGGCTATTAATCTGTCGCTTGGCGCGCCGGACCGCGAATTCATGTATGACTGCAAGACAACGCACCGTCACAAGCACCATGATGCCATGGCAGAAATCGCGGCCTGGGTTAAGTGGCTGGAGGCCGGGGGTGCCAGCGCGATTACCGTGGTGGGACATTCAAGGGGCGGGAATCAGACCGCCTGGTATGCGGCAGAACAGGCTTCAGATTCAGTCGACAAGGTTGTTCTGATTGCACCTTCAACCTGGGATGCCGCAGCGACCCGACAAAGCTATGAAGCCCGCTACAAAGTACCGCTTGAAGATGTTCTGAATAAAGCCAGAAAACTTTCGGACCAGGGACAACCGGACAGCCTTCTGACTGCCACCGGTTTTTTGTATTGCTCGTTGGCCAAAGTCAGCGCCGGAAGTTTCCAGAGCTATTATTCACCTGACCCTCGCCGCAACACACCTCATCTGCTGACGCAGATTACCAGACCAACACTGGTCATTGCAGGTAGCGACGATACAGTTGTAAAGAATCTTGAAGAGCAAGTGCAAGGAACTGACCTTCCAGACAATATCAAACTGGAAGTCGTCGACGGTGCCGGCCACTTTTTTCGTGATTTGTACGGCGAAGACCTCAGCGACCTGATTGTCGAATTTCTGGCCGGGGAATAACCTTGAGCATCTTCAGATTAATCTGAAACGTTTTAGCTTGCGGCGTCACACTGAACATCGGTAAAGGTACCGAAAATCGTGGTTTTGCCGCCAGTCGGTGAACGTGCCCATTCCACACGCAGACGTTTGATCACACGCGGGCCGAAGATTTCGGCGGCCAGATCATACAGACGCTGCTCCACCTCTCCACGTCCCTCTTTTTTGCGCCGGGACGATATGGGGTTGTCGTGCAGATCGATCAAAAACATATCCGCCATTTTGTAGCGGTTGGAGCAGACCAGAGAAGCATGATCGCGTGTGCGCAGCCACATAATAATAGTGGCATGTTCATACCCCACCACCCGGGTCCCCCTGACGATGGGCTGGGAAATGGATTCCATCACCACATCTCCCTTGGGGGGGGCTGGTCCGGCAGGTGCCGCGGGTACAACGGCAGCAGGCTTGGGCGGCGCTTTCTTGGCGTCATCCTTCCCGCTTTGGGCCTGGGCAGAAGCAAAAGGTGCGAGGGCAAATACAAGCAACAGAACTGACGTAATCAGTCGGATTGAATTTGCTGTATTTAAAATTAGCTGCACGCGAAAATCACCTTGTTGAATTTGCCCGGCGAATGCCAGCCCGCTGTTCCGGCAAAGTATACAACCAAATCATGAAATCAGGGCAATCTAAATTCAGGTGTCAGCGAGATTACGGATAACTTTGATCTAGTCTGACCAGCGTTCCCTGATCTTCAGAATTTCATCAGAAATATCCAAAAATATTTTCAGCAAATCCGGATCAAACTTGCTACCTGACTCCTGGCGCATGAAGTCAACGGCTTCCTCATAACTCCAGGCCTTTTTGTAGGGGCGGTCTGACAGCAAGGCATCAAACACATCGCAGATGGATGCGATGCGCCCGGTCAGAGGGATATCTTCACCCTTCAGG
>Ga0316204_10009529_pt1 | contig 12923 bp, 12 predicted proteins | sample 6monrhotite_MG_2_FD_205661 | JGI IMG/M metagenome (GOLD analysis project Ga0316204, IMG submission 205661) | Microbial mat bacterial communities from mineral coupon in-situ incubated in ocean water Damariscotta River, Maine, United States -... | ecosystem: Environmental > Aquatic > Marine >...
TAGTAAGCCTCCAGCAACCATTGAATGGGAATAATATGAAGCATCTTTTAGTAGTAGCATTTCTTTTGATTAGTACTTTCTCTTTCGCTCAAGAAATTGAGGATGTAGACTTGAAGGTTCATAAAATCAATGGAAAGGAATATTACATCCATGTGGTAGAGCAGGGGAATACACTCTATGCTATCAGTAGGAAATATGCTATACCTGTAGAGAAGCTAAAAGCAGAAAATCCTCGATTAACACTATCCTTAACCATAGGCGACCGTTTGCTAATTCCTCTGGATGAAGTAAAACGAAGAGATTTGAATAAGAGCCCTGATATAGACGGTAACTTTTTAATCCATGAAGTACAGAAAAAGAATACACTTTATTCTTTGGCTAGGGAATATAATGTAGAGATTAATGACATTATATCTGCAAACCCAGAAATTGAAGACGGCTTAAAGAAAGGGATGAAAATCAAGATTCCCGTTGCTGAAATTAAAGCTGAAGCAAATCAAGAAGAATATATTGTTCCAGCTGCAGCAAGCCCATACATTACACATATGGTGCAGCCAAAAGAAACACTATACTCTCTGTCTAAAAAATACGACGTTAGCTTAGATTCTTTAATTGCAGTTAATCAAGGTTTAGCAGGAGGGTTAAAAGTAGATCAGCTAATCAATATTCCTGTTTTAAAGGAGTACATCGATACTAACATCAGAACTGTAGCATTTGATAGTTCGGCCATTAAACCTACTTACCACGTTACTTTAATGCTCCCATTTTATCTTAAGCTGATGGAAGAAGCTAAGGATACCTCCTATAAACATTCCGAGTTTTTGAGTAAGGAACTCTATGCAAAAGCACAGTATGCCATTGAGTTTTACCAAGGTTTTAAGATTGCAGCTGACTCATTGGTTGGAGAGGGTTTAAATCTTGAATTAAAAGTATTAGATACTGGTAACGACAGTGCCAGAATCACAGAGATTTTACAGGATACTACATTATCCAACACAGATTTAATAGTAGGGCCATTCTTTTTAGGGCACTTCTTAAGGGTAGCTGATTTTGCCAAACAGCAGCGAATTAACATTGTTTCACCAGTTAAGTTGAGCAATAAGATATTATTAGGGAACAATTACGTAAGTAAGGTAAGTACAAGTGACCCAATACTATTAAAGCATTTAGCTAACTATATGTATGATTCTTTGCGCTCAAAGAATCTGTTAATGGTTTATCCTGATCAATTTCACGATCGAAGAAGAGCAGATGCATTGAAAAAGAACTATTATCAAATTGCTCAAAAAATTGGAGACTCTACTCGTATTTCACCTTTAAAAGAAGTGTTTTGGGATCCTGACGCATACATTAACCTTCAAACTAGGTTTGATTCTACACAGGTTAACTATTTAGTGATCCCTTCTAACGATCAGGCATTTGTAACTCGTTTGATGACACTTTTGAATAATGAAAAGGACTATGAATTTGTGCTCTTTGGATTACAGGAATGGGAAAAATTTGACAATATCGAAGTGAATTATTTGCAAAACCTTAATGTACATTTAGTAGTAAATGAATTCATTAATCATGAAAATAAAGCAGTAATCGGCTTTACTCAAACCTTTAGCCAAAATTTTAAATGCTTGCCGAATCGCTTTTCCTTTTTGGGTTTTGATGTCGGTTATTATTACTTAAATCTTCTAAAGGATTATGGGGTGAACTTTGAAGTAATGTTTAAAGGTGCTTCCCAAGAAGCCTTAGCACACAGGTTTAAGTTTTCCAAAACAGGTATCGAAAGTGGTTATGAGAACCAATCGACCTTTATTGTCAGATACAAAGATTATCGAGTAGAGAAGGTATATTGACTTTCTATTTATTGTGATATGAATACTAAGCTTACCTAAGGAAAATCTTATAATTAAGTATATATGCGCAGAATTTTTTTGTTACCTATTTTGGTACTGACTTTTATTTCAGTTGCTGCTCAATCTCCTTATAGTGAAGCTAAAGAAAATCATTATAAGGGAAAGCGAAGAGGTAAAGGGTTTTATATTGATAAAGCGGGAGATAAACATTATGGGAAATTAAAATTAAAACCCATGCGAGTGGATGAAGATTATAAGGTTGAAGCGGCTGTACTTATTTATATTGGTAATGATAAAGAGCTCTATTTAACTTACAATGATGTAACTGAGTTTAATATTTCAGGACATCGATATTTTACTTATGATAATTATGAAAAGTATGAACCTTCTATGAGCATCAATCCTGTTTTCGAGAAAGTATTTTTATACAAATACCTTGAAGGTAGAATTAGTGTATATACTCATTTAATATTTGGACCGTTTAAACTTAAGATCTCAAGTGGGGTTTTAATAAAAGGTGGAAAAGTGCAGGCCTATACTGATTTTAATGAAGAAAATGATTTCTATTTTGAATTTATTAAAGACAATAAGATTCTTTACAAGAAGTGGAACAAATGGATAAATAATTTTAGCGATCTAGATTTTAAAAGTATGTTTATAGAATACAATGAAGAGTATAGGGAATCTAACTTATAATTAAATAATTCTTTACTTTTTCCGATAAATTCCTTTGAAAATTGTTTTACGAATTTGAGTTCCCCGATCTATTCTTTGCCACAATTGGGTAACACTGCCATCATCATTCAAAAACCAAGAAATTTCATCTTGATTCCACTTTTGGTCGGGATCGCTTTTTAATACCATCTTATTTTTGGTTTCCAAGCGTCCTTTTAATATCAGGTTGTTTCCTACATTGCTAATCCATAGCTGATTCCAGGTGGAGTCAGTTTTATCAAAGTAATTGAAGCTGCTTCCTGTGCTTCCTTTTGACCCATCCCAGCTTTCTTTTAGCATACAGCCATCTTCTAATTTTTCAATTTTATTTTCCCCAATTTGATTTCCCAATGTATCATATACATTCCAATCACCTATCCAAAAGTCGAATTGAGTATGAAAATCTGTACAACAAGCACATGCATCTTGAGCAACTAGGGTAGAAGTATTAAGAATGATAAGTCCTAATAGTAGATAGAATATATGCCTCATGTTTTAAAATTAATGAAAAGGCAGGCTAGTAAGCTAATTAAAGCTAGATGTTGGATTAAGTTCAAGCCTAAACTGTAACATTATTCTTTGCTAGAACGTCACACCATTGTGAGTAAAAAGGGTATATAATAGGATTTATTCGGTACCATTCATCCTATTTATTTTTATGTTTATTCTCATAAGTAATTGATAATAAACACTATTTATTAAATATATCTCCCACTCATACTACTATGTAATGCATAATACTGTATAGTAGGTTATATTTGTATAAACAATTAAAAACTAACAAAATGAAAACTTCAGTAAAAACCGTATTAATAATGAGTATTTGCATCTTGTTTTCTTCTTTTTCATATGGGAATACTCCTAAGATTTTAAAACCAATAGAAAAGCAGAAAATAGAATTTAATCTATTGCAATTCTGTAATTACTTGGAAAATGGAAATCCAGCTCAATTGGAAGGTGTATATGCCAGCCCAGATAAAAGGTATTTAGTAGCCATTGTAAAAAATGATGAAAAGAATCATGATTTTATTGGCATAGTAATAAAGGCGGATAATCCTTATTGGGAGCCAGGGGAGGTAAGATTTAACTTCGTTATGAAAAATGAAACCCTAATGGGTTATTATTACAATGCCTCAGGAGATGAGTTTCCGCTTGAATTTAAAATTGATGCAGACACTTTGAAAACAAATTCTCTGAACAAAATGGATTTGAATCAAGTGAAATCAAATATGATTGCCTTGTTATAAGGTTATCTTAAATCAATCACATCATAATCAGGGTTGGAGAACTTAAAAGTAGTATCATCCACATCCTGATTTGTTGTGAAACTTTTTATCTTATAAGTAAAATCAGTACCATCTTTTCCTTTGATGATAATTTGATCAACTTCAAGGGTAGCTTGATTCACAAATAGCTTAATTGTATGGAAGCTTTTATCATCAGCTTGCTCAGGGAAGAGGTTAATTATATCAACCTTATTTCCATTTAATATATCGCTTTTATCGTACTTGTATTTAAAGCCTTTTTCCCATAGAGTAAGTATTTTGGTAGGGCTGATATAATCCCCTTCTTCATTGTTTTCAGGTACATCATTAATTTGTACTTCTTCAGCTTCATCAATAACCGTCCAAACAGTTTTTCCATCAGAGATGATTTTTTGACCAGCTATGTTTAGGTTGTACTTTTCACCTTTTGTGAGTAATGTACCTTGTTGGGTTTCGTCTATTCCTTCACTTTCATTCGTCAGTGTATATTCAAACTCTGCACTCATAGAAGAATAAGTTGCTGTTTTCTTACTTAACTTATCTAAAATACCTTTAGCCTTTTCTTCTTGTGCTTGTACTCCAATAAAGAGTATTGAAAATAGGGCGATTAAGCTTATTTTTTTCATCTTAATTTATTTTTGATCTACATTATTCAATAACTGTTCCAAACTCATTTCATCAGCGATTAACACTTGTCGAGCTTTACTTCCTTCAAATGGGCCAATAATACCTGCAGCCTCCAGTTGATCTATAATTCTTCCAGCTCTATTGTAGCCTAATTTAAGTCTTCTTTGTAACAATGAGGCAGAACCTTGCTGATGTTGCACAATTACCCTAGCAGCATCTTCAAATAGAGCATCTCTATCTGCTAAATCAACATCTCCCGCACCTCCTTGACCACTTTCGTCAACATATTCTGGAAGCAAAAAGGCATCTGGATAAGCCCTTTGATTACCTATAAATTCAGTTATTTTTTCAACTTCAGGTGTATCAACAAAAGCACATTGTAATCGAATAAGATCACTTCCAGTAGATAATAGCATATCCCCTCTACCAATTAATTGTTCTGCTCCTCCGGCATCTAGAATGGTTCTTGAATCAATTCCAGAAGTAACCCTAAAAGCGATACGAGCAGGGAAATTGGCTTTAATTGATCCTGTAATAATATTAGTGGAAGGTCTTTGAGTTGCAATGATAAGGTGAATTCCAATAGCTCTTGCCAATTGTGCTAAACGAGCAATAGGTGTTTCTACTTCTTTACCAGCAGTCATTATTAAATCTGCAAACTCATCAATCACCAAAACAATATAAGGCAGATATTTATGCCCATTCTCAGGGTTTAGTTTTCTGGCGATGAATTTTGCATTGTACTCTTTAATGTTTCTAACAAAAGCGTTCTTTAGCAATTCATATCGATCATCCATCTCAATACATAGAGAGTTTAAGGTATGGATTACCTTTTGATTGTCAGTAATAATGGCGTCCTCAGAGTCTGGAAGTTTTGCTAGGAAATGGCGTTCAATTTTATTGAAAAGAGTTAATTCTACCTTTTTAGGATCAACCAAAACAAATTTTAGTTGAGCAGGATGTTTTTTATAAAGTAATGAAGCTAATACAGCGTTTAAGCCTACAGACTTTCCTTGGCCAGTTGCCCCAGCCATAAGCAGGTGTGGCATTTTAGCTAGATCAAAGGCATAGGTTTCGTTAGAAATGGTTTTTCCAATAACTACAGGTAAATCGAATTTGGCATTTTGGAACTTTTCCGATGCGATTACTGTGCGCATAGAAACTACGTCAGGATTCTGATTAGGTACTTCAATACCTACTGTTCCTTTTCCTGGAATAGGGGCAATAATACGTATTCCTAATGCTGCTAAACTCAAAGCTATATCATCCTCTAAGTTTTTGATTTTTGAAATTCTAACACCTGGGGCAGGAATGATTTCATAAAGTGTAACAGTAGGGCCAATTGTAGCTTTAATAGATTGTATCTTGATATTGTAATTCTCAAGAGTATTGACAATCCTGTTTTTATTAGCTTCTAATTCTTCTTTGTCTACCTTAATTTGTCCATCGCCATGATCCATTAATAAGTCAATGCCAGGGATTTTATAATCAGATAAATCTAAGGTAGGATCATACTCTCCAAAGTCCTCTAGCTTTTTATTAACTTCCTTATCACTTAAAATAGCCTCTTCTTCAATTTCTTCAATTTCAATTTCTAAATCCCCTTCAGGAACCTTATTTACCTCCTCCGTAACATCAGTAGTCAATTCTATACTTTGATCTTCCTCTTCTGTGTTTTCATGTGTTAGTTCTTCAGTTGGTTCTTCTACTTCAAGGTTAATGTCTTTACTAATTTTTTCTTCAAGAGGGTCCTCAACTTCAGTTAGCGGAATGTCAATTTCTGTTTCTATTTCATCTAGAGTAGGGGGTACGTTTTCTTCAATTACAGTTTCTTCAGCTATTACTGAAGAAATTTCCTCTTCTGTCTCCAGTTCAGATTCAGTCTCACTATCATCCTTTCTTAAAGATTTAAAATACGCACTAAGGTTAAAGTTGCTAACGGCAAAAATTAATAAGATGAAAAAAATTAAAATACCACTTCCAATGCCTCCTAAGATACTACCGAGGTATCGGTTAATTTCAAAACCAACAGCTCCTCCAAGAAAATAGAGGTCATCCTGGAAGAAATAACCAAAAAATAAAGAGACCCAAAAAAGAAAGAAGAGGCTAACTTTAAAAGTTTTAGCCAATGGAAGTAGACTGACTTTAAACAATATTCTAAATCCCAGAAGGAAGAATAGACCTACAAACAAAAAGGAGGCTATTCCAAACCAATCGTTAATGAATTGATGGGCAATTGAGGCTCCAATTTTACCCAACCAATTGTCTACGACGACATCAGCATTAAAAAAATATTCTCCAAAAGGAAGTTCAACCTTACTCTGATCAACTTTCCATGTAAATAAAAATGAGGTTAATGCGATAAGTAAATAAGCAGCAAAAAGAATGAAGACCAAGCCGGTAATTTGATGGGTCTTTTCGTTGCCTAAAAAGAGCTTGAAGTTTTCAAGCGGCTTTAAAAGCTTTGAAACTGAACCGTCTTTCTTACGCTTTGAAGAACGCTCTTTTTTCGAAGGTTTTTCTTCAGAAGCTTCTGTTTTAAACTGATTTCGAGCCATTCAAGATAGTCTTTAATAAAACAAAAATAAAGCCGTTTCTACAAATGCAAAAACGGCTTCAAATAAGTTATGAACAGTATTTTTTACATTCCGCCTTGAGATTTCATAATCTCCTCAATTGTCATTTCTTTATAATCGGAGGGAATATCCATTTTTATCTTTTTAATCTTTCCTTTTTTGATCTCGGAAACAGTGCTAATCATGGTGAAAAAATCATTGCTTACTATAGTTTGCATAGGGAAGCCAGGGATTCCATTTGGTTGACCATTTGTAGAAACACTTGGCAGTTCGGTCGTATAATATACTTCAGTTTCAGCGCCATCGGAAGTAATTATAGCTTTTTTGCATTTATAACCTAGTATTTCTTTAGTTTCATCATTATACTCAACTTTAATTTTACTCTCCTCTTGTTGTTTTTTGATTGCTTCTGGACTCATTCGAGTAGCAATTTTATTTCCCATTGCACTTTGAAGCATTAAGATCTCACCAGTTTCTGAATTGCTAATGACGGTCACATTACTCATTGCACTATTGGTAACTGTTTTTGACATACCATCTTTTATTTCAGTGGTAGATTCAGCAGGCAACATCGATTGCATTGCTTGCATTTCTTCAGCTATATCTTCATATTCTATTTTATTAATAATAGTTCCTTCAAAATCATTTTGAGCGAAGATAATTGTGCTGAAAGCAAAGCTTAATAGTAGACTAATATATTTCATAGTATGTGTTTTAAATAAAAATGAAAATTAAATATTCGGTTTAATTCTGATGAAAGTTTTTTATGAATGGATTGAATCAATGGTAATGAGATTACAATTACTTTACCTTAGAAAATATGGATTCAATTTCTTTTTTTAATTCATCGGCACTTACCATCTTGTAGCCATCTTCTAATACAATGTCATCATTATTAATTTCTTCAGGAGAAACTTTATTAGCGGTGAATCTCATGTGAGTATCATAGCTTAAAATATCATACTGCATCAGCACTCCTTCAATTTCTTTGAAAGGAGTATGAAGGTTAGCATTTTCCAATTTAATGTCCTTGGTGTAATGTACTTTGAACTCCCAACTACTATCTCCCTCAACAGTTACTTTAGCAGTTAAACATTTGTAACCAGCAATTTCTTTTACTTCATCAAGTGGCGTAATCTTAACCTTTTGAAATTCAGGGTTGAATTCTTTTATTTCTTCAGAATTAAGTGTGCTGGCATACTTTTTATTTAACATTTTAACCGAGTGGGTTAAATCTTGTTTCCCTTTTTCGCAAATAATGGAAGTTTTAAAAAGTCCCATTCCAGCAACTATGTCACTCCTAAAACTACCATCTATAAACTTAGTTTCCATTTTTTTGGGCATCAGGTCCAAAAGATAGCTGTCATCAGGAATATCTGGATAGGTAATTTCATATTCAATGCTACCTTGATCAACTTTATCAGAAAAGGGCAGATCAGAACAGCCTATCCCAAATAAGATCTGAAAAATCAAAAGCCACTTCAACGCTCTGTTTGAATAGAGAAATTTAAAAAACATTCAGATGTTAGGGATATGGTTGGTTAAGTAGCCAAAGTAAAAAGAAAATAGTTCTCCTACAAATTTTCTTTTTAAGGATTTGGGTTTAATTGTTTGAAACTATGGCTCCAATGACTGCTAAACCTAAAACAATAAAGGAAATTATGATCAAAAAAAACCTAAAAAATTTATCAGGAATAAAGGGTTTTCGGAAGTTTCCTATTGTTAAGTAATTAATCTTTTGAGTGGCTTTAAAATCTCCTTTTTTAACGCCATAATATATGGTGTTATCACCATCATTATCAATTTGCTTTTCAAACTCAATTTCCTCTTTGATCAATAAGTTCTCAAAATAATTAGCATGGGTCGTTTCCTTGAAAAGGAAAACCTTTTTATTTCGATTAGTTGGATGGTCTTGAAAGTTCTGTAAGTTAAACATTCTAACTACCTACTCTGAGTTTTTGCCCTATTCTTAAGGGTTTGTTTCTTCGAATTCCGTTTATTTGGCATAGCCTATTTATGGTAGTTCCATATTGTGTTGCAATTCCAGATAAATGTTCTCCTCGTTTTACGGTATGGTACTCAATACCAAGAGGTACAGCTGTATACGAATATTTCGTTTTTGTCAAACGTACAGAGTCACTTACCAAACAATTGTTGTTAAAATCAATGATAGATCTTGGATTTAAGGCTTTTCCTTTGAACCTTACTTCAAAATGTAAGTGACTACCAGTTGAACGGCCAGAACTGCCTCCTAATCCAATAACTTGACCTGCTTCAATAACTTCACCAGGCTTAACCTTTAATCGATGCATATGAGCGTATAGTGTTTCTAGACCATTGTAATGTCTGATCACCACAACTCTGCCATATCCAGGATGATGACGAGCAATTCTAACCATACCATCAAATGAAGAAACTATAGGGTCCCATACTTGAAGGTCTATATCCATTCCATTATGACTCTTACCATCTCTCCAACCAAAGTTAGAAGTAATAAGCCCTTTAATAGGAGGAACAAATTCACAGAAATTGAGTTGATCTCTAAGAATAAGATCAATCTCTTTGTCTCCTTTTCTCAATTCTTCTTTGTAGGGATATAAATTGTAGGTATCCCAACTTTTATACATGGATTGTGAGGGGTAAATGCTTGGGTCATTAAAACCTGTTAGTGAAACATAAAAATCGTGTTTCAATAATTTACTTTCAGCATAATCATTGATTTCGTTGACTAAAGTTGTAGGAACTTTGTCTAGGTCCAATAAAGAGTCAATTATCGAAATGATCTGATTACCATTCATAGAAGAAAGGTTCAGACCAGTATCTTTTTTTAAATTAGATACTACCAAAGCTTGAATAGTGTCTTTATTTCCACCACCGTAGAAAGCATAGCTATGTATGCTAAATAATAAACCAATTAGAAATGTAGTAGCTCTGAACATTGTACTGCTTAACGAGTAGATAGATTAAAAATTATCACCATCAAGGATATCTCCTATACCACCTAATATGCTACCTTCTCCTTTTCTTTTACCACCTGCTTTTGGAGAATGAGCATAGATTCGGTCGGCTAATCTACTCAAGGGCATCGATTGTATCCAAACATTTCCTGGACCTCGTAAACTGGCTAAAAAAAGTCCTTCTCCACCAAAAATGGTGTTTTTAATTCCTTTCTGTAATCTAATGTCATAATCAACCTCTGAAGATAATGCAACAATGCAACCTGTATCAACAGTTAAGGTTTCTCCTGCTTTCAATGTTTTCTTAATTACTGTTCCACCTGCGTGCAGAAAAGCCAAACCATCACCTTCAATTTTTTGCATGATAAAGCCTTCTCCACCAAAGAAACCTACGCCTAATCTTTTTTGGAAAGCAATACCAACCGATATCCCTTTAGCAGCACATAAAAATGCTTCTTTCTGGCAAATGATCTTTCCATTTAATTCTGCTAGATCCATAGGAATTATCTTACCTGGATAAGGAGCAGCAAAAGTAACTTTAGCCTTATCAATACCTCTATGAGTATAGGTTGTCATAAATAAGCTCTCACCAGTTAAAACCCTTTTCCCAGCGGAGAAGAGTTTATTGACAAAACCCTCATTATTTTTAGAGCCATCTCCAAAGATTGTATTCATCTCAATATCATTCTCCATCATCATCATTCCACCAGCTTCGGCAATAACAGTCTCGTTGGGGTCTAATTCAATTTCAACGCATTGCATGTCGTCTCCAAATATTTTATAATCAATCTCGTGAGCATTCATATAATTGCGTCGTTTTTTCGTTGAATTGTAAAAAAACGAAAAATTGTTTTATTTTTAGCTTTATTAACAACTATTAAATACAACTAAACTAACCTAGAAATCATGAAAATTTTAAAATGGATATTAATTGTTTTGGTGGTACTTGTAGGCATTTTTTTAATTTTTAGTGCTACACAACCAAACAAAATAGAATTAGAAGAGTCAATTGTTATTGATGCCCCTGCATCAATGGTTTATGCAGAAATCTCGGATTTTACATCATGGACTAATTGGTCTGCTTGGCATAAGCTAGACCCAAATATGGTAAGCGAATACACTGGTGAACCAGGAACAATTGGTTATACAACTGAATGGAAAAGTGATAACCCAATGGTGGGAAATGGAAGACAAGAAGTAGTGGAAATCTCTGCAAATGAATTCATGAAGACCAAAATGAATTTTGAAGGTCAGGAAGGAGATAGTTACGCTAGCTTTAAATTAACAGAAGAAGACGGAAAAACAACTATTAGTTGGGATATGGATGGAGCTGAAACACCATTCTATCTAAACATTATGAATACAATGTTCAAACCTATGATAATAGAAAGTTATCAAAAGAGTTTGAAAAGTTTAAAGGAAATAGTAGAGAGTAAACCTGTTGCTGCTGAGGTTGAAAATCCTATGAATCTTGAAGTCGTAGAAATAGAAGCCAGGAATATTATTTCGATTAAAGATTCTACAAATGCTGAGGGAATTAGTGAAAAACTAAAAGAACTTTATACTGAGTTGTCAATCTTTATGGCAACAAAAGAGTTAGAAAGTGCGGGGATGCCTTTGGCAATGTATTATCATTATTCACCTGAGAAAGTTATTTTAGAAGCAGCTCTACCTTATGCAGGTGAGGTAGAAGGTGAAGGAAGAATAATAGCAAAACAAACTCCTGATGGAAAAGCGGTAATGGGAATTCATTATGGAGATTATAATGCTTCGGAAGGAATGCATTATGCGATTGATGAGTATGTTAAGGCAAATAATTTTGAGTATAACATATGCTGGGAGATCTATGCAAATGATCCTACAACGGTAGATAGCGCAGATGTTGAGACACATATCTATTATTCAGTAAATTAAAAGTATATCGATAATAATAAATGCGTCATTTGGATTATTTCAAATGGCGCATTTTAGTTTAATTAAGTCTAGGGTCTTCTGGAAAAGTAGAAATAATTGCTTGATCTTTTCCCATTTGTTGAAGTGCTGTTTTCCAAAGTTGTTCTGTATCGTCAGTTAGAATTGAAGTCTTGTCTAATTTTGATATTAACCAAGACTGAGCTTTAATTTCATCTCTAAGTTGTTTTACTTCCCAACCTGAATAACCCAAAAAGAAACGAATGTTAGAATGATCTATATTGCCTCTCTTAATCCAAGATTTTAATAACTCAAAATCACCATCCCAATACAAACCATCAGAAATTTGAATAGCAGATGGTAGATGTTCTTGGTCATGTATGAAAAATAAATTCTGAGGTTGCACAGGACCTCCTAAATACACTTCGGCCTCGAAGTCAGCAAAGTCAGGTATTATTTCATTTAATTTAATGTTTAATGGGTTGTTTAAAATAAACCCTACAGAACCATCTTGATTGTGTTCAGTTAAGAGAACGACTGAACGTTTAAAATAAGGGTCTTGCATAAATGGCTCTGCAATGAGTACGTTTCCTTTATCTGCAGTTAAGCTGCTTAAGTCAGTTATCTTACGTTTGAAAGGGTTGAAATCCATTGTTTTCAAAAGTAAGTTTTCTACCAACAAATAAGAATAAAAGAATCAAAAACCACTACCTTTCCATTCTCAATAAGAAGTCAATATCAAAGCTAAAAATCACAACATACGTTATTATCTGCTTCTTTTTTTTGCAGCAATTGGTATTTATTCAAATACTTTCAATCATAATTTTGTACTAGATGATGATGTAGTTTTTTTGAAAAATAGCTATGTTCAGGAAGGAGTTTCAGCCATACCAAAAATTCTAAGTCATGGTTTTTTGCATGGCTTTAATCAAAAAAACGATCAATCCTATCGGCCAATAGTATTGATCAACTTTGCTATTGAGAAGTCTATTTTTGGCAATAATTCTAAGGCTCATCATCGGCTTA
>Ga0316204_10009530_pt1 | contig 12921 bp, 10 predicted proteins | sample 6monrhotite_MG_2_FD_205661 | JGI IMG/M metagenome (GOLD analysis project Ga0316204, IMG submission 205661) | Microbial mat bacterial communities from mineral coupon in-situ incubated in ocean water Damariscotta River, Maine, United States -... | ecosystem: Environmental > Aquatic > Marine >...
TTTATATTCTGTGTCAGGCCAGCCGGAACTGCTTGATGAGGTGATTGATTATGATTATCAGACAGCAAACGTCATGGTTATGATCAAGACTGATGAGACTATGCATTTACGCCGAATTATAGATGGCTTGGATGAATATGCTCAGGAGCTATTTGCCGGAACGGGTGTAAAAGTGAATTATGCTGGCACTGGAAATAACTCTTATATTTGGGCTGATCTACTTATTGATAGTCAGACAGTTGCACTGCTGTTTTCAAAGCTGGCAATATTTATTATGGCGATGGTGTTGTTGCGTTCAATCACTGGTGGTGTTGCAATCGTATTGCCTGTAGTAATTACAACGACAATTGTGGCAGGTTTTGCTGGCTGGTTTGGAATCCCTTTGGACGTCTCTACAGCATTAGCAGCAGGGATAGCAATTGGCGTTGGTGTTGATTATGCCGTTCATTATGTTTTTCGTTACAAGGCGCATCGTAGTGCCGGGCAGGAACATGAGTTGGCAGTATTAAATACTATGAAAGGTGTCGGTAGAACAATCGTATTTAATGCGGTCATTGTTTCTGCCGGCTTTGCAGTGTTGCTGTTATCAGCGTTCCCTCCCCATGCCAAGTTAGGTGTGTTTGTTGTTTTTTATATGATGATAAGTTGCTTGGTTGCGATATATGTCTTGCCGCTAATTTTGCATAAATACGTACCTAAGCAGACCTGAGATAGATGTATCGTCTATTAGTATTTTTTTCTTTGTTGTTTGTTTTTTCGCAGTCATTTGCAGAGCAGCCACGCTTGTCTGTCGGTACATATCTGGGTTTCCACAGGCCCGCACTTGAGGATCTGGTTGAACATGAATTTAAAGCGCCAATTGCCGGTATTGCAGACATTGTAGATGTAGATGGTAATACCCAAAGTCAAATACTCTTCCCCAATCCATTACCCGACTTAGGGCTTGGGACAAATGCGGGTTTGGAATTTGCCTGGAAGTTGAATGACAAATATGACTTTATCATTGGTGGCGGCACATGGGAGGCCTATACTCGTGCCCTTGCTGAAGGTGGGTTTTTCCTGCAGGGACAATTTTCAGAAGTGGTTAGTGAACGGACTGCAAAAATTTCCTATAACGAATTCTATTTTGGATTCAAATATAACCTGATTCACTCACCCAAGAAATATAAGGCTTATTATCGTCTTACGCTTAATGAAGTGTTTGACATTGATTACAGAGAAGATTTGATTTTTCTCTTTACCTCTGGCGATGCCGAAGGGGTAAAAAAGTCAATGATATTGGAGTCGCAGGCAACTGGTTTGATGATGCTTCAACCTGGCTTCGGTGTTGATTATTTTGTGCGCGACTGGTTGTCTTTTGGTTTCGATGCTTCATACCTGATTGGGTTTAAACGTGTCAATTTAGGTAATGGTAATCATAAAGTCGATTTTTTATCGACGGATAATGTGAATATCTGGTTGCCACAAAGGCTGGATCCTTTGACGGGCAACCTACAATATCTGTCGGAAGTGCCAGAGAATCAAGAAGACTATACGACCATTAAATTAAGTTTTGATGGTTGGAAGACGCTGTTCAAAATGAATATTTATTTTTGATTATTTATATGCACTTGCGACGTAAAAAAACAATATTTGTACTGTCATGTGTGTTGTTTATTGGGGTGACTATATCGCTATCATCCGCCATAGCTCAGGATGTAACTGCAGATATTGATGCGGCTGCGGCTGCGGTTGCTGAGGCTCAGATTGATGAGTTGAAGAGCGCCGGCCGGCGCGCTCTGAAACAGGGTGATGAGGCTGCAGCTATAAGGTTTTATGAAAATGTCTTGCGTCTAGAGCCTGAGTCTGGGGAGGCCCTGTATCAATTGGCAATCATCAGCTTCAGAAATGGCGATCATGTTAGAGGCTTTGAACTAATACAGCGTGCAGTTGAGGCTACCTCAGATAAAAACCCATTGCCCAGGTTGGCGCTAGCAAAGGCCTTGACAGAGATTGGCCGAGGCGAGGACGCCGTTCGCGAGTATGAGCGAGCACTGAGTGGTGCGGGGCCAGACTTTCAATATGCAAAACAAACATCGCTTGAAATGAATCTATTACGGTTAAGGCTGGCTCTGGAAAAACGTGATCGTGATCAGGTTTTAGACATAGGGCGTACCTTGATGCTTGAGCATGAAGGTAATAGAACAATGCTGGAGGTGGTTGCGACCACCTTTGCGCGATCTGGTTTGTTTGAAGAGGCAAAGATCGCATATGAAAAATTGCTGCAACAGACGCCTGACAATCCGGCCGTAGCGTTTTATCTTGCCGGTGTTTACGAAGCGTTGCGCCAGCCAAAGGTGGCAATCAAATATTATGAGCAAGCGATAGCGAATGCAGATGAATCAGGGGCGGAACGTATCGCCAGAGTAAAGATGGGAATATTGAAAGCATTTGCCCATGTGCAAGAAGAAAACAGGGACGGTGCCCATGCTGAGTTTCAAAAGGTATTGGCGTTAGATGAGAATCATGTAGTCGCCAACATGAATGTGGCAGGCTATTTATACAATAAAAAAGACTATGCCGGGGCTAAACTGGCCTATCAACGGGTCTTGGCTGTGCAGCCAGACAATCTGGATGCGCATTTTCGTTTGGCTATAGTTAATCTGGATCTTGCTGATGTGCTGAGTGCAGTGCGCGGACTGGATTTTATAATTACTCGATCGCCAAACTCACCGGTTGGTCAGGCCTCGCAGAATACTCTCGATAAGGTTGCGAAGCGTTGGAATTTGGCTGCTGTGCGCGCCACGCTGACTGAAGAGGCAGATCTAAAAGCTAGATTACACGAAAATCCTGAAGATGCGGATGCATTAACAAAGATGGGTAATTTGTTGATGAAGCAAAGGCGTCGTGATGAGGCTATGAAGTATTTTGAGGATGCAATGAGGCTGGGGCCTGATCATGCCGATGGCTTTCTAATGGCGGGTCTTGTTTATGAAGATGGTCGCGAGTTTGAAAAGGCTGTTGCTGCTTATCAAATGGCCCTTGCCGGGCAGATTGATGATGAGAGTCGAAGTAAGTTGGAGTTCAGGCTGTTAATTGCAACCGCCAGTCTAGAATTGAATAATGATAATGCAGCAAAGGCAGAAGAGTTTTATTTGCGGGCTAATAAAATGAAGGCTGATGACCTGGGTGTTTTATGGGGTCTGGCAGCATCAACAGCCCAGCAGGGTGATCTGGAAAGAGCGATTGACTGGTATCTGAGAATTATTGAGAAATTTCCGAATTATCATCGCGCCAGAATGAGCGCTGCATATGTTTATGAGCGGCTGGAGGAAGAAGAGCTGGCGATTGCTCAATACAAGGCGGTAAGTCTGGCGCAGGGTGTTGATCCGCGTTTAAGGAAAAGTGCAGAGGACCGGATGGATTATCTTCAACGTCAGATCAATGGCTTTAGCTATTTCGTTGGTTATTCGATGGGCTTTGATGACAATCTGAATAGTGCGCGTCAGCAAAAGTATTTTGAATATCGTTCTGACTTGTATGCTGGGGCAAATTATAAATACAAATTAAGGAAGGGTATGAAGCTGTCAGTCAATGTTACGCCTTCTTATGCGATTTATCACCGCGCTCAATATGACTTCTTTAACTTTTCTGTTGCGCCAAGTTTGTTGTTTGATAAGTGGGGTTATGACTGGAGTTTAGGGCTAACGCAGAACACTCAGTCAAGCGTGCTCAGGCCGGAGCAAAGTTCAACAAAAACACAGACCTTAACTGGCGGGGTTAGCTGGACGGATCAGGACCAAGTCGGCTATCGAGCTAATTTAAGTTATAAGGGCTTTGGTTCATCAGAAAATCCATTTTTTGATGCGGACACGGTAAATATTGCAATTAACCGAAACCATGCCGGGCCAGAAAATACCCATCTGAGTTATGGTTACTCGCTAACCATCAATAACAGCCGAAATGTTTTGGGTGACGATTATGCTTACACTGGGCATGGTGTGAATGGTCGAATAGATAAGCGTCTCAACGAATCGCTGTCAGCGTATGCCGATGGGCGTATGTCGTTGAATATGTATCACAATGGTGATTCAGGAACTACTGGTCAGCGTTTTCGACGCACCTTCAGTTTTGGTTTCGGTGGTGGGGTAAATTACCGTGTCGATTCCTGGGTCAGTCTTTTTGCTGATTATCATTTTTCAAACCAGTATTCCAATCTTCCGGTTGGTTTTATCTTTAATGAATTGCAGTCGATAGAAGGTCGGCAGAGTACCTCGTTGGGGAGTTTTAGCAAAAACTCCATCAATGCCGGTGTGCGTATGAATTTCTAAAGGTTAATTTTTCTAGTCGCGTAAACCATTAAACGCATTGACTGCCCAGGCCAGTGATAGACCAGCAAATACAAACATAATCGCAGCACCAAAACCATAGGTGCTCATATCAGGTGTGCCCACCAGAACGGCGCGAACAGACTCCACTGCGTATGTGATTGGGTTGATAAGTGAGACAGCCTCTATCCAGCCCGGCATGAATTGCTTTGGCACCATGGCGGTGGATAGAAACATCAGCGGCAGGGTCATCAGGTTACCAATCATGACCAGAGGTTCTTCCCGTTGCAGGATAATGGCAAAACCGTTTGATAGTGCTGCCAGGCCAACGCCTAGCAGGAAGATGCTGACCATTGCCAGAAATAAATTGATAGGGTCCAGGTTCAGATTGGCACCAAAGCCCCAGGCCACCAGCATGATGGTCAGGGTTTGCAATACCACCTGTACCGCCGAGTGCAATACCCGGCTGAGGACAATGGCAACACGCGACACCGGTGACGCAAGCATCTTATCCACCGAACCGGCTGTAATTTCACGCAACAGGCTAACCCCTGACCATGATGAGCCAAACAATGCGGTCATGACCAGAACGCCGGGCACGAAAAAGTCTATGTAGCTGCCGCCGCCAGCAGGTGCCTGAACAAAGTTTTTAAACAATTGGGTGAAAATGATCAACCACAACAGTGGCTGAATCAGGGTGAATAAGGTCCACAGCGGCATGCGCAGGGTGATCTTGGTATATTTCAGAAACAGGTGCCAGGTATCTGCGAACACAATAATTCTCTCTTTAAAATTCTTTTAGCTTAGCGGGCTGGTTTTTATTTGTCTTTGTCAGGTTGCTGCCACTTTTGCCAGTCGCCCTGATCTTTGCCGGACCACTGTTGCTGCGGCCAGTCTTGTTGCTTGCCTGATTCCGGTTGGCTGTCGGCATCAGGTTGCTGAGCTTGTTGGTCTTTATTGCCTTGCCATTTTTGCCAGTCATCTTGAGACTGTTTATCCCATTGCTGCTGCGGTGGTCGCTGTTGCTGGTCATTGTCGGTTTCAGTTGGGCTAGGCTGTTCATTCTGACTGCTGATGTCTTTGTCCTGCCATTCTTGCATTTTATCCTGCCAGCCAGCCTTGTCTTCTTCAGTGCCTGTTTCTTCGACCGTATCCTGCCACTTTTCCCAGTTCTTCTGCCATTTACCGCCACCGCCGCCTTTGCCGGCCCACTGGTGCCACCACTCTTCACCTTCCTCTTCCGCTGCTTCCTCCAGAGTGGTGCCGGTGTATTTAAGAAAGACGTCATCCAGGCTTGGTTGTGATAGGGAAAGACTCTTGATAACCAGTCCTTTTTCTTCGGCCAGATGGACAAGTTTGGGAACAGCAATGCCGCCGTTGTCGACATAGACATGCAGCTTGTCGTTTTGCCAGACCACATCTTTTATCTCAGGGTCTTCATGCATGGCGTAGGTGAAATCGCCGGTTTCGGGGCCCTGACTGTCGAAATTAAGGATGACGGCATCGCCATGAATATCATTTTTCAGAGTTTCAGGGGTGTCGATAATCTGAATCTTGCCCTGGTTGATAATCGCGACCCGATGACTGAGGTGGTCCGCCTCTTCCAAATAGTGGGTGGTGAGCAGTATGGTCAGGCCCTGTTCCTTGTTTAGTTTGTTGATGTACTGCCACAGGTTCTGGCGGCTCTTGATGTCGAGGCCCAGGGTTGGTTCATCCAGAAACAATACTTTTGGTTTATGAATCAGGGCGGTGGCGATATCGAGTTTGCGTTGCATGCCACCGGAATAGGTCATCACTGTGCGGTCGAGGGCATCATCGAGTTCAAAGTATTTGGCCAGTTCAACAATGCGTGATTCAATCTCGGCCGTGCCCATTCGATATAAGCGGCCTTGCAGCATCAGGTTTTCACGACCGCTGAGAAAGTGATCAACGCCGGTTTTTTGGGCCACCAGGCCGATGGCGCGGCGCACTGATTCCGGATCGCTGTCGACATTGAAACCGGCGACCTCTACTTCGCCTTCGTCAAAACCGCTTAAGGTGGTGAGTACGCGGATAGTCGTCGTCTTGCCAGCACCATTGGGGCCTAGCAAAGCAAGTATCTCGCCTTGTTTGACCTCCAGCGAGAGGTCGTCGATGGCCTTGTTGCCACCTTCAAAAATCTTGGTTAAACCACTGACTCGGATCATGAGTTATTCGAACCCTGTTTCAGATAATAGCCAGCCATTATAGCCGCCAACTGATAGAAATATATGGTTTTTCTGCGCGACTCTCGTAATTGAAGAAGGCTGTTAGAATAGCGGCATTGAGGGAGATAAGTTGAAATGCGTGTATTAGGAATTGAAAGCTCCTGCGATGAGACCGGCATCGCTATTTACGACAGCGAAAAAGGCCTGCTGGCCCACGTTCTCTATAGTCAGATTGAACTGCATATGGAATATGGTGGTGTGGTACCCGAGCTGGCCTCGCGTGATCACGTCCGTAAAACCCTGCCCTTGATCAATGAGGCGCTGCAACAGGCCGGTTTAAAAAAATCAGATATTGATGGGGTTGCCTATACCGCTGGCCCAGGCTTAATCGGTGCGCTGTTGGTAGGTGCCAGTATCGGTCGCAGCCTGGCCTGGACTTGGGGCATCCCCGCCGTTGCCGTGCATCACATGGAAGGCCACTTGCTGGCACCAATGCTGGAAGAAGACGTGCCCGAGTTCCCTTTTGTCGCTCTGCTGGTTTCCGGTGGCCATACCATGCTGGTGCGGGTTGACGGTGTTGGGCGTTACCAGTTATTGGGTGATACGGTTGATGATGCTGCCGGCGAAGCCTTTGACAAGACCGCCAAACTGCTGGGGCTGGCTTATCCAGGTGGCCCGGCGATTTCAAACTTGGCTGAGCAGGGTAATCCTGATCGTTTTCGTTTTCCCCGTCCCATGACTAATCGCCCCGGGCTGGATTTCAGTTTTAGTGGTCTGAAGACCTTTGCAGTCAATACCCTGACTGACAATGGTGATGACGATCAGACCAAGGCCGATATCGCCCTAGCCTTTGAAGTGGCGGTGGTTGAAACCATGGCCATCAAATGCCGACGGGTACTGGAACAAGCCGGCCTGAAACGGCTGGTATTGGCCGGTGGTGTAAGCGCCAACCGGCGTCTGCGTCAGCGTCTGGTTGAGCTGGCACAAGCGCATGCGGCACAGCTTTATTATCCGCGGCCAGAATTTTGCACTGATAACGGTGCCATGATTGCTTATGCCGGTTGCCTGAGGCTGCAGGCTGGCCAAACTGAGCCGCTGGCGATCCAAGCAAAAGCGCGTTGGTCGCTGGAGAGTTTGTTGCCAGCTGGCTAAATACGGATCGCCTCTGCCAGCGGGGTATCTCGCCTGGTGTTGCGGTGTTCCTGGTGGGTTTGGCGCCATTCTTCACTGGCTTGGTGTGCCTCAGCTGAAGTGTTAAATGTTGCCAAACTGTAACCGTTTTCGGTCATCAGGGTGGCGCTCTTGTCCGGCCATTCTTTGATAATGAATTTCATGTCAGGTCTCAAATGTAAGAAATTGTGAGTAATTTTTACTCCGTCACTGTGACAAACCTGATGCAGGTCAATGAAATTTTTATGACAAGTGCTGAGCAAACTCTAAATGCGGGCGTAATGGTGGGATTTAGGCTATAATCGCGCGTCATTTTTAGCATTACTCATTTTCTGAATTTCTGAGGCACATTCATCGTGATCGAGAATCTCCGTAATATCGCCATCATTGCTCACGTTGACCATGGCAAAACAACCCTGGTTGACCAACTACTGAAGCAGTCCGACACCCTCGGTGACCGAGTGCAGCTGGCAGAGCGCGCGATGGACTCTAACGACCAGGAAAAAGAGCGTGGCATTACCATCCTGGCCAAGCCGACAGCGATTAAGTGGGGCGAGTATCACATCAATATCGTTGACACCCCGGGACATGCCGACTTTGGTGGTGAGGTTGAGCGTGTATTGTCGATGGTGGATTCAGTGTTGTTGCTGGTGGATGCTGTTGAAGGTCCGATGCCGCAGACCCGTTTTGTAACAGAAAAGGCGCTGGCGCGTGGCCTCAAGCCTATTGTGGTGGTGAATAAGATTGACCGCCCAGCAGCACGCCCTGAGTGGGCCTTGGACCAGACCTTTGATCTGTTCGATCGTCTCGGCGCTACCGATGAGCAGCTCGATTTCCCCGTGGTTTATGCCTCAGGCCTAAGCGGTTTTGCCGGCATGGATCCTGACGTGCGCGATGGCGACATGACGGCACTGCTGCAAACGGTTGTTGATAATGTTCACGCACCTCAGGTTGAGTTGGAAGACCCCTTCCAGCTACAGGTTTCACAGCTGGACTACAACAGTTACACCGGTGTTATCGGTATCGGTCGTATCGCCCGTGGTCGGGTTAAGAACAATACTCAGGTCACGATAGTCGATACTGAAGGCCAGCGTCGCAACGGCCGCATCCTACAGCTGTATGGCTTCATGGGGCTGGAGCGTATTGAAGTCGATGAAGCGCAAGCTGGTGATATTGTTTGTTTCACAGGTCTGGATCCGCTGAATATCTCGGACACCCTCTGTGATCCCAACGCTGTTGAAGCCCTGGTGCCATTGTCGGTGGATGAGCCAACCGTGAGCATGACTTTCCAGGTTAATAACTCACCTTTTTCAGGCAAAGATGGCAAGTATGTGACTTCGCGTCAGATCAAGGAACGTCTTGATCAAGAGCTGGTTCACAACGTCGCACTGCGTGTTGAGCAGGGTTCCGATCCAGACAAGTTTCGCGTCTCTGGTCGTGGTGAATTGCACCTGTCGGTATTGATTGAAAACATGCGCCGTGAAGGTTTTGAGCTAGGTGTTTCCCGTCCCGAAGTTATCATTCGCGAGATCGATGGCGAAGCACAGGAGCCCTATGAGCAAGTGACGGCTGATGTCGAAGAGCAGCATCAAGGTGGTGTGATGGAGAAACTGGGTGCCCGCGGTGCTGACCTGAAGAACATGATTCCCGATGGTCATGGTCGTGTGCGTTTGGATTACATTATGCCAGCCCGTGGTTTGATCGGTTTTCGTACAGAGTTCCTGACTGCGACACAAGGTTCTGGTTTGATCTACAGCGTCTTTGATCACTACGGCCCGTTCAAGCGTGGTGACTACGGTACTCGCAAAAATGGTGTCATGATCGCCAATGCCGCGGGTAAGGCGCTGACCAACTCTATCTTTAATCTGCAAGAGCGTGGCCGCATGTTTATCGGTCATGGTACTGAAGTGTACGAAGGCATGATTATCGGTCTGCACTCGCGTGACAACGATTTGGTGGTTAACGCATTGAAGGGTAAGCAGCTGACCAATGTTCGTGCCTCGGGTACAGATGAGGCTCAGGTATTAACACCACCTGTGATTCATAGCCTGGAGCAGGCGCTTGAATTCATCGATGATGATGAGCTGGTAGAAGTAACGCCTAACCACATTCGTCTACGTAAAAAAGTACTGACCGAAAACGAGCGTAAGCGCGTCTCACGCGGCGGTTAAATATAATAGGATAATGAAGCGTTTGCAGGGTTTCTGAGGCGCTTCCTGGCAAGGCAAGAATTGGTGAGAAAGCGGCGTTTACATGGAGTAAATGAGCTTTTGAGCTAATTCATAACGAAGTCAGGGAGTGTGTCAGGAATTCTGAAAATGCTTCATTGTCCCTCTCCCAATTTTGAGGGCAGAGTTGTATATTGGGTAACATCAATCCGATAAAAGGACAGGCCCAATGTCAGATTTATATCCCCATCTCGCACCTTTTGTTAATCACACTATTGAAGTAGAGCCACCGCACAAACTGCACGTGGAAGAGTGTGGCAATCCCAAAGGTATTCCTGTTGTCTTTCTTCATGGTGGCCCCGGTTCCGGTTGTGAGCCCTATCACCGTCGCTTTTTTGATCCGGATAAATATCGCATCATCCTGTTTGATCAGCGTGGCTGCGGACGGTCCTCCCCTCATGCCGAGCTAGCGGGCAATAACACACAGGCCCTGGTTGCAGATATAGAGCTGATCCGCGAAAGATTGGGCATAGCCAAATGGGCAGTGTTCGGTGGCAGCTGGGGTTCGACGCTGGGTTTGGTTTATGCCGAGACGCATCCCGAGCGGGTGTTGGGTTTGATACTGCGTGGCATCTTTCTCTGTCGGCCGCGCGAGATTCACTGGTTTTATCAGGAAGGCGCTTCACGCATCTTCCCTGATTACTGGCAGTCTTACATCAAACAAATTCCTGAAGCTGAGCGTGGCGAGCTACTGCAAGCCTATTATCGATACCTGACCTCAGAGAACGAAGTTGAGCGCATGGCCGCGGCCAAGGCCTGGTCAATGTGGGAAGGTCGTTGTGCCACCTTGAAACCATCGCAATCAGTGGTTGACCACTTTGGCGATCCGTTTACCGCCTTGAGTCTGGCGCGCATCGAATGTCATTACTTCGTCAATAACAGCTTTCTCGAAGATGATCAGATCCTGCGCGATGCCCACAGGCTGCATGATATTCCTGGCGTAATTGTTCAGGGTCGTTATGACATGGTCTGTCCTATCGAAAGCGCTTGGGATCTACATAAGGCTTGGCCTCAGGCCGAATTAAAAATCATTGATGATGCTGGCCACTCTGCCAGCGAGACTGGCACACGCAGTGCCCTGGTTGATGCCACCGACAAGATGGCGGCGCTGCTGGCGTGATCGGTCTGTTGCAGCGGGTCAGTGAAGCAAGTGTCAAAGTTGATGATGAAATTGTCGGCCAGATAGGCCGTGGCATTCTGGTGTTGGTCGGTGTCGAACGCGGTGATACAGAGGCGCAGGCAGATCGTCTGTTGGAACGCCTGCTAGGCTACCGCGTTTTTCCAGATGCACAAGACAAGATGAATCTCAGCCTAAAAGACATAGACGGTGAACTGCTACTAGTGTCGCAGTTCACCCTGCCTGCTGATACACAAAAAGGCACACGCCCCAGTTTTACCCCAGCGGCGGCACCTGCAGAAGCTGAACGCTTGTTTAATTATTTGATCGAAAAAGCGCAGTTGCGTCATGGCAAGGTTGCGGCCGGCCAATTCGCTGCTGACATGAAAGTGGCGTTGGTGAATGATGGGCCGGTGACGTTTTGGTTGCAGGTGAAGCCTAACGTATTTTGAATAGTTCATTTGTATCAGATTGCTGTGTTTTTCAAAGAACGACGACGTAAAAACTCGCGACTCTTGAGTACGAAGCAATGGCAGAAAGTTTAAGGCATGTGTTGCATCGATTGGACGAGTAGCTAGGCCGGGTAATTTGCTAAGAGAGCATGTGAGATAAGTGTAGGGCCCTCTGTGTTTTTTTCTCAGATTTGAAAATGCCGGATACGCTCAACCGGTCATTCTCAGGTTTTCTTACAAGAAAAATTGAAGCTAAATGCAGAAAGATTTAGTGATGATATTTTTTGTCCGTATTCGGTTGTTTTTATGAGTGAAACAAAACCGTCGCTGATGTAGGGGTGGTTGTTGCAAGCAGCCTTAAAGTGAAGGGCTAATCTCTCAGTTTTGAATTTAACTTATACCGACGAAAGCCTATTCCCGCTAGGCCAAGGCTAATTAATAAAAATGTTGAGGGTTCAGGTATTTGTACCGACACATTTGTTGCCTCGTTAAACCCTGTTACCAGTGCCCATGAGGTTTGAACGTCATTGGTGTGCATTCTGCTCATCTGGTCGTTATCGCTTTCGTTGACGTCAAATAATAAGTGCGGTTCAAGAGCGGCTATGCCTATCCCATTTACCGTCATAAGTAGGTTGCCGAGTGATGGGTCATAGAAAAATGACGAGGTGAGGGTTAGATCCATTTGTCCTCCGAATGGGACAAACTCAGGAAGGGGCGAATTAAAAACTACAGTATTATCCGCGCCAATGTTGTTAATTGGGTTTGTGTCTAACCCGTCTACCGCTGTGCCGGTTGTGGATAGTGATATCGTGTAAGTACCCTGTGCTGTGGCATCACCGCTAGCTTTCGCTGTATGATAAAAAGACAGTGTATTAATTGCAATTGCACCACTGAAATTAGACCAGCCGTAAACTTGTTGGTACGTTGAACCCCAAGCAGGGCAGCCAAACGGATAACAGTTGCCTCGATCTGGTGTTGCGGGCGTTCCTATGACAAGGGCGTTGGCATGCCCAAAAAACCCAATCATTGCGGATGCTATTATTATGCGGATCATTAGTAATCGTGACATTATTCTCTCCCACTTTATCATTATATAAAATTGAATATTTCTGTAGAAAGCAACTGCCCCATGCGAACGCTCGCAAATCCTTTCTATTATTAAAGGGACGCATATTTTATTCCAAAATGTAGTATTCGTTATTAATCTGAAAGTTATAAGAATGTGATAGATGCTAAATTCGTTTATGTGTAAAAAAAGCCGACACACCTGGAAAGTTCCACTGAGTTTATTCAAAAACTAATGACATCTGCGATATGAGCTTCATACGCCGTGGTACATGGAGAGCGATGCAATCGCGAGCGGGGTATCACAAGCCCTCGGTAGGAGCCAGAGAGACGTGGGCATCTTTCGCAGAAAGTGCACAGTCGCTACTAGCTCCGTCAGTCAGTTGAGAGCCGACG
>Ga0316204_10009531_pt1 | contig 12921 bp, 13 predicted proteins | sample 6monrhotite_MG_2_FD_205661 | JGI IMG/M metagenome (GOLD analysis project Ga0316204, IMG submission 205661) | Microbial mat bacterial communities from mineral coupon in-situ incubated in ocean water Damariscotta River, Maine, United States -... | ecosystem: Environmental > Aquatic > Marine >...
ACCATGAGCGTGGGTATTGCGGTGGCCCCCGGCGATACGGATGATGCCAACAGCTTGCTGAGCCGCGCTGAAATAGCGATGCGCCAGGCTAAAACTGTGGTTGGCAATAGCTACCGCTTCTATGAGGAAAGCCTTGATCAGAGCCAGCTTCTTCGGCGGAAATTGAAACGAGACTTGGTTGGTGCGCTCGGGCGTGGTGAAATTCGCATGGTATATCAGCCTCAGTTTAGTGTGCGTACGGGCGAAGCTATTGGCTTTGAAGCGCTAGTACGCTGGACCCACCCGGAGCGCGGGCCCATAAGCCCCGCGGAATTTATCCCGTTAGCCGAAGAAAGCAGCCAAATTTTTGATTTGGGCGCATGGATTATTGAAGAAAGTTGCCGTGAGGCCGCTTCGTGGGTTAATCCACTGAAAATTGCTATTAATCTCTCGCCTGTTCAGTTCCAACAGGAAAGCTTGCCTACTATTATCGAAAACACCATTTTTAAATATAGCCTGGACCCAAAGCGGGTGGAAATTGAGATAACCGAGGGTGTGTTGATTGAAGACATTGATCATGCGCTTAAGGTACTAGGGCGCCTCCGCGCGCGCGGCATCCAATTGGCAATGGATGATTTTGGAACAGGCTACTCTTCGCTAAGCTATTTGCAGCGCTTTCCGTTTGACAAATTGAAAATCGATCAATCCTTTATACGCACCATGCTTTCTCAGGAACAGAGCCGAGCCATTGTACGCGGCATGATTGGCCTAGCCCATGGCCTCAATATTCCAATATTGGCTGAAGGGGTTGAAACCCAATCGGAATACGACATGCTCCGCGTGGAGAGTTGCGACGAAATTCAGGGATATTTTTTAGGCAAGCCAGAAGATATTTCCAACTATCAGGAACTGGTGTCTATAGCGCCGCCCCAGGAGGGTGCGGCTGACCCGGTTCAGGAAGCGGGTTAACCGACTAATTTTCTTCAAGTATGACGGGTTTTGTGGGTGCCTGGTGCAAAGGGATGCTGCGGTAAAAACAGCTTTCGTGCCCCACGTGACAACATTTCCCACCCTTTTGTTCTACCGACAGCCACAGGCTGTCTTGGTCACAATCAGTGCGGAAATCTTTCACTATTTGGAACTCGCCAGATGTTGCGCCTTTGTGCCAAAGCGTTTGGCGTGATCGCGAAAAATAGTGGGCCTCACCTGTTTTTAACGTGCATTCAATAGCTTCTGCGTTCATCCATGCCTGCATCAGAACAGCACCCGTTTTGGTGCAAGTTGTTACCACAGGGATAAGGCCGCGCTCATCAAATTTGGGAGCGAATAACAAGCTGTTTTCCACAGTTTCGTTATTGCTTCGTTCTGAAAAAATTATCGGGGACATGTCGTAAATCTCTAATGCTGGCTGCCGTGGTTCAAAATCAGGTGTGGCCAAGCATAGCTTAGCAGTGCTCATCGTGCAGCTTTAATTCTGTAAGCAGCTATTCTGTCGGTTCGGCAGCTACTTGTTTTTGCTTGTTCAGGTGCTTTTGCACCGCAGCCAGCCCATCTTTGAATGCCAACGCAGACAGGATTATGCTTCCCTGCAGTGTATCGTTGCGGATGCTCGCCACATTCAGGCCAATTAACGTCCATTCTCCGTTGGGGCGTTGCAAAATCGGGCCGCCGCTATCACCTGGTATTGCTGTGCAATTGGTTACCAACACTCTGCCTCGCGCACGGACACTCTTAACCTGACAATTTTCTTCCAGCGATAATATGTGCGCGCGGTCACCGGGATACCCTGCCGTGATAATATTGCGGGACGGAAGCGCAATGCGCGGCCTGCCGTTGGTCTTGATGCTCTTTGATAGAAGCGTGTCTGGAATATTTAAAAATCCAAACTCGGCACCAATGGCGTCGGTAAGTAACAGCAAGGCCCAATCGTGGGGCATGTTTTCTGGGCGGCTCCCTTTTTGGCCGTCAAAACCTGGGCCAACCGTATAACGAGAAACGCGCGAATGGGCCAAATATTCGCCTTTTGCATAGCCTGTAAGGAAATGCACATTTGCGGGCGGCACCATTTTGCCAGTACGCTTGGCAAACAGGCAATGCGCTGCCGTAAGCACGATATTTTCGGCAATCAAACTTCCGGTGCAGTGGGATGTACCGCCTACATTCACTCGGCCCACTGAACGCCAGGGGCTCTCGTTGCTTTCAACCGCGCGCCGGTGGAAACTGGTAATAACGTTCGTTGGCCGTTCATGAGGCCGCATTTTGCGCAGCTTTTCGGCGGGCGTTTCCGACACCCCCTCTTGCGCGCTAGCCACATGGGGGGAAGCGATAGTCAAAATTAAAGCGGTCAGCAACAAAGCGGCGAGTTTTTCCATAGGCCCATGATAACAGTCGGCCAGCGCCCCGGGAAGCTTTCTGTTCTCATACTCTGCTATCAATCTCTTTGACCCGGCTTTTCACATCTCGTAAAAGCCTGCATTACAGGGTTGGGGCCACCTAAATCGGTGAGCGTCTCACATTGCGGCAAAAGTGATTTTACTATGGTATTTTTTGAAAAAAATTCAGCGTCATTTGGCTTGGAAATTGGTCATCCAGAATTTGAAGTTATTCATCAGATAACCACTGAGTTTCATGAAATTTTGATTGGTGAAACGCAAAAATACGGCCGTGCGCTGTTTCTCGATGGCGTAATCCAGTCAACTGAAGCTGACGAAGCTATCTACCATGAAATGCTGGTGCATCCGGTGATGGTGCATACGCAAAATGCCGAGAAGGTGTTGGTTGCAGGCGCCGGAGAAGGGGCATCGCTTCGGGAACTGCTGAAGCATACCTCTGCTACGCAAATTGACGCGGTAGAAATTGATGGCGGCATGATCCGGGCCGCACGAGCGCATTTGCCCAACTGGCACAAGGGTGCTTTTGATGATGCACGTGTCAGTGTTTTCGAAGCTGATATATTCGATCATCTGTCGGCTGCTGGTTCGGCTGCTTATGACGCCATCCTTGTTGATCTCACTGACCCAATTGACGAGGACGGTGAATTTTGCGCGGATAGCCTGACATTTAAGCCTGAGTTTTTAACCCTGCTGCAAACAGCGCTGAAACCGGGCGGGGTGATCGTGATGCAGGCAGGCGAAAGGTTGGCGGGGCTTGGCCAGATGTTGCCAAAGCTACGGCAGCGTTTCACATGGGTACAGCCCTACAGTGTTTTTGTACCGTCGTTTCACGGAAACTGGACATTTCTGTTGCTGGCGACAGAAGAAAAATCGGGCAGAAAGCAAGAAATTGAGGCTAAGCTGCAGGAGCTTGAGCAGCTGCAGCTTAGCTATTTTTCACGTCTGGCTTATCTGCATGCTGCTGAAGAGGCCGAGCGTTTTTTCGCCCGCCTTTCAGTGTAATTTACGCTCAACCGCGCACCAAATCCCAAAAGCGCCGTTCTTGGTCAGCCTCTTTAAAACAGCCGCGGAACTGGCGTGTCAGCGTATAAACACCTTGATGCTTCACCCCCCGACATGTCATGCACTGGTGGGTAGCGTCCATCACAACAGCAACGCCTTTTGGGTTCAGGTGCTCTTCAATCGCGTCTGCGATTTGTGCGGTCATGGTTTCTTGGGTTTGCAGGCGTTTTGCAAAAGCTTCTACAATGCGCGCCAGCTTTGAAATACCCACAACTCGTCCGTTTGGCATGTAGGCTACGTGCGCCGTGCCTTGCACCGGCACCATATGGTGTTCGCAGTGGCTTTCCACAGTAATGCCGCGCATCACAACCATATCGTCGTAACCCGCCACTTCACCAAAAGTTTTTGACAGAATTTCTTCGGCATCTTTGCCGTAGCCTTCAAAAAACTCTTCGTAGGCTTTGGCTACGCGGCTTGGTGTTTCCAGCAAACCTTCGCGTTCGGGATTATCACCAGCCCATCGAATAAGCGTGCGTACAGCGGCTTCCGCTTCCGCGCGCGATGGCCGGTCTTCGGCTGCATTTTGTGAAATAACAGGAGTATTTGCCGGGACACTGTCCGGGACTACCTTCAGTTCAGGGTCGTTCTCAACCCGCTCAAGTACGGCATCCATAGGGATGTCCTTCCAAATTTTGGCTGCAAGCGTTGCAGCGCGACAGATTTAACTGCTCCTAGAAAAAAATGTTCCAACACTGATCCGAATTTATGCCCGGTAAGCCATGGAACGGCACGTCAATCTCGGTTTATTATCCGATTGATATGGTTAGATTTAGCCTATATTCAAGGCGTTCACAAGGGATGCACGTAAACCTTCCGGTAAAGTCTGTGTGATTTCGCTTGGCACGGCGCGGGATCAGGATTAGGTAAAATACAGAACCTTAGCTGAAATAGATGTCGCCATGACCGAGCTTTATAATACCGATATTCTGCGTTGGACCACGCGCATTCCGCACACCGAACGTCTAATCAGTGCAGACGTGACGGTAACCAAAACCAGCCGCATATGCGGTAGCCGCATCAGTGCGGATGCGGTGATATCGCGGGGGGCTATCTCTGCGTTTGGTCAAGAGGTAAAGGCCTGCGCGCTGGGGCAAGCGAGTGCGGCTATAGTGGGTCAGAATGTTCTGGGTCTAACGTCTGATGAGCTTGCAGACATTGCCGAACGCTTTCGCACTATGGTTCAAACGGGCCAGGCCGACTTCCCAAAAAAATGGGCTGATCTGGCGCTGCTGGCGCCGGTTGTTGATCATCCGGGGCGTCACGGAAGTGTATTGTTGCCTATTGAATGCCTTGAGGCCATTTTTGCCGACGCGGACCATGCAGAGTGAAAAAACAGCCGCCAGAAAAAGCGTCTGCCGCAGTTGTCGCCTGTGCGGACAAAGCGCAAAAACTGTTTGCTAGCGAGCAAGCCGAGGCTGCGCTTGCTCTGGTTGAAGAAGGGCTTCAAACATCTGATCATGCGCGGCTTTGGCGCCTTAAGGCACGGCTTTTGGTGTTCTTCGAACGCGATATTGAGGCGAAGGAAATCCTGCGCCGAATATTACCCGATGCATGGTATCCTGGGTTTTGGGAGTTGGCACACTCCGGCCTGCCAATTTCATATGCGTTGCTAACTAAAAACCATAATATTGCCTATTTCCCAGTGCGCAAATGCAGCTCAACAAGCCTGCATAACATAATGGCGTTGCTCGACGGCAGTACTGCAAAGGGTGAAGACATTCACGGCAGCGTCGCACCGTATGAAATGATTGACCGCACCAACCAACGCCAGCGCCTGGCAGGTTATTTATCTGTGCTTATCGTGCGGTCACCGATTGACCGGGTTCGGTCGTACTTTGAAGGCAATATCGTACGCCGCGGGCATTTGACCGTGGATACAGCAGGCAAAGACAGCTTTTATGGGCTAAGCACCCGGCCGTCGTATGACGATTTTCTGGCAAACTTCCCTGCCTACCGCCGTACTTTTATGACAGTGCGAAACCATACAGACCCGCTCACAGGTTTTGCAGGCACAGATGCGGGGATTTTTGATTGGGTTGGAAACACCAGCCAAACCAACGAATTAATTGCCATGCTTTCCGAACGGTCAGGCCTGAATTTGCCCGAAATTAGGGATATGCAGGCCGGCGGCGTGGCTGGAAAAACAGCAGGACACAGCGCTGCAGAGCAGGCTTTAATGGATTTTTATCAGGCCGATTATGATACGTTCGGCAATTGGTTCTAACCAACAGTCTCAGGTATTTCATGTCCAAGATACCCTCCCCCACGAAATATGCATTCAAAATGAAAATTGATTGATGTCGGTCAATTCTCTTTGGTTGTGATTGTGCTTCTATAAAGTGCACGCAATCACGGGAGCAAACCAGTGGCGAAAAACATTGTCATACTTCAGGGCCATCCGGACGGATGCAACAAACATCTGTGCCACCTGTTGGCGGGCGCCTACGAAAAGGGCGCTAAGGCGGCAGGACACAGTATCAAAACCATCGACGTAGCATCGCTGGAGTTCCCCTATCTGCGTAGCAAGGATGATTGGGAAAATGGCGAAACGCCCGCAGGGCTTTTGGAGGCACAAAAGTTGATCTTCTGGTCCGACCATCTGGTTATAATTTATCCGCTTTGGCTTGGCACCGTGCCAGCGGTACTGAAAGCGTTCTTTGAGCAAGTTCTGCGACCGACACTTACCAAAAATGTTAATGCCAGCCCGCTTGACTGGCGCAAGCTTCTTAAAGGCCGATCCGCGCGGGTGGTTGTGACCATGGGCATGCCTGCGTTTGTGTTCCGCTGGTATTATGGATCTCACGGGCTCAAGATGCTGAAGCGAAATATATTGGGGTTTGTTGGCATATCCCCGGTACGCTCGACCATTGTTGGACTGGTGGATTTGGTAAAAGATGACAAATTGACCAAGTTGACCGGGAAATTAGAGGCCTTGGGTCAGCAGGCTCGTTAGCAGGCTCTTGGGTTCCTACCATGATAGGTTCGGCAACTGGTTCTAGTGAATATACTGGCTAGCCCAAGCGCTAATAACGCGTGCAACATATTGGCTGTCAGCAGGGTTCTTCATTAATAAATGGTCAGCATTATCCAGCGATATAAAGCTTTTCGGGTGTTTGGCAGCTTCATAAATTTGCCGCGCATGGTCAACGCTTACCGTTTGGTCGATGGGCGAATGCATCACCAATAAAGGCTTCTTCAGCGCGGCTACTTCTGCCAGCAAATCCTGATCACGCGCGTCGTCAATGAATTGTTTTTTGATCACAAAAGGCCGCCCGCCCAGCAGCACATCGGCCTCACCTTCTGTTTCAATTTTTTCGATATCGTCGCCGAATTGCTTCAATACATTATGGGCGTTGGCGGGAGCGCCAATGGTGGCTACGGCCCGCACTTCCGGCACGCTGTTGGCGGCCATGAAGGTTGCTGCCCCGCCCAGCGAATGGCCCATCATCACAGACGGTGCACCGAGGTTGCTGCGCATATATCCTACGGCCGCTAATATATCACCCACATTAGAGGTAAAATTGGTGTTGGAAAAATTGCCGTCGCTTTGCCCAAGGCCAGTGAAATCAAACCTGAAAACAGCAAAACCGTCATCGTTCAGAGCGCGGGAAATACGGTTCACAGCAGATAGGTCTTTGCTGCAACTGAAGCAGTGTGCAAACAAGCCGTATGCTTTTATCTCCCCTTCGGGAAGGTCAAGGCGTGCCGCCAATTCGTGTCCGCGTGAGCCCGCGAAGGTTACTTTTTCATACGCCATGTGAGCCTCATATTTACATAAAGAACTATACACGGAACAACTGGGTACAGTTTATCATAGTTTCCAGAGACCTGACAAAAAGTTGATATATCAACCAAACATCACAGTGCCTTGGCCATCTCATTCCTGGAAACGAATGCTCCCCTGTGAATGCCCAGTCGCTGTAGAAAATATTGAGCCTCACTATATTTCTCGGTATGTTGGCAGGGGGAGAAATACCATGGACTATGAAACCGCCTATGCAGCAATTAATCTTGGTGTCTTGCCGGCTTGGTTGCTCTTGTTTTTTGCACCAGGCTCGGGCTTGACCAAAAGGTTGGTGCACAGTGGCCTTTACCCGGCAGCATACGGGACGCTTTATACTGTGCTGTTGGTTCGAGCGATGTTTTTTGGGGTATCCGCTGAAGACGCGGGTATGGCGTCTGTCGCCGAAGTAGCCGCGTTTTTCAGCCACCCTAACGGTGTGCTACTTGGCTGGGCACATTATTTGGTTTTTGATCTGTTCGTTGGTGCCTGGATTGCACGTGATGGGGCCAGACGAGCGGTGGCACGTTGGAAGCTGGTGCCGTGTTTGTTTTTCACGCTGATGGTAGGCCCGCTGGGGTTGTTGCTCTATATTGTGGTGCGGAAATTTAGCACTGAAGCTAGTTTGGCACTGGAAGAAAACTAGCCCAGCGCGGAACCCATCTGGCGAATGCTGTCTATTTTTGCGTGCAACGGTTCCCAATCATCGCGCTCGGCGATATGGTTCCAGATGTCTTCGACTTCGTCGATCAGCATGGTGCAGGGAGCGCCGCCCTTGAAATAACCGCTATCAAGCGCCGCAGCATTGAGGGGTAAGTAAGCAGAAAGCGCTGCTTTCATTTCTGCGGCATTTTCCTGATTGTAGCGTGAGGCCTCAGGGCTTTTTTGCGCGCGTTTCTCACTGGCAATGCCGCCGTACCAATCAAAGAAAAACTGCTCGTATGGGAACTTCTCTTCCGCCATGAAGCCGTTTACCAGCGCCAGCATGGCATCGTCTGATTTTGTGTCTTTTGGTTTTACACCCAGCCGCTTCAACAGCTTTTTGCGCACGGCCGCAACATAATGGGCTGGGAAATCAGCGAGCACTGCCCGAACAGCGTTCTCGCCCGCAATGTCCGCCAAAGCACCGCCAAGCTGGTAAATATTCCAGTGCAGCGCTTCAGGCTGACGGCCGAAAGCATAAAGGCCGGTTTCATCAAAATAAGCCGCAGTAAAGCCCGGGTCGAGCTTGGGCAAGAATCGCCACGGGCCGAAATCAAAAATCTCACCGGTGATATTGATATTATCCGTATTCAACACCCCGTGTACAAAGCCTGCAGCCATCAGGTCGGCGGCGTTTTTCGCTACGCGTTTGCTTACAAGGCCGAGCAACATCAGTGCGTTGTCCGCAGTGTTTTCTGTTGTTTCGGCTTCGAAATAATATCTGAGGCAATAGTCCACCAGCTGGGTAATGCGGTCTGTCTCTCTGTGGAAGGAAAGACGCTGGAAGGTGCCGATGCGGATGTGGCCGTGGTTCAGGCGTACCATTACGGCTGAGCGAGTGGGTGACGGTTCGTCCCCTCGGTGCAGGCTTTCGCCTGTCTCAATGATTGAAAATGTTTTGCTGGTATTTGCGCCCAGTGCTTCCAGCATCTCAGTAGCGAGTATTTCGCGTATGCCGCCTTTCAGCGTTAAACGTCCGTCGCCAGACCGGCTGTAAGGAGTGGTACCGCTGCCTTTGGTGCCAAGGTCCATTAGGCGGCCTTCGCGGTCGCGCATTTGGGCGAACAGAAAGCCCCGTCCGTCACCAATGTCAGGGTTATAATGCCTAAATTGGTGGCCGTGATAACGCTGGGCGAGGGGCTCCATCAGGTTGCCCGGCAGCGGGTCAAAGCCGCCAAAATAGGCACACCATTCTTTGTCGGTTAGCCCGTCGAGCCCTACGGCCTTGGCGGCGCGGTCATTTCGGTAGCGCAATATTGCTTTTGGAAAACTTGCTGCTTCCACCGGGTCAGCGAAGCCTTGGCCTAGTGTAAGGAAAGCCGGGTCTGGTTGGTATGTTTTTCCAAACGGCATTAGCCAGAAAAACCCCACTGGATATGGTCTGCTGTATTTGGGCGTGGCCGTTCAGAAGGTGTTTTCTCGCCGTGATCGCCAAAAAACATAAAGCCTGCGATTTTTTCCTGGCTAGCCAAGCCAAGGCCAAAGGTTACAGATGGGCTATAGCTGGCCCAGCCCGTTAGCCACTGGCTGGCGAAACCGAGTGCCGTGGCTGCCACCAATATATTCTGGCATGCTGCGCCGATGCTAAGTTCCTGCTCCCACATGGGGATGGCAGACGCCAAGTTGGGGGAATGTACCGCAACAACAAGTACGGGCCCCTGCGTGGCATAGCCTTTCATTTTTTCAGCAACCTTTTCGCTGGTCTCGCCTTCTGTCACGAGGCCCGTCGCGATTATGTCGCCGAGCCGCGCACGGTCATCACCTTTGAGAACAATGAACCGCCACGGTGCTAGTTTGCCGTGGTCAGGCACGCGCATACCTGCGGCTAGAATATTCTCAATCGTATCCTTATCAGGACCGGGGCCGACCATGTCGCGGGCTTTCACGCTGCGACGGCGCATTAGCAAATCATAGGTCGCGGTATTTTCAGGATTGAATTCTGGTTTGGACACGGGCGTTTTTCCTTGAAGAAGCTTTATAGTTGGTCAGCGTTGCTTTATAGCTACGCTAAAGGCTAAGGGGAGGAAAGTCGTGATCCGAAATATTTTTGCAAGTGTGCTTTTGTGTGCCAGCTCAATGGTGGCTGCAAACCCAAGCCCAATGGGCGTTGATGAAGCTGCTCCAGTTGATGAAGCGCTGGGCCTAAGGTTGCCCGCGGGCTTTAAAGCCACGGTTTTTGCCGACGATATTGGCCGCGTGCGCCATATTGTTGCCGCCGAAAACGGCTGGCTTTACGGGGCGTTGATGCGGCCCAATAAAAACATGGGTGCGGTAGCGATGAAGGATGCCGACGGTGACGGCGTTGCCGAGGAAACTATATTTTTTGGGCGTGGCCTCAAGGGCACCGGCATAGGTATTTATGACGGCTACCTCTATTATAGCACTGACGTTTCGGTTATCCGCTGGAAACTTCCTGAAAGCGGCGAACCGAAAACTGAGCCCGAGCTGATAGCATACGGCTTTGCAGAAAAGCGCCAGCACGCGGCGAAAAGTTTTGCCCTGGATGGTAAAGGTGGACTTTATGTGAATGTTGGCGCGCCGTCGAATGCATGCATGACCAAAATGCGCACCAAGGGTTCACCGGGCATGGAGCCTTGCCCCATATTGGAAGAATTTGGCGGCATCTGGAAATTTGATGCTGACAAGCAAAACCAACAGCAAATGAAAGAAGGCGTGCGCTATGCCACGGGTATTAGAAACGCGGTTGCGCTCGACTGGAACCCGCACGCCGACAGCCTCTATGTTGTGCCGCATGGCCGTGACCAGCTGGGTGAGTTTTTCCCTGAGTTTTTCACGCCCGAAGATAGCGCTGAACTGCCCGCAGAAGAGTTCCATAAGGTAGCCGAAGGCGCGGACATGGGCTGGCCTTACAGCTATTTTGATCACCGTAAAGGTGAGCGTATGGTGATGCCAGAATATGGCGGTGACGGTAAAATGGTGTCTGACCGTGGTCAAAAACCGCTAGCCGCATTCCCCGGTCACTGGGCCCCAAATGATATGCTGTTTATGCGCTCAGGCAAAATTCCCGCGCAGTATCAGTATGGTGCTTTTGTTGGCTTCCACGGCAGCTGGAACCGCGCACCCTTTCCGCAAGCGGGTTACCGGGTAGCCTATGTGCCGATGGACGCAGCTGGCAACGTCACGGGCGACTGGATCACCTTCGCTGACGGCTTTGCTGGTGTGGAGAAAGTTATGTCGCCGCGCGACGCCAAGCACCGGCCCATGGGCTTGGCAGAAGATGCAAGCGGTGCGCTTTATATTTCCAGTCTGATGTCAGGCGGGCGCATATGGAAGATTACCTATGTTGATGAATAGATATTCTGCACTGGTTGCTGTGTTGCTTGCTGCCGGTGCAGTAACGGGCACAGCACAAGCGCAAGAAGGCGTTTCCGAAGGCAAACGATTATATGATGCAAGCTGCGGCAGTTGTCACCAGGCTGACGGCGGCGGCGTGCCTATGTTGCAGCCTGAGCTTATCGGCAGGCCGCGCGCCAACGGCCCCCCCGGCGGCGTGATAGATATGATCCTTTTTGGCAGCGATGCCATGGCGGAAAACGAAGGCGATTACGGCAATGAAATGCCCGCCTTTAGCCACATGACAGACCTAGAGATTGCAAAGATTGCCACATATGTACGTACCCATTTTGAAAACAACGGCGGCCCTGTTACTAGCGACGACGTCAAGCCTCGCCGCGCAAGATAAATCTTCCAAAGCCGCTGCTGATACTGATTGTGATGCAAACCCTGGCCAATGCGAAATAACCATTGCAGACACTATTCAGGTGACCGAGCCTAGGTTAAGCACGTCAAGTTTTGGCCAAAGTGTTTCCGCTATTCAGCCTGATGGCAGGCCAATGGGGCGAGTTGATAACCAGCTAAAGGCTATACCCGGCGTTGGCCTTTTCAGGCGGGCGGATAGCTATACGGCCCACCCAACCACGCAGGGGCTAACCATGCGCGGCGTTGGTGCCAATGCTGCGGGGCGTGTGCTGGTGTCGTTAGATGGTGTGCCGCTCAATGACCCGTTTGGCGGCTGGATATATTGGTCTGCGCTTGGCTCGGAAAATGTTTCTGAAATTGGTGTGCTGCGCGGCGGCGGTGCGGGTGCATTCGGCGCGCAAGCTTTGGCTGGTGCGCTTGATATGCGGTCACGGCGCGCGGGTGCTGGCGGCAACAAGGTCTCGGCATGGTTGGGCTCTCGTGGCAGTTATAATGTTGCAGGCCGGGCCGCGTTTCAGGCAGGTGATACTGGATTTTCTATCAACGCTAGCCGTTTCGAAACCGACGGCGCCTATTTGTTCGGCAAAGACCAGCGCGGCACGGTGGATGTGCCCGCGGCCAGCGAAGTTACAACCTTGGGCGCAAAGCTCGACCAGCCGCTTGGCGGTACACGGTTGAAGGCATCTGCCCGCTATTTTAAGGAAGAACGTGTAAACGGCCTTTCGCTCGCCACCAATGAAACCGAAGCCATTGATGTTGACCTCGCGCTTTCTGGTGATGCGGGTGAGGCTGAGTGGGAAGTTACCGGATATTACCGCGACCGGGATTTCGCCAATGCGTTTGTCTCGGCACGTGATGACCGCACCACCGAACGCCCTGTGCTCGACCAATTTGACGTGCCCGCGTGGGGTGCTGGCATGCTGGCGCGCATCCAGTTTGGCGGACTTGAATTTGGCGTTGATGGTCGGCGGATGAACGGCGAAACCAATGAACGCTTTCGCAACTTGGGCGCGGGCTTTACCCGCCAGCGCCGCGCAGGCGGCGACCAATGGATTTTAGGGCTCTACGGTGAATACGGCGGTGGGGCGGGCGACACCAGCTATTCAGCCACCTTCCGCATGGACCGTTGGCGTACTTATGGCGGCCAGCGGCTGGAAACCAATATCGCAGACGGCAGCATCGTACGCGACGATGATGTGCCTAACCGGGGTGATTGGATATGGTCAGGTCGCTTGGGCTTTGAACACAAAATCACCGGCGCCATCACCATGCGCGGTGCGGCTT
>Ga0316204_10009532_pt1 | contig 12921 bp, 10 predicted proteins | sample 6monrhotite_MG_2_FD_205661 | JGI IMG/M metagenome (GOLD analysis project Ga0316204, IMG submission 205661) | Microbial mat bacterial communities from mineral coupon in-situ incubated in ocean water Damariscotta River, Maine, United States -... | ecosystem: Environmental > Aquatic > Marine >...
AAGTGACAGGCATGCATACAGAGCTATCTATCTTCAATGTGACAAATATCGTCACAACCTTGTGTCAATACAGGTCAGTTGTTCCTGTTGATCAGTTCTTCAACAGCACTGGCCAGCTCGGAGCTTCTGAATGGCTTGTTCAAAAGCAGGGTAGTTTCATTCTGGATAATCTCTTTTGCAGCATCCTTCGGATCGTCATAACCGGTCATGAATATGACAGGCAGTACAGGGGACTCTTTTCTCATCTGTAATACACAGTCGATGCCATCCTGCTTGGGCATGACTATATCGGTAACAACTACAGAGATGCAGTCCCGGTGTGCTTTGAATTTATCGACAGCATCAATACCATCCTCTGCCTGAATGACATTGTGGCCGAAGCTTTCCAGCAGGGATGCCATCGTGTTGCGCACACTGTCATCATCATCGGCCATGAGAATGGTGCCTGTGTGCTGGGTTTCAATATCCTGTGATGTGTCCGGATCAAAAGCCAGCGGCTCAGGCTGATCAAGAAGAGGCAGGCAGATGGAAAATGTAGAACCCTTGGAAAAGGTACTTCTGACATTAATCGACCCGTTGTGAGACATGATGATGCCGTGGGCGGTAGAAAGCCCCAAACCTGTGCCTTTGTCAGCATCCTTGGTGGAAAAAAAGGGTTCAAACAGCTTGTCGATATCAGCAGAATTGATACCGCTTCCGCTATCCTCGATCTCAAGTACAGCAATATCTTTGCAGTGGATGTGACAAGCCTCGAAATGGGAGCATGCAGGATCGGATCGGGTCTGTTGCAGCCTGATATAAATCAGTTTCTTCTCGGAGTGCTCCAGGGCATCACGGGCATTATTGATCAGATTGATAATTGCCTGCTTCAGATGCACTGGATCTGCATGCACGATCATGGTTTCATCCGGAATCGCTAGCTTGACTTCAATATCACCGGGGATGCCAATTCTGGCCGTTTCGATGGCATCCTTGAGCAGTGTAGGTAATGGCAGGTTCTGTTTGTCATGTTGCGATTCCCTGGAGAAGGTAAGTAGCTGCTTAACAAGGTTGGATGCTTCAAATGCAAGATGTTGAATATCTTCCAGGTGGCGGGTAAACGATGCCTGTGCATCAACCTGTTTGGCTTTCTTGTGACCGAGGTATGCCTTGCCTGATATGGCGGCAAGAAGATTATTGAAATTATGTGCGACACCACCAACCAGAGTGCCGATGGCTTCCAGCTTTTGAGATTGAATCAGCGCATTTTCAACCCGCTTTTGTTCGGTTAAATCTGAGAATACGCCGACAAGAAACTTCAGTTCACCGGCATCGGTATGTATAGCACGAATATCCAGTGCCTTAGGGTAGAGTTCACCACTTTTTCGTTTGTTCCAAAGTTCACCTTTCCATTTACCCTTGCTGCAAATGGCACTCCACATACGCTCGTAAAATGCCCTATCCTGCTTGCCTGACTGCAACATATTCGGGTTTTTTCCTTTCACCTCTTCAAATGTGTAACCGGTGATATCGACAAATGCTTGATTTACATAGATAATTTCACCTGCAGGGTTGGTGATAAGTACGCTTTCTCCAGCGCCCTGCAAGGCCTCAGCAAGCATTTCAACCTGTTGTTGGCTTTGTTTGAAATGCTCCAGAATAGGAGTGTAGACCCAGCGGAAGAGGGGATAGATTGAAAAGATGATCAGTACCACACCATCCAGCAGTGCCATGGCAAGCGGATGCAAAATATTGGCAAGATCGGTCTGATCAAACAACAGCATGGCGAGCACCTCAGCCACGACGATAATAATGGTCAGGCGAACTACGCAGTGTAGATAAAAATAGTGATTGTTGTTCGTTGACATGCTGATAATTCCATTTGTTCAGTCGCAGGATGAAGTGCTGCATGCTATTTATCGGCAAATGTTCATAAAACTTTAATGGGTATTGTATGGTGCTGGAAAGCAGAGTGATCACTCTGCTTTCACTCACAGGGGCGGCTCACAAAATTGCAGCAAGCCACAGTGCTGTTTTGAAGGCTTTCATCTGGATAGTGGCATCATGTGACCGGCATTTCAGCACCGTGCTTTTAATTGGTGTGATCAACGCTGACGCTCTGTCTATTTCTGTTGCCAGATCCGATTTCTAAACCAGTCGGGGATCAGCTGATCCAGTATAGAGTAGGGGGCGGGCTGTTTGATGAGCCACTCAGACAGAGCTGGTAACTCATTATCTGCAAGGGGCAGATCTCTCTGTTCTAATTCAGCCAGTAATTGATCACTTCTCAGTGCCGGCAGCTCTACTGCTTGAGCATTCAGGCTTGAATCGGGCAGAGGACTACCATCAGCTCGTACCAGATAGTGTTCAAATCGCTGTTCACACACACAAAGCAGGGCGATGTTGGGCTGATTGCGGATAGTATTCAAATCACTGAAGAAAATGTTGCTGAAGCCATGCTCGCTTGCCTTGCTGTTCCTTATCTCATCAAAATTATGCAGGATAATAATGACTTTCTGCTTCTCTTTTGAGAGCAGTTCAAGGAATTCACTCAGGCATTTGATGTGATGGTCCCGACAATCAAATGAATCCATGAATGTTTCAATAAAACCTTTATAATCAGATCGATATGTTCGCATATTCATCTGAATTATAAGAGATTTCGTCGGTAGTATGTTATGCAGATCATCCAGTGTTCGTCTGCGCCCCTGTCCATGTGGGCTGATCAGGTTGAGCGACTCTCCATCCAGCAGGCGAGCAGCCAGCAGAGTTGTGAACTCCGGTCGCAAACAGGGGATGGAACCCATCAGGTTAATGGAGGCTGCGTGACTCGCAAAGGTTGAGGGCCACAGATCTCTCGCTGCAAATCCTCTTCAGTAAATAGCTCTTTTTTGATCAGCAGACGAATCAGGGCATTGAGTTGCTCCTGATTGACCGGATTCAGGTCAGGGGTTGAAGTAGATTTCGCTCTGCTTCGTTTCGATGTGTCGCCCCCCCCAAAGCTCTGGCGCATCAGAGCAAGCAGATCGTCATCGACTACTCCCGTTGCTTTTAATCCCTTTTTCGACTGGAAATCTTTAACAGCATCGCGAGTTGAGACCCCGAACAGGCCGGGGCGATCCTGCATGGGATATCCCATACCTTGCAGTAGTTCCTGCAGCATCGACACACCTTTGCCACGTTTGAACATCTTGAGTTTTTGTTCCATGCTATGCTCCCGAAACCGTTGTTTCTTATAGGGGTCTCACTATGAGATGGATGCCAGAGCGGCATTGAACGTGACACTCGGACGCATGGCCTGTGCGACCTTTTCAGGATCTGGATGAAAGTAACCGCCCAGATCTACGGCGCTTCCCTGTGCTGCATTGAGTTCATCTAGAATTGTGGCTTCATCTGCAGCAAGCTGTTCTGCCAACGGAGAAAATTGTGCATGAAGGCCGGCATCATCGGTCTGTTCGGCAAGTGCCTGAGCCCAGTACATCGCCAGATAGAAGTGGCTGCCACGATTATCAAGTTCATTGACTCGACGTGACGGTGATTTGTTGTTGGCCAGAAACTCTCCATTGGCTCGGCTCAATGCTTCAGCCAGCAGTTTCGCTTTTGCATTGCCGGTTTTACCGGCCAGATCTTCGATGGATACAGCCAGAGCCAGAAACTCGCCGAGTGAATCCCAGCGCAGATGACCCTCTTCGATAAATTGCTGCACATGTTTTGGTGCGGAACCACCGGCACCTGTTTCAAAGAGGCCACCACCGGCGAGCAGAGGCACGATAGAGAGCATCTTTGCACTGGTGCCCAGTTCAAGGATAGGAAACAGGTCGGTGAGATAATCACGCAGTACATTGCCGGTGACAGAAATTGTATCCTTACCAGCCTTAACACGCTGCAGGGCATGACGTACTGCTTCAACAGGGGACATGATCCGGATATCCAGCCCTGTTGTATCGTGCTCCTTCAGGTACTCAGTTACCTTTTCAATCAGGTTTGCATCATGGGCACGGTTGCTGTCCAACCAGAAGACAGCAGGGTTACCGGTTGCCCTTGCACGGTTTACAGCAAGCTTCACCCAATCCCGAATCGGCGCATCCTTGGCCTGACACATGCGCCAGATATCACCCTTTTCAACCCTGTGTTCAAGCAGGGTATTACCTGCAAGGTCAGTGACCGTCACTCTACCGCTGACAGGAATATTGAATGTCTTGTCGTGGGAACCGTATTCCTCTGCCTTTTGGGCCATCAGTCCGACATTGGCGACATTGCCCATGGTAGTCGGGTCGAATGCACCCTGCTCTTTGCAGAATTGAATAGTTTCCTGATAGACACCGGCATAACAGCGATCAGGGATCATGGCTTTGGTATCATGCAGTTTGCCATCAGCTCCCCACATCTTGCCTGAAGAGCGAATGGCTGCAGGCATGGATGCATCGATAATAACATCGCTTGGCACATGCAGATTGGTGATGCCCTTGTCGGAGTCCACCATGGCAAGTGCAGGACGGTTATCATAAACAGCCTGGATATCGGCTTCGATTTCAGCACGTTTGTCATCAGAAAGGGTGGCGATTTTTGTATAGACATCACCCAGGCCATTGCTGGCATCAACACCCAGCTCTTCAAACAGTGCTGCATGTTTTTCAAACACATCCTGATAATAAACAGTCACGGCATGACCGAACATGATGGGATCAGAAACCTTCATCATGGTCGCTTTCAGATGCAGCGATAAAAGCAGGCCACTGTTGTTGGCATCTTCAATCGATGCGGCAAAGAACGCGCGCAACGCACTGGAACTCATGACTGCAGCATCTATGACTTCACCAGCCTGAAGAGTAATCTTTTCTTTCAGGGTAGTGGTATTTCCATTCGGATCAATCAACTCAATCTTCACATCAGAGGCTTCTTTAACCACTACAGACTGCTCGCTGCTGTAGAAATCACCATCAGACATATGGGCCACATGCGATTGTGAATTACTGCTCCAGCCACCCATGGAATGCGGATGATCCTTGGCAAACTGTTTGACAGCTTTGGCCACACGACGATCGGAGTTGCCTTCGCGCAGTACAGGGTTTACTGCACTGCCCAATACTTTGGCATAACGTGCTTTGATCTCTTTTTCTTCATCAGAGCCCGCATCTTCAGGAAAGTCAGGGATATCATAACCATCTGCCTGTAGCTCCTTGATGGCTGCAAGCAGCTGAGGAATTGAAGCACTGATATTCGGTAGCTTGATGATGTTGGCATCCGGAGTTTTTGCCAGAGCGCCAAGCTCTGCCAGTGCATCGGTCTGTTTCTGGTTCTCATTCAGCTGCTCCGGGAAGGTGGCAATAATACGTCCTGCAAGCGAGATGTCTTTGCTTTGAACATCTATACCTGCGGCTTTGGTGAAAGCCTGTACGACAGGAAGCAGGGAGTAGGTGGCCAAAGCCGGTGCTTCATCAGTTTTGGTGTAGATGATTGTAGAGCTCTTTGTTGTCATGATGTCGTCCTATGCTGGTCTGGTACAGGCTGCCGGAAGCATGTCTGATGATGTTAATGTGCGGCAGTTTAGCAGCAGAGGATTTATTGAGTAGTAGTGATTATCTTCAACCCTAAGGAGTGGATAGGGCGCCCAGACTTGTATATATCATACCCAGCATTAAGCTGCGCTGCTTTTCAGGCCATAAATGATCATGGTTAAATCTTGGAACAATGGAACCGCAATTGATTTCTACATCTGGTATTACTATGCAATTCGGGGATGACCCCCTGTTTGAAAACATCACGGAGAAGTTTGGTGATGGTAATCGCTATGGTCTGATTGGTGCGAATGGTTGTGGTAAATCCACGTTTATGAAAATCCTGGGCGGTGATCTGGTGCCGACTGCCGGCAATGTGAGTATCGATCAGCATGAACGCCTCGGCAAGTTGCGTCAGGATCACTTCGCGTTTGAAGAGTTTACCGTACTGGATACCGTCATGATGGGGTATGAGGCACTGTGGGCAATCAAGGAAGAGCGTGACGCAATCTATGCACTGCCTGAGATGTCCGAAGAGGATGGTATGCGCGCCGGTGACCTGGAAGGTCAGTTTGCTGAACTTGATGGTTACAGTGCGGAATCAAACGCCGGTGAACTGTTAATCAGCATGGGCATCCCGGTGGAAGAGCATTATAACCTGATGAAATCCATCGCTCCGGGTTCAAAGCTCAGGGTACTGCTGGCGCAGGCGCTATTCGGAGATCCCGAGATTATTCTGCTTGATGAGCCTACCAATAACCTGGATCTTAATGCTATTCGCTGGCTGGAAGGTGTGATCAATGCACAGAAAGGAACCATGATCATCATTTCACATGATCGTCACTTCCTCAACAGCGTATGCACCCATATGGCCGATATGGATTATGGAGAGTTGCGTATCTATCCGGGTAATTATGATCAATATACGGAAGCAGCTGCCCTGGTGCAGGAACAGCTGTTAACCTCAAATGCCAAGAAAACAGAAGAGATTCAAGAGCTTGAGGCCTTTGTTCGCCGCTTCTCGGCCAATGCCTCCAAGGCAACCCAGGCGCAATCACGCGCCAAAAAACTGGACAAGATTAAACTTGATGAAGTGAAATCATCCAGCCGCATGAGTCCGTTTATGCGTTTTGAGCAGGATAAAAAGCTTTTCCGTATTGCGCTAGAGCTGAAAAGCCTGAGTAAATCCTTTGATGATTTACCTCTGTTTGAGAACTTTGATTTGATGGTGCCTGTAGGTGAGCGTATTGCAGTGATCGGTCCCAATGGTATTGGCAAAACGACACTGCTGCGTTGTCTTGCCGGCGATCTTGAACCGAGTTCCGGTATCATCAAGTGGTCAGAAAATGTAAAACTGGCTTATTATGCTCAGGATCATTCGGCTGATTTTGTTGAAGACCTGAATCTTTTTGACTGGATGTCGCAGTGGAAAAGAAAAGAACACGGGGAGCAGGAAGTGCGCGGCAACCTGGGTCGCATGCTGTTTACCCAGAATGACATCAAGAAGTCGGTCAAATCACTTTCCGGTGGTGAGCAGGGTCGTATGCTTTTTGGCAAGTTTATGTTCGAGAATCCCAATGTGATGTTGCTGGATGAGCCTACCAACCACATGGATATGGAGTTTATTGAATCACTGAACAGTGCGCTGGCCGATTATCCGGGAACACTGATCTTTGTCTCCCATGACCGTGAACTGATCTCTACTATCGCCACGCGGATTATTGAACTGACCCCTGAAGGCATCGTCGATTACCATGGTACGTATGAAGAGTATCTGAAGTCTCAGGGTGTGGCTTAATCACGAGCGGAACAGCCTGATCAGGGAATATATTCATGGCATACGGATTCATGCCGCATACGATATATCTACCGCGTCACCGGAACAGTGTCGCTTGCTCCCGGTGTACGATAGAGCATAATTCTATAGCAATATGAAACCGGAGGTGAGGTTGTGCAAGCAGGTGGAATGACAAACCGTAACGAAGTCTGGTCAGATGCAGCTACGCGTGGTGATATTGAAGCATTAAGTAATCTGTTTGAATCAGGTATTGATATCAATACTGTCGATACAAAAAAAAATACGGCCCTGCATCTTGCCGCAAAACATGGCCATACAGGGATCATGCATTTTCTCATTAATCACGGTGCAGACTTGAATGCTCTGAATGACCGCTCTTCAACGCCACTTCATCTCACTGAAAAGAATATAGAAGCCATCCGAATTCTGCTGGAGGCTGGTGCCGACCCGAACATCAAGGATGCGGATTGGGATTATCCCTATTATTTTGCATTTTATGGCTCAATGACACAGGAGCTTACTGACCTCTACATCAAGCATGGTGCACATTTGAAATATGTGGATAAGAGATAAAGGGCGAGGCTGGCTCACCCTTTATCATTCCGACATTTAGTTTAGCGGCTGTTTATTATTGTTTTCAAAAGCTGAAGCGAAATTCACAGGCTCAAGCAAGAGCGGCATATAACCACCATCAACCGTCAACTGGCTTACGATCTGACGGACATACGGGAAAATAACAGTAGGGCAATCAATGCCGAGCAGCATGGCTAGATGCTCTTCAGGAATATTATTCAGATAAAACAGTCCTGCATGTTCAACTTCAATTTCAAAAAGTAATTTATCACTTTCAGTATCCCGCGCCTGAGCTGATACCTTTAAGGATACTTCCCAATGGTTCTCATCAATTTGTCTGTGTACCAGACCCAGGTTCATCTCGATTTGCGGTTGCTCGGTAGGGGTGGCAAACATCTCGGGTGCATTAGGGTTCTCAAAAGAGATATCCTTCACATATAGCTTCTGTATGCTAAAGGTCGGTGCATTTTCTTCAGTTGCAGAATTTTTAGGGTCTGACATTAGAGTTCCTCGTCTTCTATTTTAGGTTTCAATACTACTCGGATAAGAAAAAGGGTGGGGAAACCCACCCATGCATTAATATCCCAGGTTTGGAGCCAGCCACTTCTCAGCCTCATCCATGCTCAATCCTTTACGCTGTGCATAATCCTTCACCTGATCCTTGTTAATCTTTCCGACAGTGAAGTAGCGGGCTTCAGGGTTGGCGAAGTAGAGACCGGATACCGCAGCCGTTGGCAGCATGGCATAGGATTCAGTAAGGCTCATACCAATGCGGTTTTCTACATCAAGAAGCTGCCACAGGGTTCCTTTCTCCGTATGTTCCGGGCAGGCAGGGTAACCTGCAGCAGGGCGAATACCCTGATACTTCTCACGAATGACCTCTTCAGTGCTGAGGGACTCATCTGCGGCATACGCCCAGTATTTTGTACGTACGTCCTTATGCAGCATTTCAGCCAGTGCTTCAGCCAGTCGATCAGCCAGCACCTTGATCATGATAGCGGCGTAATCGTCATGCGCGGCTTCATAAGTCTTTGCTTTTTCTTCTGCACCAAAAATGCCCACGGCAAAAGCGCCAATGTGATCATTGTTATCTGAATCTACAGGAGCAATAAAATCGCTCAGGCAGAGGTTGGCACGCTTGTCCTTTTTATCGAGTTGCTGACGCACGAAATGGAAACGGGAAAGCTCCGTCAGTTTGCTTTCGTCGCTGTAGACAACAATACTGTCATCGTTTGTTGAAGCCGCAGGGAAGAGGCCGAACACGGCACGGGCGGTAAACCACTCTTCTTCAATGATTTTATCCAGCCAGACCTGAGCTTCATCAAATAGCTTCTGTGCTTCCTTGCCCTTGTGCGGGTCATTGAGAATGCGCGGGTATGCACCGTTGAGTTCCCAGGCTGAGAAAAATGGTGACCAGTCGATATAGTCGCGGATTTCTGCAATGGAGATATTATCCAATGCCTGTACACCGAGTTTACTTGGTGCTGTGGCAAGCGTAGCAATATTCAATGCGGTACGATTGGATCGGGCATCTGTAAGGGACAGCCAGTCGGTCTGCTTCTGACGACCGAGATAGCGTTCACGCACTGCTTCATACTCGGTACGTGTTTGCTCTACAAAGGCATCGCGGTTGGCGACAGAGATAAGGTTTTGAGCTACACCAACGGCACGTGAGGCGTCTTTAACCCAAATGACCGGCTCATCATATTCGGGCATAATTTTCACGGCTGTATGGGCCTTGGAGGTTGTAGCGCCTCCAAGCATGACCGGTTTGGTGAAACCAAGACGCTTCATCTCTTTGGCCAGATGAACCATCTCATCCAGGGATGGGGTAATCAGGCCGGAGAGACCGATGATGTCCACGTCATGCTTTTTGGCTTCTTCTAAAATAGTGGCCGCAGGTACCATGACACCAAGATCGATCACTTCAAAGTTGTTACACTGCAGAACCACACCAACAATGTTTTTGCCGATGTCATGTACATCGCCCTTAACCGTTGCCATCAATACTTTGCCGTTGGAAGAGTTGGCACCGGCTTTCTCTGCTTCAATGTACGGCATCAGCCAGGCTACAGCCTTTTTCATCACACGAGCAGATTTCACCACCTGTGGCAGAAACATCTTGCCATCACCAAACAGGTCACCAACGACATTCATGCCGTCCATGAGCGGCCCTTCAATGACTTCGATGGGGGAGGCAAACTGCAGACGGGCTTCTTCGGTATCGGTATCGACAAAAGCATCGATGCCCTTAACAAGTGCATGCTCCAGCCTTTTAACTACAGGCCAGCTGCGCCACTCTTCATCCGCCTTTTTGGCAACGCTACCATCACCGCGGTAATCATCGGCAATAGAAAGCAGGTGGTCGGTTGCATCCGGATTGCGGTTGAGCACCACATCTTCAACCGCATCACGCAGCTCTTTCGGCAGCTCTTCATAAATCTCAAGCATGCCTGCATTGACAATGCCCATATCCATACCCTGTTTGATGGCATAATAGAGGAATACAGAATGAATCGCTTCGCGTACCGGGTTATTTCCACGGAATGAGAAAGAGACATTGGAAACACCACCGGAAATCATGGCATGTGGCAGATTCTTCTTGATCCAGCCTGTGGCTTCGATGAAATCCACGGCGTAGTTGTTATGCTCTTCAATCCCGGTAGCGATTGCGAAGATGTTCGGGTCAAAAATGATGTCTTCAGGCGGGAAGTCACACTCATCTACCAGTATGCGGTAGGAGTTCTCACAGATTTCGATCTTGCGCTCAAACGTATCGGCCTGGCCTGCTTCATCAAACGCCATGACCACAACGGCTGCGCCATACTTGGCCAACAGCTTTGCATGGTGAACGAAAGCATCTTTGCCTTCCTTCATTGAGATCGAGTTGACCACACCCTTGCCCTGAATGCACTTCAGGCCCGCTTCGATGATCTCCCATTTGGAGGAGTCGATCATCACCGGTACTCGGGAAATGTCGGGTTCGGATGCAATCAGATTGAGGAAGGTGATCATTGCCTCTTTGCCGTCCAGCATCGCTTCATCCATATTGATGTCGATGATCTGGGCGCCGTTCTCAACCTGCTCTCGGCACACATCCAGTGCCTTGTCGTATTCACCATTGAGGATCAGACGTTTGAACATTGCCGAACCGGTAACATTGGCACGTTCGCCGACATTGACGAAAAGGCTGTTGTTATCGATGTGCAACGGCTCAAGGCCTGAGAGGCGACACATCACATCTTGATTCGGGGCAGGGCGGGGAGCGATGCCTTCAACTGCTTTTGCCATGGCCCGGATGTGTTCAGGCCCCGTACCACAGCAGCCACCGATAATGTTGAGGAATCCGGATTCTGCCCACTCCTTGATCTCTGCTGCCATCTCTTCTGCAGTTTCATCATAACCGCCCATGGCGTTGGGAAGTCCAGCATTTGGGTGGGCATTGATAGCGCAGGAAGCAGTATTAGAAAGTTCCTCAATATATTGACGTAATTCACCGGCACCCAAGGCACAATTAAGCCCAATGGATATTGGGTTTGCATGGGCCAGTGAGTTGTAGAATGCAGTGGCTGTCTGGCCTGACAGGGTGCGCCCGGAGGCATCGGTAATGGTGCCGGAGATCATAATCGGAAACTCTATGCCAGTATCCTCGAAATACTGTTTAACGGCAAAAACGGCAGCTTTGGCATTGAGCACATCAAAGACTGTTTCAATCAGAATGATATCAGCACCACCATCAATCAAGCCGCGCGTGGCTTCCCTATAGGTTTCAACCAGTTCGTCAAAGGTGACATTGCGAAAACCCGGATCATTTACATCCGGTGAGATAGAGCAGGTGCGGGAAGTGGGGCCCAGAACACCGGCCACAAAGCGCGGGCGTTCGGGTGTAGCAATAGCATCACATGCCTCTTTCGCAACTTTTGCTCCGGCAACATTCAGCTCATATACCAGCTCTTCCATACCGTAATCAGCCATGGAGGCAGAGTTGGCATTAAAGGTGTTGGTTTCAAGGATATCAGCACCGGCTTCCAGATAGGCTGTGTGAATATCCTGAATGATCCGGGGCTGGGTCAGGCATAGCAGGTCATTGTTACCCTTGAGTTCGCTAGCCCAGTCGGCAAAACGTTCACCGCGATAATCGGCTTCCTGGAGCCCATAGGACTGGATCATCGTGCCCATAGCACCATCAAGGATCAGAATACGTTTGTTCATCTGCTGCTGAAAAAGGTCGGATCTATTCATAGTGGCGCAAACTAGCAGTTGCACCCTGACTAAGAAATACTGAATTCAACATGTAGCTTTTGTTAATGCATTTTGCATGAGGGGGGGGGGACAACTGATCTCCAATGCATTAGAAAATATATTGGGGCTGACACCTAATAAAATTCTTTGAGCAGCTTTTTTAGGTCAACAAGCTGTTCTTTTGATGAAGCCAGATTAAACCTCCACTCACACTCCTTCAAGAATAATTCAAAGTGCTGCCGAGGTACGCCATTAAACTTTCTCAGGTGCCTTTTTGCTTGGTTCCAAAAGTTTTCAATGCCGTTGATATGGTTATGTTTTTGAGCAAATAATTTGCTGTGGTTGATTCTGTAGTGTTTAAATTCAGAGACATCCAATGCGTTATATGAACGCCAACAATCAGTGTACACAATACTGTCAGGCTTTATTTTACAACGGATTATCGGCATTAGTGTTTCAGACTTGGCATCAAGAATAATCTGGGTGTAGACCTTTCCTCCACGCTTTAGGATTCCAAAGACAGCAACTTTACCTGCAGCGCCTCTACCACGTTTTCCTTTCCGAACACCGCCAAAATAGCTTTCATCCAATTCGATCTCACCGCTAAATTTTTCGCTACGCTGTTGCTGCTTTAAGGCAATTTTCTCACGTAATTTATGGAAAAACCTAACGGCAGTATTACGATGAATACCGACCAAATCGGCCGCTATTCTGGCAGTTGAACCTGCAATGAAGTATTTCATTAGTTCCAACTGCTTATTTCCACTTAGTTTACAATGCTTTAGATACACGAGATCACCTTAACTTTCTAAAAGTCAGGTGTCAGCCCCA
>Ga0316204_10009533_pt1 | contig 12921 bp, 12 predicted proteins | sample 6monrhotite_MG_2_FD_205661 | JGI IMG/M metagenome (GOLD analysis project Ga0316204, IMG submission 205661) | Microbial mat bacterial communities from mineral coupon in-situ incubated in ocean water Damariscotta River, Maine, United States -... | ecosystem: Environmental > Aquatic > Marine >...
TGGAGCAACACCTATGGAATTTTACATAGACGACATTGCCATTTCTGATGGGCAGGAAAATACTACAGCCAGTGTATCCAATCAATATGCATTTAAATACCGTATACATGATGCAAGGTTAGGGAGGTGGTTGTCTCCAGACCCTCTTGAAGCTGATTACCCTCATTCAAGTACTTATAGTTTTGCATTAAACTCACCGATGAATGCAATAGATCCTGATGGACGATTAGTTATTTTTGTCAATGGATTAATGCTTCATCATGCTTTAAATACAGACCATAGAAAATTTATAAGAAAGCAAGTTTATAAACAAAATTTGTCAGGTTCAATGATATCTAATCAATTAATGGCTAATCCCAATTATAGGCCTTATCCAACCCATGAGATTTCTACAGGTTCCCCAACATACTTAGGAAAATCATTTAGCTATTGGACGTATCTCGAAGATGGGTTTAATAATCTTTTAGATGATTATAATAATGTTTTTGTTGATGGTTCTAATCTAACAACCTCAAGTGGTTTTGAAAGGTTTAATGCAGGCATGGAATCAGGAAATGAACTGATACAAAAAATTCAAAAAGGAGAAATAAAATTGGCTAAGGATGAGACAATTAAATTAGTTGGGCATAGTCAAGGAGCAGCTCATGCGGCTGGAATGGCAACTGTATTGCAAAAAGCTTTTAAAGAAGGTACTATTTCAAATCCAGTTGAACAAATCTTTTATTTAGCTCCGCACCAACCTTTGCAGTTTAAATCGCCTTTAGGAATATTCTCGATTCAATATAGTAGAAGAAGCGATAAAATTTCTTCTAGAGGTCTAGTTTCGACATCATTGTTTTCAGGAGGTTCCAGTTTTGGAAGAATTAGTGGAGTCAGTGAGTTTATAACAATGCCGAATTTATCAGGACCTTTATGGGGGAATAGAGGAGGGCATGATGCAGATACTTATGGCGGTATATTCAACTTTAATTCAAATTTTTCAGGTGGAATTTCTGTAAATCCCCCAGCAGGTTCGAGACAAATAGGACCTTTAAGAGAAGATGGAAGTTTTTAAATTGACAATAATGAAAATAACTGTGGTAATTATACTTTTTGTAGCTTTTAATTCGTGCTCTAAAAAAGTCTATAAAGTTTCTAGGGAAGCTCAAGAATTGATTTCTTATAAATCGGGAGATGAATTAATATTTAATAATGGCATTAGTGATTCAGATACCATTTTAATTGAGAGAGTTGATAGCTTTATCTCTCCTTCTGATCCTTTAGATGTTTTTCCAAGAAAGATAGAACATTATATTGTTTATAGTAAGACAGGTGAAAAAAGTAGCAGTGAAACAAAACTACTCTCCATTTCTAGAAATGAAAAAGGGGAAACATTAGTTAATATCAATTTTCGGACAAGTAAATCTAAATTTTATGGCCCTAATAACTTTACTTTACAACAATTAAATGGATATAAGGTTGAGGAGGTAAAAATAGGAGATACCAACTATGAAGATGTTTGGATATTTGATGCTACTAATAGAAAATTTGAAGAAAGAGACAACTTTATTGAAAGACTTTATTGGAGTAAATCCAAAGGAATTATAAAATATGAGAAGAAAGGAAATGAAGTTTGGGAACTGAAAATTTGATAGAATATCTATTTTGTTCTTTGAAAAACCTCAAAAAACGCATATAGAGCATTGCAATACTGGTTGGTCTCCATATAAGTTTGGATTAGATAATCCTATTGTATTTATTGATCCTGATGGAGAAACAGAATTTTTCTTCAATGGAAAATGGATTGGGACGGATGGTCAAAATAATAATTTAGTAGCAATTGTATCTAAAGAAGAAGTTGCTGTTAAAATAATGGAGCAGACTATGCAAGGGTTGAATTATCAAATGAAAGGAATTAAGCATAATGTGTTTGTAGATGGAACTTTTGGAATAAATTTGGATGTTCTTAAGAGTGCATATAAAGTATTAGAAAGTTCACAAACTCTAAAAGGAGGTGTGGCAGAGTTTTGGGCGGTTTTAAGTAAAGACCCATCTGGAAATGGTTTTACGGAAGACGATTCTGGTGTAGGAGAAGATGATTCACATCAATCTGATGGGTTTTCCAGATGGATTGGAGGTAAGAGTTGCTGGGGATATAAAAAAGGCTGAACAAGACATGAAAAGTACTTTACCTGCAGAATATCAGTCAAAATTGAGAGTTGTGGATAATAAACTGGTATTTGATATAACTAGAAAAGAGGCTATTGCAGCTAAGGTAATGTATCAATCGTGTTGGTAGTTTAAAATAGGAGTTAAAAACCCTTATTGACATTGAGTTTAACAAATAAATATGATTAAAATAAAGGTGACTAAACGGTCACCTTTATTATTTTGTGGCCTTTAAAACTTCTAAAATGGCTTCAAAGCGAACTAGGTGTATCAAAGATGTTGGTGGTATAAATAAAGCTTCGCAGGATTTGCAATCCTGCGGTATTCTTTGGAAAGCAAACTGTAATAACTGCCAGGGTAAATTGATAAAGTATGGCTTAAGTGCTGCAGGAGAACAGCGCCTTCAATGTAAGGAATGTAAAAAGACTCAACTAAGAATTTATAAGAATAGAGCTTATTTGAAAGGAATGGACGAATCAATAATAGGCCATTTAAAAGAAGGGTTTGGCATCCGAAATATTTCTCGGTCATTAAAAATATCTACAACTACAGTAATGAAACGAATACTTTTTATTAGTAGACAAATTAAGCCTCCAGTTGTGATAAAAGGAAAAGAATATGAGGTAGATGAGATGAGAACGTTCATTCAAAAGAAGTCGAGGTTAATTTGGATTGCATATGCTATACAGAAAGATACTAGAGAAGTAATTTCATTATCAGTAGGAAGAAGAACAAAGCGAACTTTAAATGTAATAATTGAGACATTGAGACTCTCTCAGGCAAAAAGAATATTTACAGATAAGCTAAACATTTATAAAACATTAATCGACAATAAGATTCATTCAACTAAAAACAGAGGGACAAATTACATAGAACGAAATCATTTAACAGTAAGAACACATTTGAAAAGGCTAAATCGAAGAACAATATGTTTCTCAAGAAGTATAGCAATGCTAACAGCCAGTTTACGGATCTATTTTTGGGCTTAATGAATATGTAAATTAAAGCTTCGCAGGATTTGCAATCCTGCGATGATAAATGCAATCCTGCGAAAGGTTACAGATAAATATAAAGTGCTAGTTTTGAGGTATTAATAAGAGGGTGAGTCACACAATTAAAACAAATTCTGTCTATTATTTAACACTAACAGTGGTAGAATGGGCAGATGTATTTACAAGAAAAGAAAATCGAGATATCATCATTGACTCATTTAGACATTGCATTAAGCACAAAGGGTTGAATGTATATGCCTATTGTATTATGAGCAATCACATACATATGGTTGTAAATTGTAAAGAACCATTTCAGTTAAAAGATACGATAAGAGATTTTAAAAAACACACAGCAAAAGAAAATCTAAAACTAATCAACACAAACAAGGAGAGCAGAAGAATATGGCTTCTAGATTTATTTGAATCCAATGCTATGAAAAGTAAGAAGCACAAAAGGTATAAATTTTGGAAGGGTGGAAATCATGCAATAGAATTGATAAAACCAAACTTTACATGGCAAAAGATTGAATACATTCATCAAAATCCAGTAAAGGCAGGATTGGTTTCAAAAGCTACCGACTGGATATATTCATCAGCATTGAATTACGCTGATGAAGAAGCAATATTAGAAGAAGTAATTTGTGTTTCAGCAAAACAGATTACTTTTTAATATAACTGCTGGATTTGCAATCCTGTGAGACCTTGATAATAGCTTGGTATATAATTGATTAATAAGAAAATAAATTGTATAATTGTATAGCAGTATTTTATTCTTAACCAATTAACTTACAATCACTTATTATGAGACATTTACTATTTGTTTTACTACTTATCCCAACAGTTTTATTATCACAATCCGTTACAGATAGCTTAGTAGGGTATTGGCCATTCAATGGCAATGCAAACGATATGATTGGAACAAATCATGGAACAGTTTACAATGCTCAACAGAATACTGATTTATATGGTAACCCCAATACAAGTTATAGGTTCATTCCTGGGCATTATATTTCTATGGGAGATCCAGCTATTCTCGATTTTGGAGCAGAAGAATTTACCATATCACTTTGGACGAGACTATCAGCCTCTATAAGTGGGTGGAATGGAGTATTAATGTCGAAATGGAATTCAAGCGGATACCCTGGAACAAATGAATGGTTTATTGGTGCAGGAAATTATCTTGGAGCCTATCCTTCATTAGCAGTTGAAATAAACGATACTTCTTTTGGAATTACGAGTTCAACAGAGTTGAATTTAAATCAGTGGTACAATATTGTAGCTATTCGCAGATCAACATCATTAGAGTTATACGTAAATGGAAGTCTAGTAGCTCAGAGAACGATACCTTCAGGAAGCCTTTCAAGTACGGTGAGGAATGTGGAAGTTGGTAGGTTTCATATAAATGGCGCTGGAGGTTGGTTAACAGAAGGGAAAATAGATGATATAATGGTATTTAATAGAGCCATAGATGTAAATGAGGTACAGGCTATTTTAGCCGATGGTGTTTCAAATAGCGATAACTTAATTCACCTGGATGCCACGAATTTTGGAATAGGAACGGCAGATACTAGAGGCTATAAACTAGCGGTAGCAGGTAAAATAATATCTGAAGAAGTAAAGGTGGCACTATTGGAAAATTGGCCAGATTTTGTTTTTGATGAAGAGTATAATCTACAGGAACTTGAAGAAATTCAGGAATATATAGCAGACCATAAGCATTTACCGGGTATTCCTTCAGAAGCTGAGGTAAAGGAGAATGGTATTCTTTTGGGAGATATGAATGCGAAGTTGTTACAAAAGATTGAAGAATTAACCCTACATATGATCGAGATGAATAGACGTCTTGATGCACTTGAAAAAGAAAATAAAAAGCTGAAAGAATCGATTTCTCCAGCCGACTAATTTATTCCTTTTGTCCTGCTACCAAAATAATGTACTGTTTGGCAAATAGAAATTTGTAAAGCCAATTCAGTACTAATTGGCGTTTTTATTGGGCGTCTATAAGCTTCGCAGGATTCCGAACAATTGTATTGTGTGTATTTGAAAATTAAGCTTCTCAGGATTTACAATCCTGCGGAAGATAAAAGAATTCATTTCAGCTGACATATTAATATTATCTCAGGGTTGCAAATCCTGGAAGTCTTGTTTACACCCACATCGTTAATCAAAAATAGCTGTTTTAAATAATGCCATTATTGAGAATGTTCTTAATGAGGTTAAAAACAAAGGGAAAAAAATTGGGAGAAGTCTTTTGATCTGTTTAAACCAACTACTAATCCCAAGCACTAATTGGATATGAGAAACGAAGATTCTTTGGCATCAGAATTGTGCATAGTATCCAAATTCTAAATATTTAATTACTCACCTAAATCTTATGGAAATGAAAAATTTATTATTAATTCTATTTTGTCTTTCTACTCCTTTTTTTATAACAGCGCAAGAAACTGTGAAACAAAAAGAAGTTGGGCTATCTTTTCATAATCTTGATAATTTTGGAATAGCCTTTAAGACAGGAACTGCTAAAGCTTTATGGAGATTTAATACTTTATTTATTTCAGGAGGCGAGAGAGACGAAATATCTGATAGTTCTGAATTTAAGCAGAGTAGTAGTGGTTTTGGGGTTGGATTCGGTAGAGAGAACCGTAAAGAGATTGGTAAAAATATAGAGTTGAGATATGGAATTGATTTATTCTTTAGTTACAGTAAATCACTTTTTGATAACAATAGTAAAAGAGTGAATTATTATGATTTGTTACAAGAAATAGAAACATATAGACAAGGAATAAATTTAGTATTTGGTTTTAATTATGTGATCAATGAAAGTATTGTGCTAGGTGCTGAGTTATTGCCAAGTTTATACTATGTCACTGGAACATCAATTGTAAAACGAGATGATAATTATAATGGCGAGCAGGTGGATGAAAGTGATATTACTGGGTTTGAGTACGGATTATCAAACAATTCAGCTCGATTATCTGTGTCATATAGATTCTAAAACTATACCTGTTTTTTTGACATAATAGTCTGAATGCTAATTAGATATATGCTTATTCGGTCTAACGCTTAGTATATGGAAAGTAGGGAAGTAGAGAGCGATAAATTTTCGAGTTTGCACTGTGTTCGTTGTGTTTTGCTATTTTGTGGCCTTTAAAACTTCTAAAATGGCATCAAAGCGAACTAAGTGTATAAAAAATGCAGGAGGTATAGATAAAGCTCCGCAGGTTTTGCAATCCTGCGGCAGATAAAGGAATTCCTAATAAGTGTATTAATATCAAACACTCATCAAGTAGGAGAATACAGCACTAGTCTAAGAATAACGATCACTTAAGGAGAATGATTTCAACCTTCGTCTAAAAAATTCTTGCTTGAACAGATACTGCCTTATATTTGTTTACCATCAATAAATGGCATGCGAAATCTAAAGCAACTCCTGTATTTCTCTCTTTTCACTTTCTTTTTAAGCTCCTGTATTTCGGAGGCAAAGCAAGAGAAGAGAAAGGTAGTAATCATCGCCGAGAAAAGTGATGCGAGTACCTTAAACCCAGTTGCAGCAGGAGATGAAATGTCTCTTTACTTGAGCATGCAAATCTTTCAAACATTGCTGGGAATGGATTTTGAGTCCCAGCAATTGGTAGGAGTTTTGGCAGAAGGAAGGCCAAAAATTGAGCTGAAAGAAGGAAACCAATGGATGAGTTATCAACTTAGACCAGAAGCACGTTTTGGAGATGGCAGTGCAGTTACAATGAGAGATGTGCTCTTTTCTTTGAAAGCCAATGTTTGCCCTTTGGTAAACAATTTAGGAGGAGCTAGTTATTATGGTGCGACTATCGATTCGGTGATATGGTCAGCAACAGATTCTCTGCGCATCACTATGGTGTGCCATGAGTTAAATAACAGGAATGAGTTTGTGAGTGGCGACTTTTCTATTTTGCAGGAGAGGCGATATGATTCATTGCTGCTGCTTAGAAATTTTAGCTACGAGAGCTTATTGCATCGAGAAGATTTGAAAGAGAACGATACGATTCAACAATTTTCTGAACACTTTAACAGTGCGAAATATGCATATGAAAGCGATCATTTATCAGGCTCAGGAGCCTACAGATTGAAAGAGTGGATCAAAGGACAACGAATTGTTTTAGAGCGTAAAGAAGATTGGTGGGGAGATCAATTTGCTCAGGAGCATAAACTATTTGTAGCAAATGCAGCTCGTTTGCAGTATGAGGTTATACCGGACGGAAATACAGCACTCTCTGCATTGCAAGCAGGAGAAGTTGACTTTATTAGAAATATTTCTTCCAAAATTTATTTGGATCTATTGCAACAAGATTCTTTGCCAACGATCACATTGGCTGCTCGAGAAATTTACGACTACAACTATTTGGCCTTCAATTTAAATAGAACAAGACTAGCCAATCTTAAATTAAGAAAGGCAATTGCCCATGCAACACCTCGCCAGCAGATTATAGAAACAGTATTTCAAAATCAGGCAAGCCTTACAAATGTCCCACTACCCTCTATACGCACTGATTTAATAAACGATACCATCAAAGGGTATTCATATGATTTAGAAAAAAGTAAAGAACTCATCGCACAAACTGCATGGAAGGATGCTGATGGAGATGGTGTTTTGGAGAAAGAAATAGATGGCAAACAACAGAACTTAGAATTGACCTTCCTCTACAATACAAGCAATAAACAACGCAAGGCAGTAGGCTTGATATTACAAAACGAATTGAAAAAATTGGGAATTGAATTAAAAGTAGAAGGTTTGGAATGGTCAGTATACTTACAGCGATTGAGAAGTGGAGACTTTGACATTTGCTATGGCGGGAAACTAAGCCTTCCAATCCCACCAGATTATTCATCCTCATTTCACTCTAAGTCGGCCAATGGAGGTAGGAATTATGCGAATTACCAGAACAGCAGCTTAGACAGTTTAATTGAGCAGATAGGAACAGAATTAGATCCACTAAGAAGGAAAGATATGGTCAATAAATTTCAGGAAATTGTTCATCAAGACCTACCGTATTTATACTTGCTAACCCCAAAAAAACACATTGCATTTTCGAAAGAACTTAAAAATGCGAACATTTATAGCTTGAGGCCTAATTTTTGGGCTCCGGAATTAAGCTGGTAAAATGGTTAGTTACTTTTTTAAGCGACTTTTTTTATTTGTCCCTACTTTACTATTGATCTCTCTGCTCATTTTTCTATTGAGCAAGGCAGCAGCAGGAGACCCCGTGCTAGATAAATTAGAACGAGAGTCAAGAGAATTAAGAGACAATTCTTTTGAAAGAATTCTGCCCCTAAAAAAGAAATTGGGCTTGGATTTACCCAACTTTTATTTTAGCATCTACCGTAAAACGGCATGTCCATATCCAAATAAAATAGCTACTGCTGAGGTATTAGGAGGTCTAGAGTTTTTGGCTTTTCAAATAGGGTCTTGGGATAAGGTAAAAGCTTTTTATGAGGAAATAAATCAACTGCAACAGTCGTCAGATTTAACAGAAGAACAAAAATTGCAATTAAGTAAATTACTATATACTAGAAACCTAGAGGTAGTTGTAAAAACCGTTAGAGAATTTAATGAAGAAGACTTTCAGCGATTAAAAAAAATAACGGCGGGCTTTCATAGAGTAGCTTTTTCTTGGAACAATCACAAGGTAAAATTTCAATGGAATGGTTTTCACAATCAATACCACAATTGGATGGGGGGGCTGCTTCAGGGCAAGTTTGGCAATTCCTATCAAGATGGTCGTTTGGTGAGTAATAAGGTATTTCGGGCATTGTATTGGACGCTCATTCTAAGTTCAATATCACTCTTCTTAGCCTTTAGTATAGCAATACCAACAGCAGTTTATGCAGCAGCTAAGCCAGGGGGGAAGTTGGATCGCATTGCATCAACCCTTTTCTTTGGTTTCTATGCCTTGCCCACCTTTTGGGTGGCAACTTTACTCATTGTATTCTTTTCTAGTGGTGCTTTTTTTAAATTCTTTCCAACTTATGGCTTGGGACAAATTCCTATAGATGCTACTTTCTTAGAAATAATAAACATACGTTCTAGCCATTTAGTACTGCCTATTTTTTGTTGTACCTATGGATCATTAGCATTCATTTACCGCCAATTAAGAGCCAGTATGCAGCAACAATTGGAAGCAGACTATATTAAAACCGCTTTATCTAAGGGTGTTCCTTGGCAACGTCTATTGTGGAGGCATGCCTTTAAAAATGCAAGTTTTCCGCTTTTAACAATGCTGGGAAGTGCACTTCCAGCCATGGTCTCAGGAGCCTTTGTGGTAGAGTACATTTTTGCAATTCCAGGCATGGGAAAATTAACGGTAGACTCCTTTTTAGCTAGAGACTTTCCAGTAATTTTTGCGATAGTCTTGCTCATCTCTTTACTTACCTTAATTGGTTCATGGTTATCGGATGTAGCTTATCACATTGCAGATCCTCGTTTTCAAATTAATACTTCGAAAAAATGAGGAATAGCCTATTGATTTTTCAGCGCTTCAGTGGCAAATTAAAAATAAGTTTAGGGTTTATTTTACTGTGGTTGTTAGTGACTTTGCTAGCACCTTATTTGGCACAAGAAGGAGGAGGGCTTATTCCTTACCTACCAAGTACCATTGATTTTCAAAATTCCAATACTGTGAGCCCTTTTGCTGAGCAAGAAATCAATGCAACATACTATCGACATTGGTTGGGAACAGATGAGTTGGGTAGAGATGTATTGGCCAACCTAATTCACGGTAGCAGAACTGCCTTTTTTGTTGGCTTTGGAGCAGTAGCTCTTGCAGCTTTAATTGGCATAATATTGGGGAGTTTAGCAGCCTTTTTTGGAGATGATAAACTAAAATTGTCTTGGGTAGAATTGATAGTGCTTGCTGTATTGAAATTAGTGCTTCTTCTTTCATTGGTTCTCTTTCCATGGCAGTATGCTACTCAAGGAGCAGCGATACTTTTTGGGTTTACTCTTCTTCTTTATATTGGGATTGCAGTGCTGCTATATCGCTTCTTAAAAAGATTGGCAGAGAAAAAATCATGGAAAAAAATTAGCTACCCAGTAGACTTAATCATTGGAAGGATGATAGAAACCTTAGATGCATTACCACTGCTGTTTGTTTTAATTGTTTTAGCAGCAGTTGTAGAACCCTCAATCTATTCCACTATTTTAATCATAGGATTAACAGGTTGGGCAGGTATCGCACGATTTAGTCGAGCAGAATTGATGAAAGTGAAACAGCTAGATTATGTAGAGAGTGGAAGAGCTTTGGGCCTTAAGAGTAAAATGATTGTATTGAAACACATGTTGCCAAATGCTTTGCCACCTATTCTTATTACATTGGCTTTTGGAGTGTCAGCAGCCATATTGATTGAATCAACGCTCTCTTTTTTAGGCTTGGGAATATCGACAGAAACGGCAAGTTGGGGTAAATTGCTGGCAGAGGCTCGAGAAAATTACAGTGCCTGGTGGATTGCTTTGTTTCCAGGTTTAGCCATCTTTTTTAGTGTATTGAGTTGCAATATTATCGGTGAAGAATTGGGGAAAGGAAAGTTCAACTCTTAATTAAATCCAACCTTTAGCCCAATAGTAGCTGATGGCTGCATATTCCCTTAACACAATAATTTCATACTGCATATAACTCCACATATTATATCGTAAGGCCAGATTTCGTATGCGTGCTCTTTCATCTTTGGTTTTATCTTTTAATTTCTCCTCATCACTGGGGTTTTCGAAGGTGGGAGTTCCACCAACCTTGGTAAACCCATATTTTCTAAAGGCAGCTAAGCAGCGGAACATATGCTCAGGAGAAGTAACCACCAATAAGGCTTTAGATTGATCGTCTACAATCTCCGCGATTTCTTCTACTTGCGAACGAGTACTAAAACCATTGGGTTCAAATAAGATTCGATTAGTATCTATGCCTTTTTGTACAAATTCGTGTGCCATTAAATTCAACTGCCAAGTTGAATCAGCAAGATTGTAGGGGAGAGCCAAAATAATTTTAGCCTTGGGATATATTTTAGCTTTTTCAACACCGAAATAAGTGCGCATTAATCCAGAAGGAGAAGGCATTCCGTCACCCCCCATAACTACGATGTATTCAGGACTTTCCTTTAAACCGTCTTTAGTTACTGCTAAATGGTAATAAGCCCAATAAGGAATTTGAGTGAAGGCCAATAGAATAAATACAATCGCTGAGAAGCTGATGAAATAGGATATTCTTTTGAGGCACTTGATTAAAAAGGACTTCATACAAGGACGAAGTTAATACAATCAATCCTTATTCTCTTTTCTTTTAAAGTCACCTCTTTTCCAAGCTTCGATAAATTGAGCCCAAGCAATAGGATTTAGAAGATTATTAGGACGGTACTGACCGGCAAAATACAATTGATTTGCTCGTTGTTGATTTTGCCATTTAAAATTCAAGCCACCATCCATGGGTAAGGCTTCTGCACGCTCAGCAAGTGTTTGTGGGCTTAAGTTTTTTCGGGCAACTTCTAAATCATCATCGGGAATATCTAAAGCTAAAAAAGCAGCCTTAAACTGTTCAGGAGTAGGCCAAGGAAAAATGTTCACTGTTGCCAATTCTATAGTATCTCGAAGCATGCTGTGAATCAATGAATAACGATTTCCATTCAAACTGTCTGGCACATAAAATTCAGAAGCTTTAAATCCAATGGATGAAAAAACTAGGGTGTCATTTTTCTTTGCCACAAAAGAAAAGTAACCGTAATAGTCGCTTGTAGTTCCTCGACTTGTTCCCTTCACAAGTATAGTGGCAAAAGGAACAGGTAATAAACTATCCATGGTAACGGCAACCCCAGAAAACTGAATCAGGTCATCGTCCTCTTCCTGAGCATAAATGCCACTAGTAAAAAGCAATAAAAAAGGAAGAAGGAGAAGACTTTTTTTCATCGGTATAAAAGTAAAACATAAAGCCAGTAGTAGCTTGTAAAATTTGTTAACGGACAAAGTCTGCTTTGAAAACAGATTGGTTGTTTACTCCATCTCTAACGATCAGCTGAAAAAGATGTTTACCAGCCTTCAGTCGCTCATCAAAATAATAAGTTAATAAATCATTTTTAGCATCGTATTGCATCAAAACCCATTTCCCATCAATTGTGCCGCGGTAAAAATCTAAGCCAGAAAGGTCATCAGTTACCTTAACGCTTATCGACCATTTTTTGCCCATATTGGCATTGTTAAAGATATTGATTGGAGTGATTTTGGGAGGAAGGGTATCAATGGCTACAGCATAGCCACCAAAACTTCTAGTTTTTACTCGAATGTTATCTCCATTCCAAGATCCTCCTTCAGCATACATCGACTTTCCATCAGTAGTGCTAACTATAAGTGCTTTATCTCTGATGGCTTTTGGAAGCCCTTCCATTTTAATGGATACATTAATATAGGAATGCAAAGGGGTGGTGTTTTTGTGTAACCAATAAACAGGGCTGATTGCTTTTTTTAGAGCACTGTCCTTTTTGTATTCAAAATATAGGTTGTCGTATAAAACACCTTTAGGGATGTTAACCAAAACTTCATTCTCGCTGTTAACGAAGGTATTCCTTTGTTGGTAAGGAAAGTAGCGTATGGTTGAAGGTTTTTTTTCAGTTAGGCTTTGCATTCTGCCTGTTTCAATAGCAGCTAATTGAAAACTAACAGCAGATGCATTTCCAAAAAGGTCAGAAACAGTATATTGGAATTGGTGCTGTTTCCCATCGTTTAAAATTAACCGACCCTTATTTTCAATTTTTTTATAAATCCGCAAGC
>Ga0316204_10009534_pt1 | contig 12920 bp, 12 predicted proteins | sample 6monrhotite_MG_2_FD_205661 | JGI IMG/M metagenome (GOLD analysis project Ga0316204, IMG submission 205661) | Microbial mat bacterial communities from mineral coupon in-situ incubated in ocean water Damariscotta River, Maine, United States -... | ecosystem: Environmental > Aquatic > Marine >...
ATTACGTAGCAAGCTGGGTGAAGGCGCTGTATTCAGTATTCTTCTGCCAGCGCTGTGTACTGGGGATGAAAGTAAGGCGTTGCCTGATATTGCGGTAATGGAGGCACCGATTGCGGAAGCTCTGCCTGATCGGACACCGCTTGATATGAGTGGTGTGCGAGTCATGTTGGTGGATGCCGATATCAAGGTGCAGCTACAATTGACGCAATACCTGAAGGCCTGGCAGGCTGAAGTATTGTTGGCGGATGATCTTGAAGAAGCACTTGATTCTATCGATGATAGTGGGGCAATCGATATATTAGTGATTGATCCTCTGCTGCCGGATGAGGATGCCTGTGCTACGATCAGCAAAATTAGAGAAGTCAATAAGGATGCGATGAAATTGGTCGGTCTTGTCTACCCGGATACCGAGCCTAGTGTGATTGTCTGTGAAGCAATCATGCCCGATCACACTTTGAGCAAACCTGTACAAGCCTCTGCGCTGGAAGATGTTTTTCGGTCGCTGTTGCTGGAGTCAAAGAATTAATGAGTAAAGCTTACGCTGGATTTAAATTACTCGCTGTCGATGATAATCCCGATAACCTGTTCACTCTGCGCGCACTGGTTGAACAACATATGGATGTTGAAATTCTCGAAGCGGGAGGAGGGGAAGAGGCTCTGCAGATTGCCCAGGCCCAGCCAGACATTGATTTAATTATCCTTGATGTACAGATGCCTGAGGTTGACGGCTTTGAAACGGCACAGATGCTCAAGCTGCGTAAAAAGACGCGCGACATTCCAATCATTTTTCTGACCGCCGCCTTTAAAACGGAAGAATTCCAGCGCCGCGGCTATGAAGTGGGTGCGGCTGATTATCTACTCAAACCTATCGATGATAATCAGTTCATCAATAAGGTAAGTACCTATTTTCGTTTGATTGAGAAGGAACGAAATCTCAATCAATTACTCGAACAACAAGTGGCTGAGCGAACGGCTGAGCTACACCAGGCCAATCAGCATTTGCAGCAAATTTTGCAGCATATGGGAGAAGCACTCTTTGTACTCGCCCCCAGTGGGCAGATTCTTCAGGCTAATCCGGCAGCGCAGACGCTTTTGGGATATACAGAAGCAGAGCTACAGGATATGTCGATTGGCGATGTCTTTGAGGAAGAAGGTGAGGAACAGGCAGGGGCATTTTTTGGTACCTGGCTTGAGGCCTTGATACGTGCGGGTGCATTGCGCGATATTGATGCCGCTTTGATAGACAGTAAGGGTGAACGTTTGCCCATTTTATTCTCACGCACTGCAGTTAATAATGCGCAGGGTGAGATCGAAGAAATTTTATGTATCGCGAAAAATATGCGCGGTTACCGTAAGGTTGAGGAGGCTGTTTGATATGTTATACAACATTAAGCACTCGCCTTTTGGGAGTAGTAGGAAATGAGTGATATTGAAGAAGAAAATGTTCCACATGATGAAGATCCAACCATGACCGCAAACGCGCTCAAGGCCATGGCGCATCCTTTGCGCTGGAAAATTCTTTGTACACTAGGTGACCGCGAACTTGCAGTAGGTGAAATTGTTGAACAGACAGGCACCTCGCAAAGTAATATTTCACAGCACCTTGAGCAGTTGCGTAACAAAAATATTGTGACCTCGCGTAAAGAGGCTAACCGTATTTATTACCGAATTCGCAATGGAAAGTTGCTGGAACTGGTTGGCACTATGCGCATGGTGTTATGCCCGGCTAACCTGGACGATCGATACCCGGGCGCCGATTAAAAGGAGCATCTTCGTTGCTACCTGAGCTTTATCGACAGTCATTAAGCAATCATGGCTTTGATGAAGATCCTGCTCAGCTGAGTGTTCTCGAATCACTGCAGCGTATCTCTGATCAGCTTAACCAGCCGCAGCCCAGTGGCTGGCGAAGTTTCTTTACTCCTCCACTTGCAGTGCAAGGCCTTTATCTTTGGGGTGGCGTTGGGCGAGGTAAAACCTGGTTGATGGATCTGTTCTATGACCAGCTCGATGAGCCACGCAAGACGCGCTTGCACTTCCATCGTTTTATGCAGCGGGTGCATGCTGAACTGGCGGAAATTAAAGGCCATGCCGACCCACTACAGCTGGTGGCGCGCAATATGGCACGCGAATGGCGCGTGCTCTGTCTGGATGAATTTAATGTAGTGGACATTGGCGACGCTGTAATATTTGCTGGTCTGCTGCGCAGTCTTTTTGCGCAAAACATCGTGTTACTGACGACTTCGAATGTGCCGCCAGATGAGCTTTATCGTGATGGTATTCAACGCGCCAGTTTTCTTCCAGCCATTGATCTCCTGCATCGGCATACCGAAGTTGTGCAGATGGGGGGAGATCGGGACTATCGCCAGGAGCTTTTAAGTCAGGGGCGGGTTTATCACTGGCCGCTCGATAGTCAGACCGAGCAGCACCTACGCGAAGAATTTGAACGGATGGCTGCTACGGCCATTGATGGGCCGGGAGATTTAGATGTCAATGGACGGGTTATGCCGTATCGACAGCAGGCCGATGGTATGGTCTGGTTTGATTTTGAGGCCCTCTGTGGACCACCGCGAAGCCAATATGATTACATTGAGTTAGCGCGCTGCCAGCACACGGTGTTTATTTCAGATGTGCCAGCAATGGGGGCGTCACGTGATGATCGGAGCCGTCGTTTTATTTTTTTGATTGATGAGTTTTATGACCGCAGGGTCAAGCTTGTGATCAGTGCTGAAGTACCCGTAGAGCGTTTATATATGGGAGAGCGTCTGGCCTTTGAGTTCCAGCGAACACTGAGTCGTATCAGCGAGATGCAGACCCCGGCTTATCTGGGTAGCGCTCACCGCGGCTAGTCCTTTCTCTCGGGCAAAAAAATAGCCCCGCCGATTGTTGATTGACGAGGCCAGTCTTGCACGAGCTTTTGGGAGGAAATCAGCTTAAGTAGCGAGAACTTCGGGGGGAAATTCTCTGAATTTGGATGTTGCCGACTGGGGAAGATTCCGCCGCTATGTTGTTTTTTAGGTACTCGAGTCTGGGTTCGTTGCTTCCTTCGCTATAGTCACTCATAACAACCATAGCGTTGATGGCGAGCATCAAACTAGCAGCGAATAAGATCAAACCGAGTTTCGTTTCCCAAACAAACACTGACGTTCTCCCAGAGCCGACTTGCCGGCTGGTGACCGACGATTAGTTGTGGCCTAGCCACAGTTGTAAGACTAGACGGCTGAGTTCTTGAGGGCTAGAGAGGATGATTACCTAAGGGATTTCCCCTCAACTCAATTGGCCAGCCGTTCAATGATACGAAAGCCGGCCAAATAGGTTCCGATAGCCGAGCCGATGGTGCTAAATAAAAACACTAACAGGGTGCGGGATACACGATTACGCCACCAGCCACGCAGGTGGGTGGTGTCGTGCTTCAATTTGGCAAAATCTCCTACCTCTGGCTTGCGCAGCATTAATTCGGCTGCGCCTGTCACCATACCCGCCCCAATGGTGGGATTGAGAGAGGTGAGCGGGGCGGCGACAAAGGCGGTCAGTATGGTGCCAGGATGGGCGGCGGCAAGCAGTGCGCCAATCGCAGACAAGGTGCCATTGATCAGAACCCAGTCGAGAACGAGTTGCCAGCCCAGTGTGCTACTGCGACTAAAACCAAGATAAAAGCCGGCCAATACCAGTAATACAATTATCCAGGGTAGTAGTCTGGGTAGGCGGGATTTTTGTGGCAGCACATCGAGTTGTTCGATAGTACTTTCGGCATCTTCGATGTTATTGATTTCGCTTTGTATGCCCTTTAAATGGCCGGCTCCGAGTATGGCAAGTATCTTTTTCCCTGGGTGTTCATGGGCGGCCTGTAGCAGGCGGGCAGCCATATAGGTATCGCGCTCGGCAATCAATGGAAGATAAAGGTCTTTTCTATCGTGGGCAAACTCTGCAAAGGTATTTTCAAGGATGTCGCCCTGCTTGAGATTTTCGATTTCCTCCTCTTCGATATCATCCTTGGATACGAGGCTGAGCAAGAGGCCACTGAGCAGAGTCCAGCGTTTCCACCACGGCAGGTTATGTGCGGTACGTTTCAGGGTGGTGCCTATTTCTCGATCGATCAGGACCAGGGGAAGTTCTTTCTCATCGCTAGCTTGCATGGCAGCGCGCATTTCAGCACCAGGTTCGATGCCAAACTGCTCTGCCAGGCGTTGCTGGTATGCCCCCATGGCCAGGTTGGCGATGACCATAGAGGCCTTGCCCTGACGCAGTACCTGCATTAGATCCATTTTTGCCAGCTGCTCAGGATTGCTTAACGCCTGGTGGCGGCTGGGACAGAGCTCTACTGCCACCACATCATAGGTGTCGCTATTGATGAGCTCCTGGACTTCTTCAGCACTCTTCCTTGACACATGCGCAGTGCCTAGCAGGGTGATATCTGTAGTGCCAATTTGTGTGTGGACGATGTGGTCGACATCCTGCGTCGACGCATCTGTTTCGTTGGCCGGTACTTCGGGCATGTACTACTCCTAAAATGCAGCGGCTATGATAACCAGTGCGGAATTCGGCGCAACACCTTAGAATCCAAGTTTATCCGGTAATTGATGGAAAATTCATGTTTGCGCGTCTTTTCACCCTAGTTTTTCTCAGCCTCGGCCTTTTCGCCTGTAAAGTTCCTGACCCCTATGGACCAGTGCCCAAGGCGCTCGCACTGAAGGTAATGGTTTATGAGGATGTGGTGCGCTGGGGAGATCTGCGAAAGGTGTATGCCTTTGGCAAGGTTTCCAAGGGCGATAAACTGACGATTCCAGAAAATCTGAATAATGTCCGTGTGACTCACTATGAGGCCACTCAGGTAAAAGAGTTATCTCCTTGGCGCTGGGGACAAACAGCCAATATTTCCTATGTTTTGAAAGATCGCCAGGTGGTGAAAGAGATTATAGATCCGCAAATCTGGATGAGTGATGATGAGGGAAAAAGCTGGTACAGGGCTAACCCTGTGCCAGCTTTTTGATGTTTAACTCAGTTGATTCTGCATTGCTGTATTTACAGCAATGCCTTAAACAGGGGGAAAATGGAAAGACGCTACTCGTAAGCTTTCAGGCTGAGCAACCTCAAGCGGCCTGGGCTGCCGGTTTGCAAGGATCAGATGATCATGCCAGCTTTGCCACTTTTGCCAAATTTGCTTTACAAAAGTTATTTCCTTCAAATGCCTACTGGTTGATGCTGCCGATACAGCTCGGTGATCACCTCGGCTATCGAGTGGAACTGAAATCGCCGCACGCGTGCTGGTATGGCGATTTGTGGCTTGAGGGTGATGCCTGGCAGCAGCGTGAAACAGAGGCAGGAGCACTGATTGATGATCTGCTGATGCCCATGGCTAAATTACCGGGAATCATGCGACGAGATTTAGAGCAACTGGCATACCGGCTGGAAATCGATACTCCCTAAGGTTCTTGCAGCAGTAGATCAATGCTGTTTCTCACTTCTTCGCTATTCCAGTCATAACCACCGTAAATTGCGTAGCGAATGCGATGCTGTTTATCCAGAATCAAGGTTGTAGGAAAGGCGTGTACATTCCAGGCCTTGAGCGCCTCGCCACCTTCATCGAGCAACACCGGAAAGGCAACCGGTTTGTCGCTGAGAAAATCCGTTATTTGCTGTTTAGATTCGCCCACATCAACCGCGAGTATCTCTAACCCCGCTTTATGCTTGGCAGCATAGAGCCTTTGTAGCGAAGGAATTTCTTCTACACAGGGTGGGCACCAGGTCGCCCAGAAATTAACCAAAACAACCCTGCCCTGCAGCTGGCTGAGTGAAATATCTTCCCCCTGAGTTTGAGGCAGGGCCAATTTTGGAGCTTTACGTTCCGTTGTATAAGGCTTGAGTTGTGCACCATTGCTGCTGGATTGAGGTTTGAGTTCTTCACCGGCCATAGCAGCCGCTTTGGCCGGTGTTCCACCTAGCGCTTCAAGCTGGTAGATGGCGTGGCTGAATATTAGAGGAAGTTGAGCGGTAACGGTGGCTTCATGAGGCTTGTAGTCAGGATTGGTGTGAAAGCCGTCTTTAACGTTATACAGGGGCTGGGCAAATACCCGACTACCTCCGCTACTGAGCTTCTCAATAAGTTTGGCCGTGCGCCAGAAGCCACCAGAGTTTTTTGGCTGCAACAGATACATGGGGACGTTGCTTGCGGTAGCAATAGGCAGGTACTCTGCGGCCTCCCCGCCCTGCGGGGTGCGGATGAAGAGTCTAGGATTAATCGCGAGTACTCCGCCCAGATTTTGCGTGTTTTGCCCTGTTAGCTGATAACGGCGAATGCCATGCAGAGCCAGCACATTGCTGCGTCCACTGGCCAGCAGGTACAGTGTTTTATTTTGTGAGAGTGCTTTTTCAATCAGCTTTACAATGGCCTCTGAATCAATATTGTTTAAGCTGTACCTACCCGGTGGAATAAACCATGCACTGTGCAAATCGGGTATCCAGACCTCAATACCAAGCTTACTGAGTGCCTCAGCGGTTGGTGTTTGTCGTGGTGACAGACCAAATTCAGAGGGCAGCCAGAGTATCAGGCTATTGCCTTTGGCCTCGAATGTTTCAACTGTAATCTCAGTATCATCATCAATGCTGACTAGCTGTTCAAAGGATGAGCCAAATGTACTTGTGCTAAGTAATAGCAGGAGTGCGCTGAGTAGATATTTCATGCGTTGTCTTTCGGTGTTTCACTAAACCCAAAACCTGCTTCAATTTCAGCTGGGCGTGCGTCACGAATTTCGAGAACTTCAAAGGAAAAGGAAAGTTTTCTTCCTGCGAGAGGATGGTTGCCGTTGACAGTAAGCTCTTCTTTACCCACTTCAGTGACGGTAAAGGGGCGTGTACTGCCGTCTTCTGTCTGGCCTTCGAGCTGTACACCAATCTTATGGGCTTCACTTGGTATCGAATCACTGGGAATTTGCATGATCAGGCTAGCATCGATCTCACCGTAGCCTTCATCGGGATCAAGGTCGACATCTGCCTTCATATCGACTTCAAGCCCTTCCAGTGCAGCTTCAACCTTGGGAAAGGCGCTGCCATAGCCGCCATGCAGGTAAATCATGTCATCACGGTAGGCGAGGGTTTCTTCGCTATCACGATCACACAGCAGATATTTGAGCTGCACCACCTTGTCTTTGCTGATGCGCTGATAATTACGTTTCTTGTTGAAATGGACAATTTCTTCACTCATTCGACCATTGTACTCTGCTAATCCCCTGTTCGTCGCAGGTTGATGCGGCATTAGTTGCTCATCAGTATGTGAGGATGAAAAAGCTTTCTGAATTAGTTTTTGTTAACAGCTTCGCTGGTCTGTCTGAGGATTTTTATTCGCGAGTGCAGCCCAGTCCCATGCCCTCACCCTATATGATCAGTTTTAGTAAGAATGCCGCAGCCCTGATTGATCTGGAGCCAGAAGAAATGGCTTCGGCAATGGCCGCAAGAGTTTTTATTGGTGAGGAAAAACTGTCAGGTGCAGACCCTTTGGCGATGCTGTATTCGGGGCATCAGTTCGGTCACTACAATCCTCAGCTGGGTGATGGTCGGGCCATCATGCTGGGTGAAGTCATGAACGCACAGGGCGGACGTTGGGAGCTGCAACTTAAGGGGGCGGGGCCTACGCCATATTCGCGCAGTGCGGACGGGCGTGCCGTGCTACGTTCAAGTGTTCGTGAATACCTGTGCTCGGAGGCAATGGCCGGTTTGGGTATTCCGACTACTCGCGCACTTTGTCTGGTTGGTAGTGATGAAGAAGTCTATCGTGAGCAGATAGAAAGTGGTGCCATGTTGCTACGTATGGCACCCAGTCACGTACGTTTTGGATCATTTGAGATTTTTTATTATCGCCATCAATATGATCGCCTGAAGCAGTTGGCTGATTACGTTATTGAACACCACTACCCAGAGCTTGCTGATCAGGCTGAACCTTACCTGGCCTTGTTACGTGAAGTGGTTTTGCGTACAGCGCGTTTGATGGCGCAATGGCAATTGATAGGCTTTTCTCATGGTGTGATGAATACCGACAATATGTCGGTATTAGGTTTGACCCTGGATTATGGTCCCTTTGGCTTCCTTGACCGTTATGACCCTGGTTTTATCTGTAATCATTCTGATCATGAAGGGCGCTATGCCTTCGACCGTCAGCCCAGTATTGGTCTGTGGAATTTGACCTGTTTTGCTCAGGCGCTTTTGCCTCTGCTCGATGAGGATAATGCTGAAGCTGCGGCAGAAAAGGCAGAGGCCGTGTTGAAAGAATATGAACCGAAATTGATTGATTCTTATGCTACCGGTATGCGAGCTAAGTTAGGCCTGCGAAGTGTCAAGGATATTGATCAGGCGCTGAGTGCTGATTTGCTCGATACAATGCATCAACAACAGGTCGACTTTACGCTGTTTTTTAGAAACCTTGGACAATTACAGGCGAAAAATACTAATGGCGATAATATGGTTCGTGATCTCTTTATTGATCGTTCAGCCTTTGATGCATGGGCGGAAAAATATCGTGCTAGATTGATGGCGGAAGGCAGTGAAGATATTTATCGACGAGAAAACATGCAGCAGGTAAACCCAAAGTTTGTGTTGCGGAACCATCTTGCTCAGCAGGCGATTGAAAAGGCTCAAAAGAAGGATTATTCAGAGATAGAGCGTTTGCTTAAAGTGCTGTCATCACCATTTGATGAGCACCTCGCTGATGAGGATCTGGCGGCTCTGCCTCCTGAATGGGCCAGTGAGATATCGGTGAGTTGTTCTTCATGATTAATACCAGATGCCTGTTTCTGGCCTGCCAGGATATCTGTCCATGGGCGTAGTATCCGGTGGTTAAATAAAGTCCGTGAATACTGAGCTTGCCTTCTTCGAGGTGAGCTCTTTTTAAGGCGCAGAATCCCAGACTAAATAATTGCTTGGTCTGTTGTGCTAGGCTTCGCGGCTGCAGTAAGTTTGGGAAGAGAAATTCAATGCAAATACCTTTCAGTGAGCATCCGGGGCGTCACGAGCGCCATTATCGCCGTCGTCTGGACAATCCCCTGTTTGACGACCCCATTACCCTGGACGCTGATGATCTGCTAGAGATGCAGCGTATGGATCACGAGGAGATTATCGCCTTTGTAAATGAACTGCGTGCACTGGTTCAGCAGGCTGTTGACCTGAAACCCAATGAAGAGAGTGATGTGATTCTCAAGCTTAAAGAGAATCTAGACCGTTTGTATGAGACTTCAGCGGGACTGGCCGATGAGCAGGAAGGTAATCAACAGGCTATTCGACAGCTGCTGGCTGTGGTGATGCGTACTGTTTGGGCTGCGGCTGAGGGCGACGCAAAAGCAATCGGTGAGCTTGAGCAGGAAGAAATAGCCCGTACGACACATTTTGATTTATTACGTCAGGCACTGGTTGCTGATCTCTTACACCCTGAAACCCTGATAGAACCGAGCCACTTGTTACCAACATTGTTATCTGAATCGGTGGATGCAGTGGAAGCCGTTGTTCAGCTCTTTAGCCCCGAACAACGTACCCAGCTATATGAAGATGGACAATCACTACTGTTGAAACGGGATGCTGAAAGAAAGAATGTAGAGGCCTGGCAGAGATTAGAGCAATTGTCTGTGTAGAGTCTGGCGTGGCCAGCGATTACTTTCCAAGTTCAATCTCACCATTGACGGTAATTTCCACCCGTTGGGTGCCCGCTTCAATCCGTACGGGTGCTGCCTCTCTACTGCGTGATGCGGCCATGCTGAATGCCACGGGTGGTTGCTGGCTACGACCATTATTTATCGTTAAGCGAACAAGTTTAAAGCCGCTATGGCCCATTGCTTTGGCAATATTCGAAGCACGTTGCTGGAAGCGTTTGAGTGCAAGACCTATTAATTCATCGGTATGTTCCCGACGCTTATCGTCTGATATTTGATACCCAATAGACTGAACCGATAGCTTGTTTTGTAGTTTTCCGATGAGTTCACCAAGTACCTCGCTGTTTTGGCTTTCCAGGCGAATAGATTGATGAACCCGCCAGCCATTAACCGCATTCTTTTTGTAGGTGGCATTGGTGCGGTAGCTAAGAGTCTGTACTTTTACACCAGGCACTTTTTTGGCCTGAGTGACAGCTTCGTCAATGCTCTTGTTAATTTCGCGTGCCAGTAAGTCTGCGCGACGCCCTTCTTTTTGCACAAATAACACGGCAACCAGCAGGTCGTTGTCGACATCGCTGGCGGCCTGCTCATTGAGATTGATGCGATTGTACGTAGGTGCTGTTTCGGAGTGAGCTAGCACATTGGAAGAAAGACCTAGTATGAGAAGTATGGTTATGAGTGAGCGCATAGTGTGTCCAAGTGGAAAGTCATGGTTCGAGCCTAGCCTTTTGTCAGGCAATAAAAAAGCCCTGCTTCACGAATGAAGCAGGGCTTTTTCTGCAGGGAGGCCGTGAGGCCTCTCCAGGTAATTCAGATCAGATCTGAATTACTTGGCAGCAGGAGCTACTGGAGCTTGAGGAGCGCCGTAGTAGTAAGGAGCGCTGTCAGTGCTGTTGCTGTTAGCGTTAGCAGCAGTGTTGCCATTGCCTTTGAAGTCGCCAGCAGTTTTGCCTTTACCAGTGAAGCTCATAGAGAAGTTAGCTTCACCTTCGCCAGTTGCGTTACCAGCTGCATCCATAGCACCGTTGTGTGAACCGTTACCTGAGTTGTTGTCGCCGCCCCACATTGCAGAAGCTTGAGCAGAAGCGATGATGGCTACGATTGCGATAATTTTTTTCATGGTGATTCTCCAAATTGGGTTATGTAACTAGTCTTTGCGAGTTAGGTGGTATTCGACCAAACATCTCATCGATGTGGAGAAGTATATAAGCATTTTCTTAAATGTCAATATTCTTTTAGAATAAAACTGTTATGTAGTCCTTTATTTCATAATTATTGGATTTATCGGCGTGGGGTGAGGAATTAACGCCTCCCCCAGACCAGGTCAGTCGGGGGAGCTATTTTAAAGTAGTATCTTTTCGATACCGCCATTTTGTGCCTTGTCCAGAAATGCCTTTTGCCATTCGTCACCCAGTAGTGTTTTGGCCATTTCTACAACGATATAATCAGTTTGTAGGTTGGTTGCATCGCTGTAGCGCAGCAGGCCTTGCTGGCAGGCTGGACAACTGGTCAGAAGCTTTACTTTGTCGCTATTACCCTTTGTGAGCGATTGAATGCCCTTATTTAACTCTTCCATTTTACGGAAGCGTAATTGATTCGAGATGTCAGGACGTGCCGTACCCAGGGTGCCCGCTTCACCACAGCAGCGATCTGATAACAGGACATCTTGTCCCATGAGTTGGCTGGCCACAGCGATGGGTTCATGTTGTTTGATCGGTGAGTGGCAGGGGTCGTGATACAGGTATTGCATGCCCTGTACGCCCTCGAGCCTGACCTCTTTTTCTAGTAGATATTCGTGGATGTCCAGCAGGCGACAGCCGGGAAATATTTTTTCAAACTCATACTTTAGCAACTGATCCATGCAGGTGCCGCAGGAAACGACAACAGTTTTGATGTCCATGTAGTTGAGCGTGTTGGCAATACGATGGAACAGTACGCGATTGTCTGTGCTGATCTGTTGCCCTTTCTCGTGCATCCCTGCACTGGTCTGTGGGTAGCCACAGCAGAGGTAGCCAGGTGGCAGGATTGTTTGTGCGCCCACTTCATACAGCATGGCTATGGTCGCAAGGCCAACATCAGAGAACAGGCGCTCAGATCCACAGCCAGGGAAATAGAATACGGCGTCAGAATCTTCGTTGACTTTTTCTGTATTACGAATGATCGGCACCTGATTGCTATCTTCAAGACCCAGTATGGTTCGATAGGATTTCTTCGGCAGCTCTACGCGGATCGGATAACGCACCAGCTCTATACCAATGTCTTTTAGTTTGGGTTTACCTGTAGTGCTTTGTGGTATGCGCTCTTTCTTGCCAAGTGCCCCGGTTTTTTTGATCAGGTCATGTCCGAGGGTAAGGCTTTTAAAGCCCCAGTCGAGCATGCCTTTACGCAGTACTTTGACCGTTGTTGGGTGTGTTGCGTTGAGGAGTTTCATTGCGGCCCAGGTGCCGACATTAAAGTTTTTCTTTCCGTGTTGCGTCAGTATCTTACGCATTCGAATGGTGACATCACCAAAGTCGATATTAACGGGGCAAGGCGGGGCACATTTGTGGCAGACGGTACAGTGATCAGCTATGTCGTTCATCTCATCAAAGTGTTCCAGCGAGATGCCTCGGCGTGTCTGTTCTTCATAGAGAAAGGCTTCAACAACCAGGCCAGTGCCGAGTATTTTGTTGCGTGGTGAGTACAGTAGGTTGGCGCGTGGTATGTGTGTCATACATTTGGGTTTGCATTTGCCACAGCGTAGACAGTGTTTAATGTCATCGTTGAGTGCGCCGAGCTCACTTTGTTCGAGAATGAGCGCCTCTTGTTGCACTAGGCGCAGTGAAGGCGTGTAAGCACTCTGCAGACCAGAATCGGGCATTAATTTTCCACGATTAAAGTGCTGCTCTGGATCGACCCTATTTTTATAACTGACAAATGCCTGGAGCTTTTCATCTTCAAGGTACTGAATTTTTGTCAGACCAATACCATGCTCACCGGATATTACGCCATCCAGTGACTGTGCAAGCTGCATGACCTGGTCAACAATAAGGTCGGCCTCGTGCAGCATGCGATAGTTGTGTGAATGTACAGGAATGTTGGTATGTACATTGCCATCGCCAGCGTGCATGTGCAGGGCGACGAAGAGGCGATGGTTTTTGATTTTTGCATGCGCTGCGCGAAACTTTTCACGCAGCTCTGCCAGCTCATTGCCCTGGAATATTTCACGTAGAGGCGCCTTAAGCTCGTGTCTGTAAGAAATATTCACGTCACGTCGCAGCAGCATGTCGATGACTGTGTCGCCATTCTTTA
>Ga0316204_10009535_pt1 | contig 12916 bp, 8 predicted proteins | sample 6monrhotite_MG_2_FD_205661 | JGI IMG/M metagenome (GOLD analysis project Ga0316204, IMG submission 205661) | Microbial mat bacterial communities from mineral coupon in-situ incubated in ocean water Damariscotta River, Maine, United States -... | ecosystem: Environmental > Aquatic > Marine >...
AGTCCATTGCATCTGTTTTTGAACAACTTGACACATCTCAAGCGGGTCTTTCTATCAAGAGTGCCAATGAACGTCTAGAACGTTATGGTCCTAATACCCTTCCTGAGTCTAAAAAACGTTCTTTTTATACTATCCTTTTTGAGCAATTTAAAAGCCCGATAATTTATGTGTTACTTATTGCTGCACTGGTCTCTTTTGCAATAAAAGAGTTTACTGATGCTTATTTCATATTGGGTGTTCTTCTTATTAATGCAATTATCGGGACATATCAGGAATACAGTGCTGCACAGAAGGCAGATTCGCTTAAACAGATCGTCAAGACCTATGCAAATGTTGTTCGCGAAGGTAAAACACACCATATTGCAAGTAATGAACTGACTCTTGGTGACCTGGTCCTTTTAGAATCAGGTTCGCAGATACCGGCTGACCTTCGTTTGATAGATACAACAGAACTCTTTATTAATGAGTCATTATTGACCGGAGAGTCTATTGATGTTGGAAAGGACGCCACTTTTTTAAGCGAGGATGCTGAGCTACTCGTTGCTGACCGTATAAATATGGTCTATGCCGGTTCTTTCGTCTCGAAGGGAAGGGGAAGGGGAATTGTTACTGCTATTTCTCTAGATACTGAAATAGGCAAGATAGCCGAACTGCTTGCAAGCACATCACAGCAGAAGCCTCCTCTTGTCATACGTATGGAGAGGTTCAGTTTAAATATCGCAAAGATCATGGGTATCATTGTCATCATCTTGATGGGACTGGGCGTGTATCAAAATATAGAGCTGACAAAACTTTTCTTTTTGGTTGTAGCTCTCGCTGTTTCTGCCATACCTGAAGGTCTTCCTGTTGCTATTACCGTTGCTTTAAGTGCGGCGAGCAGTGCAATGAGCAAGCGTAATGTCATAGTACGTGAGCTCTCTTCGATTGAAGGCTTGGGATCGTGTACGATGATAGCCAGCGATAAGACAGGAACACTGACACAAAACAAGTTGAGTGTTACTGCTTTTATCTCACCAGAAAAGATTTATAAAGAGAATGACCCCTCTACAGATGATATCTTGAACTGCGCCATACTTTGCAATGAGGCCATTATTAATAAAGAAGATGAAGAACTTTCTTTTGTAGGTGATCAGGTTGATATCGCTTTGGCAAGATATGCTCTAAGTGTCAATCCTAAAATTATTTTAGAATATGAGACTAGAAATTTGGTCAATCAGCTTCCTTATGAACCGATTAATAGCTGCGCGGTAAGTGTTTATCAGGAGGGTTCTTCTTTTGTGCATTACCTAAAGGGATCTCCCGAAGCAGTTTTGGTACAGTGCTCTATTAGTGAAGATGAAAAACAGTCAGCATCTGCACAGGTCAAAAGCTGGGCATCTAAAGGCTACCGTACAATCGCACTTGCAAAAAAGACAAATAGCGAGCATGATATAGTGGACAAAGATTATGTTTATCTTGGGTTTGCTGCTATTATCGATCCTCTTCGAGTGGGTGTTGAGGATGCCGTTAAAACCGCGCAGAATGCAGGGATTTCTATTGCTATGGTAACCGGTGATCACCCTGATACAGCGTACCATATTGCAAAAGAACTGGGTATCGCTATTGATAAAGAAGAAGTGATTAACGGTAAAGAGATAGAACTTTGGATAGAACATGGTGCTGTTGCTAAAGAGATAGCACATAAGCGTGTTTTCGCGCGGGTCTCGCCAGAACATAAACAGCGTATTGTTACGGCCTTTCAATCTTTAGGTCACTTTATCGCTGTGACCGGCGATGGAGTCAATGATGCACCAGCGCTTAAGTATGCGAATATCGGCATTGCTATGGGAAAAAGCGGTACGGATGTCGCGCGTGAATCAAGCAATCTGATTCTTGCAGATGACTCTTTTCACTCTATTGTCAATGGGATTGAGGAGGGACGTATTGCTTATGATAATATCCGAAAAGTAATCCATCTGCTCATCTCAACAGGGTTTGCTGAGATTGTTTTAATTATGCTTTCCATGTTCTTTGTTGTACCGATCCCACTGCTTCCTGTACAGCTTTTATGGTTGAATCTTGTCACAAATGGTATTCAAGATGTTGCCTTGGGCTTGGAGAGGGGAGAACCCGGTGTACTTGAACGTCGTCCTCGAAATCCAAAAGAAAGAATATTTAACACTGCAATGATAAGTCGCGTCGTCACGGGAGGTCTTTATATGGGGATTGCAGCTTTTAGTGTCTTCTATTGGATGTTGTCAATGGGATATAGTGAGAATACGGCGCGTAATATCACCTTACTTTTGATGGTGCTTTTTGAAAATGCTCATGTCTTTAATTCACGCTCTGAGAAACTTTCTATCTTTGTGATCGATCACAGACGTAACCTTCTTTTACTGCTCTCAGTTGTTCTCACACAAGGCCTGCATATCGCTTCACTTTATATACCCTTTATGCAGGATCTATTGCACCTTGAACCGGTTTCATTGAAAGAGTGGGGCATATTATTAGTGATAGCTTTAGGCCTCGTTTTTGTAATGGAAGTAGAAAAGAAAATCGCTAAACGCACAGGATAAAAAAATAGGTTCTGATCTTAGATGCGATCAGAAAAATAAGCTATCATATGCTCAAGTGTGTCCACCTTTGAATAGTCAGCTTCAGGTACCTCGACGCTAAGCTGTTCATTAAGTGCCGTCAAGATTTTCAAAAAATCAAAAGAATCTATCTCCAGTGAGCGCTGAATGTTTTCCTCAGGCAGTATATCATCCTCATCTATATCAGGAGCGATCCGTAAGATCTCTTTGATTATACTTTGCTTTATTTGTTCGTTTGTCATAGTAATGCCTCCGGGTTTTGTAATAATTGGTTGAGTTTATCTAAAAACAGTGCTCCTGTACGTCCATCAGTAGCACGATGATCTCCAGCCAGAGTAGCCTGCATGACTTTTCGTACGCTCAAAGTATCACCTTCGGCCCAGGGGGAGTCAATGATACGGCCTAGTCCTACAATAGCAATCTGAGGCGGGTATATGACTCCGTAAACACTTTGCACACCCAAGTCACCAAGATTAGTGATGGTTATACTTTGCTGAGTGATCTCACTGCCACGAAGTTTATTGGCCCGTGTTCGCGTGATCAAGTCATCCAATGACTGCATCGTAGTGTCTAAGTTCATCTCTTGTGCATCCAGTATCGCCGGAGTGACAAGTCCTCCCTTTCGAAGGGCAATAGCAATACCTGGATTGATGCTTTTGCTAATCTGATGGGCATTTTTTTGCCAGAAGCCATTAAGCTCGGGAACTTCTTTAAGGGTCAATACAACAGCGCGAATGAGCAGGGCAGCAGGCAAGATCCTCTCTTTTATACTGCGCGTGGCATTAAGTTGTGTCAGCCAAGTCAAAGCAGGGGTCATATTGATGGAAAGGCTAAGGTAATAATGCGGGATCTCTGCGTTGGAGCGACTCATCGCTTTGGCAATAGCCTGACGCATTCCATCATCTGGGGTTAAAGTCTTAGTATCTCTCTTAACCTCTTTTCCTAGGTCTTTAAGCTGAATCACCTCTCCTTCTTTAGGCTCAAGAGAATTGAGGTCAAGATTGAGTTCATGAGCCTTCTTCCGTGCTGCAGGAGAGATCTTGATTCTCTCTTCTGACATCTTTACTTTTGGCTCGATTTTATCTGATTGAATCGAAGGTAGAGGAGCTAAAGGTTCTTCTTTAACCTCAGAAAGCTTTTCGGTTTTTGCTTCTTTTTGTGGAACTTCTTCTTTTACTTCATCGTCATGGCGGATAAGGGCAAGGGGTGTACCAACGGAACACTCGGTTTCAGTTTGTATAAGAAGTTTATCCACGATCCCGTCTTCAAAGATCTCGATCTCGATCACCCCTTTACTTGTCTCCACTTCGGCGATGACCTGTCCCTTAGTTACAGGATCGCCTTCTTTGACAAGCCATTGCATCAATACAGCAGATTCCATGTCAGCACCGAGACTCGGCATTTTAAATTCGCTCATAACTCCTCCATTAAGGTGTGTGCCATTTTAACGATCTTGTCAACCTGAGGAATAGCTGCATCTTCGAGATGCTTGGCATAAGGAAGAGGTACTTCTACAGTACATACCCTTTGCATAGGTGCATCAAGTTCGAAAAATACCTGTTCGTTTATTCTGGCCATGATCTCAGCAGAAATACTACCCGATTTCCATCCATCATCGACAATCATAACTCTGTGCGTCTTTTTGACAGAGTTCATGATCGTCTCATCATCCAGTGGCCGAAGCGACCTTAGATCGATCACTTCAGCATTTATGCCATCTTTCTCAAGTATCTTAGCTGCCTCAAGTGCTTTGAAAAGATTGATACCATAAGCAAAAATACTTAGGTCATTTCCTTCTTTATGCACTAAAGCTTTTCCTATTTCCAAAGGGGTGGCTTTGGTGTCGAGAGTGCCTTTTGTATTATATAGCAGAGAGTTTTCAAATATTAAGACAGGATCGGGATCACTTAAGGCCAAGTCTACCATGTCGTAAGCATCTTGTACAGTGGCCGGTGTAAGGACTTTCAGACCGGGAATGTGCGCAAACCATCCCTCGAGACTGTGGGAATGTTGAGCTGCAAGCTGTTTTCCTCCTCCCGTTGCCATTCGTATGACAAGAGGCACATTAAATTGCCCTCCGGACATATGTAAAAGACTCGCCGCATTGTTCATGATCTGATCCAGAGCAAGCAGACTGAAGTTTGCTGTCATGATCTCTACGATAGGGCGCATGCCATTCATAGCCGCGCCTATACCTGCTCCGGTAAAGGCCGATTCAGATAAAGGGGTGTCAATGATACGATCCGGACCGAAGATCTCTTGAAGTCCCATGCTAACTGCAAAACAACCGCCGTAGCGTCCAACATCTTCTCCCATGAGAAAAACTCGTTCATCTTCGAGTATCGCCTTATGCATGCCTTGTCGTACCGCTTCTCGGTATGTGGTGGGTTCACTCATTTTGTGGCCTCCTGGGAGTAGACAAACTTTTCAAGGTCTTCAAGGGGTTCGAGTGTCGCATCTTCAGCAAAGGCTACTGCCTCATCAATGACCTTGCCAATCTCGTCTTCAAGCTGTTTGATATCCATCTCAATCCATAGACCTTTTTGCTCGAGTCTGTTTTGACATACGGTCAAAGGGTCTTTTTCTTTCCATCCCTTGACTTCTGATTTTTGTCTATAGAGTTCTGCATCGAACATTGAATGGGCACGAAAACGGTAAGTAAGACACTCTAGAAAGACAGGACCATTGCCTGCTTGTATATAATCAACGGCTTCTTGTGCTTTTTGGGCAACTTCTATCACATCCATTCCATCAACTTGGGATGAAGGCAAACGATACGAGGCCGCTTTTTGTGCAATATTGGTCTCGGACTCGGTAAGTTCAAGTGCTGTACCCATAGCGTAAAGATTGTTTTCACAGACGAAAAGAATGGGTAGTTTCCACAATACAGCGAGGTTCAGTGATTCGTGAAATTCGCCTTCAGCAACAGCCCCGTCACCAAAAAAACAGGTCGTAACACGGTTGCGTTTCATCATCTTGTCTGCAAGAGCCATACCTACTGCCAGAGGTAATGCCCCCGCAACAATGGCATTGCCTCCATAAAATCGTGTTTTTTCATCAAAGAGGTGCATTGAACCACCCCGTCCGCGTGAGCAGCCCTCGAGCTTACCATACATCTCTGCCATAATACTTTTTGCCGAAACTCCACGAGCAAGAGCCTGTCCATGTTCACGATAAGTAGCAAGCACAGCGTCATCGATGCTAAGCGCGCTCATAACACCGACGGCCACAGCTTCTTCGCCGATATAAAGATGCAAAAAACCCCTAATCTTTTCATTGCTGTATAATTCCACACTTTTCTCTTCAAAGCGTCGAATCAAAAGCATTTGACGGTAAAAGTCTTTGATCTGTGCATTATCCATCCTAAACTCCTTTTTAATCTTCCAGCGTTGAGATGTCACCTTCTGGTAATCCCATCTCTCTTGCTTTTAGCAATCGGCGCATTATCTTTCCGCTTCTTGTCTTAGGCAGGTTTTCTTGAAATTCTATCTCTTTGGGTGCGACAGCAGTCCCCAATTTTTTACGTGCAAAGCCGATAAGTTCACGATTAAGCTCTTCACTGGCCTCAAAACCGGCCTTTAGGGAGACAAATGCCTTGACCAATTGTCCTATCATCGGATCGGGCTTGCCGATGACGCCGGCTTCTGCCACGGCAGGGTGCTCCATTAGACTGCTTTCAACCTCAAATGGTCCTACCATATGGCCAGATGTCTTTATGATATCATCAGATCGGCCGACAAACCAGAAATAACCGTCTTTATCTTTGTATGCTAAGTCGCCAGATAGGTACCAACCTTGTGAAAAACATTTTTCATAACGCTCTTTGTCATGTAGATAAGCACGGAACATGGATGGCCAACCGGTTTTTAAAGAAAGCTCACCTTCCTTTCCAAATTCAGTGACTTCGGTAAGTGTCCCGTCATCATTTTGCTGCATTATGGCGACTTCTATCCCGGGAAGTGGTTTTCCCATTGAACCTGGTCGTATATCCTCACTGAGCAAGTTAGCAATCATGATCGCACCTGTCTCTGTCTGCCACCAGTTATCATGTATAGGCATATTAAGTTTTTCCACCCCCCAGATCACAGCTTCAGGATTTAAAGGTTCACCAACACTTTGTACAAGGCGTAAATGAGAAAGATCATATTCTTGAGTTGGTTCAGAGTCTAGACGCATCAAGCGCCTTATAGCGGTGGGAGCAGTGTACCAGACGCTTACTTTCTCATCTTGCAAGACAGAGTACCAGCGAGTAGCATCAAATTCAGCTTCGTCTACGATATTGGTGACACCATGTAACCATGGTGCGATAATGCCGTAGGATGTTCCCGTAACCCATCCGGGGTCTGCCGTACACCAATAGATATCATCAGGGTGAAGATCTAGAACAAACTTTCCGCTGCTGTAGTGATTGTAAGCTGCCTTGTGTACATGGACAACACCTTTGGGCATTCCTGTAGTACCGCTGGTAAAATGCAGTATTGACATATCTTCAGGGTCTGTGGGTTGGATCTCAAAGATATCTGAAGCACGATCCATAAGTTTTGTAAGTGAAAGTATCTGTTCGTTTTCATCCTCTGTAGCATCGATAAGCAGGACATACTTGAGTTCAGGAAGTTGGTCCATGATAGGACGTACTTTTTTGTCAAAGAGCCTTTGTGTCGTCAATATCGCTTTGGCCCCGCCTTTTTGCATACGTTGAAGTATAGGTTCGGGTCCAAATTGAGAAAAAAGAGGACAGATGACATTGCGGTTTTTAAGGATACCTATAACGGCGATGTAAAGTTCTGGCAATCGTGTTGAGAGGGTGAAGATCCGTTCGCCCTTGCTAAGGCCTAAAGTCTGAAGAACATTAGCGAATTTAGATGTCTCTTTCTTCATCTGTTCAAAGGAATATTCTTTTTTCACATTGTTTTGACCTAACCAAAGCAAGGCAGTCTTTTTAGCCAAAGAGCCATTTGCATGTCTATCAATAGCCTCATGCGCGATGTTTAATCCACCTGTTGGCAAATGTTCAAAGGCTTTATCCACATCCTCCCATTTAAATGTCTCATACTCTTTTTTGTAGTCTAAAAGATTTGATTGTATTAAATTTTCTTCAGGTCTCTTTTTTATTGATCTCATTTCCATTTTAACATCCTTCACAAAGTCTGTTTTTTAGTATTAAGCTTAAATCTATGATAACATATTATATAATCAAAGCAGATATATTGAACCCTTTTCGTCAGAAGGTGACATCTGGAAAAAAGTTATCACAGGATAAAGGAAGGTGATGTTCGAACTGAAAACCTGGCGTATTCTTGATACAGGAAAAGGCTCAGCTTCTTGGAATATGGGAGTTGATGAGGCCTTACTTACTAACTTTAAAGAAGATGATTTGCCAATCCTTCGACTGTATGGGTGGGAAAGGGCACTTAGTCTAGGTCGGTTTTCAGACATTGAACAAAGCTTAGATCAACAAAAAATAGACGAAATGAATTTTTCTTATGTACGCCGCATGACAGGTGGTGGTGTCCTGGTGCATGCAGAAGACATCTCTTATTCACTGATCTTGCCTCGTAAGCTTTTAAAGGAGGTAGGTGTAAAAGAGAGTTATCATTATCTGTGTCGTTTTCTTATACAGTTTTATGCAAGACTTGGTCTTGATGCAAGCTTTGCTTCCGATCTGCAGCTTAAGCAAAAGAGATCTGATATCTGTTTGGCCGGACATGAAGCTTATGATATTATGATAGAAGATAAAAAGATGGGAGGCAATGCACAGCGTTATACCCATGACGCACTATTTCAGCATGGGAGTATTCCTATTTCTATGGATAAGTCACATTTGGAAGTGCTTTTTATAAGTGAAAGTGGATTGGAAGGTGCAGCCACATTGGAAGAACTTGGCTGTGAGATGTCTTATGAAAAACTTGTTCTCTTGCTAAGAGATGCTTTTACTGAAAGTTTTGGTATAGATGCTGTATTGGATACATTGCGCTCTTGTGAAGAAGAAGATGCTAAAAAACTGATGGCTGATAAATATACGCAGCAAAGGTGGAATGTTTATGCAGAGCAATAATTATCGTAAGCCTGAGTGGCTACGTAAAAAGATTCGACCCAGCGCAAAGGTACCAATGCAATCGTTAATGGATGAGGGGCATCTTCATACGGTTTGTGAGGAGGCGATGTGTCCCAATATAAGTGAGTGTTTTGCTCAAAATCAAGCAACCTTTATGATTTTGGGAAATATCTGTACACGCAGGTGTACCTTTTGTGCTGTAAGCAAGGGGAAGCCGATGGCATTGGATTTAAATGAGCCTGAAAATGTGGCTAAGGCGGTACAACAGCTTGGCCTTAGACATGTTGTCATTACAAGCCCTACGCGTGATGACCTAATAGATGGCGGCGCTGAGCACTTTTGTAAAACAGTGAGCGCAATAAAGGCGGTAGATGACAAGATTACTGTTGAATTGTTGATATCTGATATGCATGAAAATGAAGATGCACTTTTTCTGGTAGCAAACAGTGGAGCTGAGATCATCGGGCATAATCTTGAAACAGTACCTCGACTGTACCAGGTTCGTCAGGGCGCAGAGTATGAACGTTCATTAAGCGTTCTTAAGAAGCTCTCTTCTTCAAATCCTTCACTCTCAACAAAAAGTGGAATCATGCTTGGCTTAGGCGAAAAAAATGATGAGGTAATAGATCTTATGCAAGACCTTTTAGATGTAGATTGTCGGTATCTTAGTATAGGCCAGTATTTGGCTCCTTCTACGGTACATGCAGAGGTGGTAGAGTATGTCAGACCGGAAAAGTTTGGATTTTTTCGAGAGATTGGTATGAAAATGGGGTTTAAGTATATTAAAAGTTCACCTTATACACGCAGCAGTTATATGGCGCATGAATATTTGGAGAGAAGATGAAACAGTTTGAAGCAGTGGTCATAGGTGCTGGTCCGGGAGGATATGAAGCGGCATTAAAATTGGCCCAAGCCGGTGTGAAGACTCTGTTGATAGATAAAAATAAAGAGCGTATCGGAGGAACCTGTCTGAACGAAGGTTGTATCTCTACAAAGGCCTATCTTCAAAGTGCCGAATATGTTTCCAAAGCCTCTTTTTTCAATGACTGCGGTGTGGAAATTGAGGTTAAGGGCTTAGACCTGAAGCGTCTTAAAGAAAAAACAATAGAGTTAAAAGATGAGCTTCGTTTAGGAGTAGATTGGCAACTTGATCAAGCTGGTGTTGAGATACTTTGTGGCTCAGCCAGTTTTATAGATGCCAATACCCTTGAAGTTTTAGCAGAGAAGATAGGCTTTGAAAAATGTATTATAGCAACGGGTTCACAGCCCCGAAAGCACCCTCTCTTACACGTGGATGCAAAGCAGATCATCTCTAGCCGTGAGGTTTTTGAGCTGGAAAAGATGCCAAGTTCAATCACCATAGTCGGAGGAGGACCTATAGGATGCGAGTTCGCGACATTTTTTAATGCTTTTGGCGTAGATGTCACCTTGATCGTACGTGGTCCTCAACTTTTATCCGCAGAAGATGAAGATATTTCCCATGCACTTTTAAAGGCCTTTGAAAAGAAAAGTATCAAAGTGATGACATCTGCTGTTGTGCGAAGTGTCGATATGCATGAAGATGGTGTTGAACTAGGTCTTAAAGCTGGATCAGGAGAGTGTATTAAAAGTGAACTGGTCCTATGTGCAACGGGCCGTATCCCTTATGTAGATGATCTGCATATTGAACGTGCAGAAATTGAGCAGGATGAAAAAGGTTTTATTAAGGTCAATGCCTCTTTTGAAAGTACACAAAAGCATATTTACGCTGTGGGTGACTGTATCAATACTCTGGCCTTTGCCCATACGGCATATAAGGAAGCTAGAATTGCTGCGCATAATATTATAAGTGGTGAATCAGCTACTAATAGGAATATCACACCAACAACGATCTTTACTAATCCTGCAGTCTCAAGCTGTGGTCTAAGAGAGAAAGAGGCTAAAGTTCAAGGCCGTCCTGTCGAAGTTAAAAAAGCCTTTTATAAAGTCAATGCAAAGGCAAAGATACATGGAGATGATTCTGGATTTGTGAAGATGATTATCTGTCCTAACAGCGGTGTTATCTTAGGGGCTTCGATTATCGGAGAAGAAGCAACAGAGATCATTCATGAGATGGTACTGGCGGTTGAAAGAAAACTTACGGCAAAAGAACTCAAAGAGATGATACACGCACATCCGAGTGTATCAGAGATCATAGGCTATTTGTAAAAGGTCTTAAATATCTGTCTTGTTCACAAGATCCAGAACAAACTTACTTCTTGGATTCGAGTTCTGTTACCAATTTCCAGGTTTTGATAATTGAGTCAGGATTGAGTGAAATGGAATCGATTTCATTTTTTACCAGGAATTCTGTGATCTCGGGGTAATCTGAAGGTGCCTGTCCGCAGATACCTATATACTTATTTTCTTTTTTACAAGCATCAATGGCCATCTTTATCATACGTTTAACGGCTTCATTGCGCTCGTCAAAGACATGAGAAATAAGCTCGCTTCCTCGGTCTACACCCAGTGTCAACTGAGTCAGGTCATTTGAGCCGATGCTGTAACCGTCAAAGATCTTTAAAAACTCATCTGCCAAGATGACATTGGCCGGTATCTCGCACATAGCATAGATTTTCAATCCGTTTTTTCCTTGTATTAAGCCTTGTGATTCCATGATCTTAATGACATTTATTCCCTCTTGCGGTGTACGCACAAATGGAAGCATAACGATCACATTACTCAGCCCCATCTCGTCGCGGATATATTTAAGGGCTTCACATTCCCATTGAAATGCTTCTTTATACCCTTGAGAATAGTAACGGCTTGCACCGCGGTAGCCGATCATCGGATTTTCTTCATCAGGTTCGTAACTTTCGCCTCCGAGCATATGTTTATATTCATTGGATTTAAAGTCAGAGGTACGAACGATGACGGGTTTAGGATAAAAGGCAGCGGCAATGGTCGCCACTCCTTTGCAAAGCTCACTTATAAAAAATATTTTTGGATTTTCATAGTTTCCTATAAGGGATTGTATAGCAGCCTTATCTATAATATCATTGCCTTTATACAGGTCAATAAGCGCATTTGGATGAGTCTTGATGGCATTATTGATAATAAACTCCATACGGGCCAGACCTACACCGTGGTTAGGAAGTTGTGAAAGAGCAAAGGCCTTTTTTGGATCGCCTACATTCATATACAAATCTGTTTTTGTCTCAGTCAGTTCTCCAAGGTCCACTTTTTCAATGGTGTGTTCGAGTTCACCTGCATAAACATAACCTGTGTCACCTTCTGCACAGCTAACCGTAACACTCATCCCGTTACTCAGAAGTTTTGTGGCTTGGACACTTCCGACGATGGCTGGTACACCTATCTCGCGAGCGACAATAGCTGCATGGCAAGTACGTCCACCACGGTTGGTGACAACAGCAGCGGCTTTTTTCATAACAGGTTCCCAGTCGGGGTCCGTGTTCTCTGTGACTAAAATATCACCCTTATTGAACTGAGAAAATTCAGATTTATCATGGATTAGTTTAACTTTACCAGAAGCAATCTTTTCGCCGACTGCTGTTCCGCTGAGAATGACCTTCTTCTCTTGCTTTGAAGTGAAGATATGGGTTTCAAGGACAAGCAAATCGTCTTGACTTTTTTGACTGTGTACAGTCTCTGGTCGCGCTTGCACGATATAGAGTTTTTCATCTTCTCCGTCTTTTGCCCACTCTATGTCCATTGGCGTATAGCGATCTGAACGTTTGCTGTAGTGCTCTTCAATAATACTGCCGTAACGAGCAAGCGTCATAACTTCTTTATCACTGATAGAAAACTGCTTCTGATTATGAGCTGATGTGTCGGTATTTATCGTTTTAGAGAGGTCTCTTGGATCATAAGTCATGGTAAGGGATTTACTTCCAAGAGAACGTTTTAAGATTGTTGAAAACCCTTCTTTAAGAGTCGGTTTGAAGACAGTGAACTCATCGGGATTAGTGGTTCCTCCGACAATATTCTCTCCCAGTCCCCAGATAGAATTGATAATAATAAGTCTGTCTGAACCCGTGTCTGGATCTATAGTGAACATAACACCGCTGCTTGCCATGTCACTGCGAACCATCTTCTGCACGCCCGCACAAAGAGCGACATGTGAATGATCAAAACCGTGACTGAAACGGTAACTGATAGCACGGTCTGTGAAGAGAGAAGCATAACATTGCTGGATGTGCTTCAGTACTTCTTCTTCACCGCAGATATTTAAAAAACTCTCTTGTTGTCCTGCAAAACTTGCATCGGGAAGGTCTTCAGCAGTCGCGGAAGAGCGTACGGCAACATCCAG
>Ga0316204_10009536_pt1 | contig 12915 bp, 12 predicted proteins | sample 6monrhotite_MG_2_FD_205661 | JGI IMG/M metagenome (GOLD analysis project Ga0316204, IMG submission 205661) | Microbial mat bacterial communities from mineral coupon in-situ incubated in ocean water Damariscotta River, Maine, United States -... | ecosystem: Environmental > Aquatic > Marine >...
GCCAGTTCAATGCAGTTTGACTTTCCAAGTTTTTTAAACTTAGAAAAGTCGTCTTCATCGATAATGCTTGGCATCTTGTATTATTGAGTTACTATCGCGTAAGTAAGGTCTAGAATCTCTTTGTGTTTGGCAATAAAAGTATTTAAATCGTTAAGTTCCAAGGCTTCGATCTTTTCTAGTTCTAGTTGAGCATTGTTAAGTGGAGCTCCTCTATAATAGTCATTAAATGTACGTCCAAGTCTTTGTGAAAGTGTTTCAACTCTAAGTGGTTCTGAACCTAATAAAAATTTCTTTGCTTGATCTAACTCTTCTTGAGTCACACCCTTATCTACAAAGGTCTTAATCACTTCATTGACTGATTTTTGCGCCTCATCTTGAGATTCCAGTTTTGTTTGAAGGTAGCCAGTAAAATATGAGTTTGTTTTGTTTACGGCGATACGTCCATAAGCTGAATAGGCAAGGCCTTTTTTAACACGTATCTCTTCCATAAGTCTAGAACCAAATCCAGAGGAACCAAGAATGAAAACAGCCACACGTGATTTATAATACTCTTCATCCCCGGTTTTCATATCAAAAGGACTTCCAAAATATACATAGGCTTGTTCTGTCTTTTTGCGAACAATCTCCTCTTGCGTTTTAGGATTGACATTAAAGTATGGAAGTGTCGCAGGTTTCCCTTTTTCTAAAGAAGAGAGAATAGTCCGGATACTATTCTTTGCTTCTTCAGAACTTATGTCGCCACCTACAACACAGATCGCACGGGAACTTACAATGTATTCATCTATAAAAGACTTTATATCTTTTAGATCAAGTGCTGTTACACTTTCAGTTGTTCCTATAGGAGGAAGTGCTAAAACAGTGTTTTTAAACATCAACTCTTTCAGTGTTCTACCTGCTACATAATCAAAGTCTGTACTCTTTCTTTGGATCTCTCCCAGCGTTACAGTCTTGACTTGTTCTAAGGCATCTTCACTTAGGTTAGGATCACTTAAAAGCTCGGCCAAGGCCTGTACACCTTCAGCCATATGCTCTTTTAAACATGAAAGCTCAAAGACAAAAGTCTCACCGCCTGTATGCGCTGAGATATGGATAGCTTTAGCATCCAGTTTCTCAGCAAAGGCTTTTGAACCTAATGTTTTTGTCCCTTCTCCATAGATCTTAGAAACAGCGCGTGATAAACCTGCATGTTTCGTATTGGAAATAGCACCGCCATTTTGAAACACTACCTGCATTGAGACAATAGGTAATCTAGCATCATTTTCAAAAATCAAAGGTACCTTTGACCCGTTTACATCTAACTCAATAACTTCATTTCCCATCATAACCTCACAAATTAATAATATACTTAATAGTATCTTTTTCACTAAAACATCTCCAGAGTTTCATATGCAGTATTTCTTATTGCTGCAGTTTCACCTATGTCTTGAATAAGATGAACCATCTCATCTTTTGCCATTCTATAACCTGCACCCGCACTTTTTACAACATTTTCTTCCATCATAGTTGAACCTAGATCATTCGCCCCAAACTTAAGGGCCATTTGACCGATGTACGGGCCTTGTGTTACCCAAGAACTTTGGATGTTTAGTACGTTATCTAAGAACAGACGTGAAACTGCCAGTAGTCTGAGATAGCGATTAGATGAAGGTTTGTCAATATCTGGGATCTCTTCAGCAAGTTGCGTGTTTGTTCCTTGAAAAGACCACATGATAAAGGCTCTAAAACCACCCGTTTCATCTTGAAGTTGACGTACCAGGTTCCAATGCTCAATGATCTCTTCATCTGTTTCAACTGAACCAAACATCATGGTTGCAGTTGACTTGATCCCCAATTGATGTGCTTGTCTATGTACATCTATCCAAACAGATGAGTCATGTTTTTTAGGTGCGATGATGTCTCGGACTCTGTCGCTAAGGATTTCAGCCCCGGCTCCTGGAATGGAAGATAAACCCTTGTCCTTTAATCTTTGTAAGACTTCTTTCAAAGAAATTTTAGAGATCTTTGCAATATAGTCCAGTTCAATGGCAGAAAAAGCGTGAATAGTTATCTGTGGATACTTTTCATGTATATGCCCCACTAACTCTTCATAAAAATCAATCTTGAGCTTAGGATGAACGCCACCTTGAAATAAGATCTGTGTCCCACCGATAGCAACGAGCTCATCAATTTTCTCATCAATCTCATCATGCGTAAGTATATAGGCATCATCATCTTTAGCGTGTCGATAAAAAGCACAAAATTTACAATCTACCCAACAGACATTGGTATAGTTGATATTTCGATCTACAACAAAGGTCGTAATACCCTTGGGATGTAACTCTTTTTTTCTTTCACTCGCCATCTTACCAAGTTCTTTTAAGTCAGCATTTTGGATAAGGTCCAAAGCCTCTTTTGGTGTCATTCGTGCCACTATTTTGCCTTTAAACGTGCTTTATCAGTAATTTTGTTCATACCAGCATTTATTTTATTGGTTAGGTGTTCAGATTGTAAAAAGTGATGATCTTGAATCCAAGACCCATCTCTATATGAAACCTTTACCTGTCCTTCATTATCTTGATAGACTAAGATACGAAGCGGAAGGTCAAGTGCAATACTCATGTCTTCCTGCATCAAAAGTGTACCTATTTTCGGGTTTCCAAATATTATGACCTTAGACTCATTTAAACGCATACCTACCATCTTGGCATTTCCTTGATGGTTGATAGTAGCAAAAACACCAAAGCCTTTTGCCTTGACAATCTTTTTGATATTATCAATGGTCTCATCCACACTAAAATCACTGTTTTTAGTGATGATGTCATTAGCAAAGAGGGATATGCTTAGTGTAATTATTGTAAAAAGTTTTTTCATTACCATCTTCCTTTTCTTTTACGCTTTTTAAAAAATACTCTGTAAAGTACAAATAAAATAATAAGACCTGTTAGAAGTTGTACCCAAGCACTCAGTCTTATCACCTTGTTTAAGATTGAGCCATGGACTTCATTGTCAATTTCAACACCTACCATTTCAGAAGCGTGAACCATAGCTGAAACAGCCAGATCACCCTCAGGGATATTAACATGACAAGACAGACATACCCCACGTCTATCTATCGCTTTACTTTGCTCTTTACTTAAAGCAGATGAAAGTTTCCAGTGGTGTCCAACAGTTTGCAGTTGGGTGCCATTTTCATCCACAAAACGTGAATAATCATGGTCTAAGTTTGGAATCGCTGGAATCTGTTCATCTACGCCGTGAGGAAGTACTCTTCCATCAGCTGTCATCAAGTCAACAATAGTAACTTGAGAAGGGTTGCCTGTAGTCTTAGCTCCATCGACGCCTAGGCCAAGAGCCTTGTCACTTGTATGACATGATTCACAGGTTCGTGACTCTTTTTGAATAGTATGGGGCTGAATAGGTGCCATGTCAATAGCTTTTTGGCCTTCTTCGCCAGCACCTTCCACATTTGGTATTTTAAAGATATGGTTTTGTAAAAGTGCTTTACCATCTTTACCAATAACAGTAATTGTCGTTTGACAACCTGGAACGGTCGGCGTAATACGTCCTTCACCATTTTGTGAAAGCGGCGGATTTTCCCATCTTAGATAAGAACGTGTCTCTGTTACCTTACCATCTATAAGGTATTCTTTCAGGCTTTTTTTCATATCGCCTGTACGGCCATGAATGTCATGGTCATGAGAAGCTTTTAACCAATCAACATTTTTCTTCTTTTCAGAGTAGTCGATCTTGACGTGACAGCCATAACATTGAGGTGCCCAGGTTGCGTGGCAGGTATAACACTCCAGCTTGTCATTATGTGCAGCAATTCCGTCCATTGCAACAAGACCGGCTTTTGATAGTTTTTCTTCTTCTTTAAGTGCTTTAAGAGGCGTCATCTCTATATCTTTTCCTGAAGCCAAGTGAACCGTTACACGGTTTCCTTTTTTGACAACATTGGTTAAGGCATTGCCGCGCGCAGATAAAAGGTAGCCTTCTTTAGCTTCATAAACCGTACCTTTTTTAAGATACTCCGCCATGGTCTTAGCGGTTCCACGTGCTTCACCCTCTTTGTGTTTAGTCTCAAATTCATCTGAGTAACCAAGAGGAAGCTCCCAAGGATAAGCCTTAGTCGTACCATGGCAGTCTTGACACTCTATCTCAACAGGGGCTAATGTTGTTCCTGATAAAAAACCGTCTCCATGCAAGTCGTTTGAGGTGTGACAATCCTGACATAACATCCCTTTTTGATAATGGATGTCTGACTTCATGTGCAGGTATTTTTTAGTATGAAGTTTCGGTTGGCCGTTTCCTTGCTCATCCCACGTAGCGTTATAAGCGGTTTCCATTAGACCTTGGTAGGAAACACCGATACGTTTACCACGGTTATGACAGGTCGTACAGGTCTCTACAGGAACACCAGAATACTTAGTTTCGTGTACGGTTACCTTGGCGTCACGTGAACTTTGAATAGAGTGAACAAGCATATGCCCTGGTTTTTTAGAGATAGACTTGTCAGAACCTTCATACAGACCGGCATTAGAATAAGGTATGTGACATGCCGCACAGCCTATTCCTCTAAAGTCCCCACGTTTTTGACGACCTTTTGCACCTGTATGACAACGAAGGCAGTCTTGACGCAAATAGGTATAAACTGCAAGAGTTGGATCTTTTTGCACTTCTTCAGCCGTTGGCGCTTCAGGTAGTGCTTTCATCTCTTTAGGAAAGACATTTGGCTCTAGTTCTGAAAGCTTGTTCATATAGGCTTTATATGCAGGTGAACCTAAACGTGAGTGCGGGTCTTCAGGGTTTTTAGTTTCGTAATTACCGATATCATGTTTGTATCCGTTTTTACCACCAAAACCCCAGAGTGTTCCTTGGATCTTTCCCTGTTCGGTCTGCATTAAAGAGTTGTGCTGAGCACCTACTTGTTCTTTATGACACATACCGCAAGTGTTTTCATTGATCCATGGACTCGCCGGAGCCGGGTAATACTCTTTAGGCCCTGCGTGCGTTAAAAAATATTTTACAGTACCGCTGTGGGCTCGTTTTTTATTTTTAGTTGTTGGGTTTCCCCCATGACAAACGATACAGTCGTTTCCCTTATGTCCTGCAGTCTCAGCTACTGCTAAGATCTCTTGCATCATCAAAGAGTCTTTTTCTCGAATATCTTCTATACCTTCATGACAAACGACACACTGGTTAGAAGCAGAAAGTGCAAGACTAAAAAGCAGAGACAGGAAAACTTGTTTCATGGGTTTATTTTGACTTTGAAATAGCGTCTAAAACACCATTAATAAACTTTGGAGACTGTTCCGTTCCAAAAGCCTTGGTGATCTCAATCGCTTCATTAATAACAACAGGGGCATCAAGTTCTCCAAAAAGAATCTCATAAGCACCTAGACGAAGCGTTGCTCTTTCAATAGAACCAAGACGGTCAAAGTCCCAGTCTGTTAAATTGGCAATAATACTTTCATCAATTTTTTCGATATTGTCCATAACACCCTTAAACAGTTCAAGAGCGAAATCTTTTTGCTTGTTGCGGATTTTTTTCTCTTCTAAGATCTCATCTGAAAAATCAGCAATACTTTGGTTTCCTAAATCATGTGCATATAAAAGACTGACAACGGCCATTCTGGCGTGATGACGCGTCGCCATTATGCGTTGATCTCAGAGTAAAGGTTTAACATCTCAATAACAGTAACCATAGCTTCGCCACCTTTGTTGCCGGCTTTACTTCCTGCTCTTTCAATAGCTTGCTCAATAGTATCAACAGTAAGTACACCAAAGGCTACAGGCTTACCATACTTAAGTGCGACAGATGCCACACCCTTAGTCGCTTCAGCAGAGATATAATCAAAGTGAGGTGTTGCCCCGCGAATAACTGCTCCTAAACAACATACTGCGTCATATTTACCTGATGCAAGTGCTTTTTCTAAGGCTAATGGCACTTCAAAAGCACCTGGTACTAGAATTAGATCAAGATCATCAGAGTTTCCACCATGACGTACGTACGCATCTTCAGCACCTTCAACAAGACGGTCTGTGATGATATGGTTAAAACGACCATTAATGATCGCAACTTTTTTACCGGGTTGAACTTGTAATTTACCTTCAACAATATTCATATTTTTCCTTTATATTTATCTACACTTTGCCCATACTATTGAGCTTAATTAACGTGATTATAACTAAGATATTTCTTTTATTTTCTGAAGCTTGACGATTAGGGTTTCTAACTCTTCTAACTTAACCATATTAGGCCCGTCTGAAAGGGCTACTGAAGGATCAAAGTGTGTCTCAAAAAAGTATCCATCTACTCCTACGGCTGCTGCCGCTTTCGCAAGATAAGGAACCATTGAAGAGTCGCCACCTGTTTTTCCACCGGCTGCACCTGGCATCTGTACTGAGTGTGTCGCGTCAAAGATCACGGGTGCAAAGTTTTTCATGATAACAAGTGAGCGCATATCAACAACAAGGTTGCCATAGCCAAAGGTTGAGCCACGTTCACACAGGTACACATTGTGTTTTAAAGAGTTTTCATAAGTTGCTTCATCACACCCTCGTGTATTTAAAACTTTTAAAACGGGGTACTGCATATCTGCAGGGGCTAAAAACTGTCCCTTTTTGATGTTGATAATACAGTCAGTTTTAGCTGCTGCAACAAGAAGGTCAGTTTGTCTACATAAAAAGGCAGGGATTTGAAGTACGTCAACGACTTTTGAAACGGCTTCAACTTGAGCACTTTCGTGGATATCGGTTACGATTTTATAACCAAAAGTGTCTTTTACCTTCTGCAAAATACGCATACCTTCTTCAAGACCTGGACCTCTAAAGCTCTCAAGTGAGGTTCTATTTGCCTTATCAAAGCTCGCTTTGAAATAAAAATCAATTTCTGGGTTTTCATGATAAGGTTTCAAAGCCTCAGCAATCTTCATAATGTTTTCTTCACTCTCAATGACACACGGGCCTGCAAATAAAACCATGGAATTTCCTATATTATGTGATTTGATGCTTTAAACAAAGTGAACAGCTTCACTTTGTTTAAAGAGATATCGTGATTATAGCTTATTTTTTTACAACCAATAATCCAGCAATAAAAATTGCCAGTATACCAAGGCTTGTAAGTAGGTTGGGAAGGCTGTCACCAAGTAAGAGACCGATGATAATCGCGAAGACTATATTAGAGTATGAAACGGCTCCGACTACTCCTGCCTTTGTCTCACCATATGCCTTTGTCATATACATCTGTGCCATAGTCGCAAATAGACCTAAACCAGCAATATACAGCCAGTCGATTCCATGTGGCATTGTAAAGTCTGCAAACATAAAGTCTAAACCTTGCACTTGTACATAAGGATCCAATGCGAGTAAAACTAGGGGCCCTAGTGTTCCTGTGAGCATAAAAGAAAGTACAATTGACTTTGTGTCATAGTACTTTTTCAGCTCCCTAACTGAGGTGTATGCCAAGGCTGCCCCCAGCCCTGAAAAGATCCCAAGCAAGTCAGTTTTGCTAAAAGTAAGTCCTTGAGGCTGTGTAATCAAAACTATCCCGATAAAACCGATAAACAGAGCCAACCAACCATAAGGGCTCATCTTCTCTTTTAAAAATATATAAGCAAAAAAAGCAGTAAAAACCGGAGCGGTTTTTGCAAAGGTCATAGCATCTGCCAAAGATATATGGGCAATATTATAAAAGAAAGCAAGCAAGGCGATAAAACCCATGAGACCGCGAAAAAACAGTAAAAAAGGTTTTCCTCCTTGCTGTTGAATGGGGTTTTTAAAGACCATGAAACCAATTAAAAACACACCAAAGATATTTCTAAAAAAGACCACTTCAAGTGAGCTCATTGAGCTGCTGAGTTCTTTAGCAAAACCACCCATTATCGCAAATAAAAAAGAGGCAAAAAGCATGTATAAAACGCCCTTGTCCATAGAAGATATTTTCTTTAACATTTAATTCCCATTATTTAATGATAAAATTCTATCCATATACTATTAATTTTAAGGAAAAAAATGTTCAATATAATCTTTTGGGGAATCGTAATTTTTGTTTTGTATAGGGTTTATAACTCTTATATGAGGTTTCAACGTATCTACTATACACAATCTCAATTCAAAAATATGAATATCTCTAAAGAAGCAATTGCTTCAAGTGAATTAGGCCTTTTTGTCGCCTTATGTGCGAAGGTTGCGAAGGCAGATGGACGTATAGACGAGCTTGAAGCAGAACTTATTGGAAATATGTTTGATGATATTTCCAAGGTTTTTCCCGAATCTCAAAAGGTAAAAGGTTTTTTAAAAGAGATCTTTTCAGAAGAAAAACAGCGTCCAAGAAATATTGATTCAGTTGTGTCACAGCTATATGTTCTTATTCACAGAGATAAACCTAAGCGTCAAATGATGATGGGTTTTTTAATCAATATCGCTTTCATTGATGGAAAAGTAACGGCATCTGAAGAGAATCTTCTTACAAAGATTGCTGCATTTTTGCATTTTTCTGGGGATGAGTTTGAAGGGATGATGAACCAATTCCGTTCAAGTTTTTCAGGGGTTAAGACACATAGTAGTATTCAAGAAGCTTATAAGATATTAGATTCTAGTCCTGAAGATGATTTAAAAACTATAAAGAAGAAATACAGAGCCTTGGTCAAGAAACATCACCCTGATATTATTCAAGCGCAGGGAGCAGATGAACACTACATTGAAGATGCTATGCAAAAGACACAAAAAATTAACGAAGCTTACGAGCTTATAAAGAAAGAAAAGTCTTAATACACAAGGGTAATATAGTAAGTTGATTATTAATAAAATACAATTAATAGAAATTTAAACTCTTACTAACACCTACTTGGCTAAAATAACTTTTCTTGACAAGGATGGTAATGAATTATAGAATTTTTATGATATTTTTTAGCATATTTATACTTTTTTCGGGGTGTGCAAAAGATGTCTCTGAGTACAACAAGCCAGCCGCTTATTGGTATGACAAGATGATTGATGCGGTGGCAACTTCTTCATTAGAAAAAGCAGATGGATATTTTTCATCTTTACAAAGTGAACATATTGGATCACCTCTTCTTGAAGAAGCAACGATGATCATGGCCCAAGCGCATATGGAAATTGGTGAATATATGCTGGCTGAGCATTTCTTAGATGAGTATATACGTCGTTTTGCTGACCCAAGTGAAAGAGAATTTGCACAGTATTTAAAACTACGGGCAAAGTTCATGGCCTTGCCAAATCCGAGGCGTGATCAGACTCTTATAAACAATGCCTTAATAGAAGGTGTTGCTTTTAAAAAGTCTTATCCTGACTCTTATTATCTGCCTGCAGTAGACACTATGTTGGTGAAGCTTTACTTGGCACGTGCAAATCTAAACAAGACGATTGCAAATTTGTATGAGCGTTTAGATAAGCCTAAGGCACATGACTTTTATGCAAATAAACAACCTGAGGCTTGGATAGATTGGACGAAGGTTAATCCGCCTGACACTGCTTGGTATAGAGAGATGTTTGAAGGCGATGGAACCTCAAGTTGGTACGCGTTTTTATTGCCAGATACCACTAATGTAATTGCTCAAGATTCCAGTGGGAATGCAAAATAACAGATGTACATAGAAGTACATTAAATATAATTAAATACAGGACATTTTATGCAACTTAGTCACTATAGCTCTTTTCCTTCGGATATTCCTATTATCGCAGAGGATGAGCTTTTTTTATACCCATTTATGATATCACCACTGTTTTTAAGTGATGAAAAAAACATTAAAGCAGCTGCTTTGGCTATTGAAAATAACTCTTTAGTACTTGTATGTCCTACTAAAACGGATAAAGAGGGTGCAAGAGATTTTGATGGCATCTACCAAGCTGGTGTTGTCGGCTCAATTATGCGTAAGGTCTCTTTACCTGATGGTCGAATAAAAGTACTTTTCCAAGGTCTAGCACGTGGAAAAGTTCTTAGTGAGATCGGTGAAGATCCTATGGTTGCGAATGTAGACATTATTGAAAACAGTGTTGACAATGAACTTAAAATGGACGCTGAACTTGAAATAGTGCGTGAGAAGGTTCGTACACTCTCGCAAGTAAGTAACTATTTTCCTCCTGATCTTTTACGTACTATTGAAGAGAATCATGAATATGGACGTATTGCTGATCTGATATGTTCATCTGTGAAGCTAAAGAAAGAGTTGGCTTTTGATCTTTTTGTTGAAGAGAACTTGGAAAAGCGTTATCTAAAACTTATTGACGCTTTAACAGAAGAGATCGAAGCCAATAAGCTTCAAAAAGAGATACGCACAAAGGTTCATAGCCGCATAGATAAGGTTAATAAAGAGTACTTCTTAAAAGAGCAATTAAAACAGATCCAGAAAGAATTAGGCTCAGATACACAAAGAGAAGAAGAGATCGAGGAATACCGCGCTAAGTTAGAAAAGAAGAAGAAGTCAATGGGTGAAGACGCCTATAAAGAAGTAAGCAAGCAGTTAGAGCGTTTTGCTCGAATGCATCCTGATTCTTCTGATGCGGGAATGATTCAAACCTATTTAGAATGGGTGCTTGAGATTCCGTATGGTGAGGTTGCTAAAAAGTCATTGAAAATAGCTGATGTTGAAACACAGCTTGATAAAGATCACTTCTCCTTAGAAAAACCAAAAGAGCGTATCGTTGAGTACTTTTCAGTCAAAGAACTTTTAGAATTACGTGGCATTCAAGATAAAGAAGGACGTGGAGCGATTTTATGTTTTGCAGGCCCTCCAGGTGTAGGTAAGACTTCTCTTGCCAATTCAATTGCCGTCGCGCTTAAACGTCCCTTGGTTAGAATCGCCTTAGGTGGTTTAGAAGATGTTAATGAACTTCGTGGGCATAGACGTACATATGTAGGGGCAATGCCAGGGCGTATTGTTCAGGGTATCATTGATGCCAAGAAGATGAATCCTGTTATTGTTTTAGATGAGATTGATAAGGTAGGAAGATCTCAAAGAGGTGATCCTACAGCAGCACTTTTAGAGATATTAGATCCTGAACAAAACTCAGAATTTAGAGACTATTATCTGAACTTTAATCTTGACCTGTCAAAGGCAATTTTCATAGCGACAGCAAATGATGTTGGACGTATTCCAGGACCACTTCGTGATAGAATGGAATTTATATCTGTCAGTTCATATACTCCTCAAGAAAAATATGAAATAGCAAAACGGTATTTATTACCACAAGAGATCAAAAAGCATGGTTTAAAAAATTCAGAGATTTCTGTGTCTAAAACAGCTATGCAAGAGATCATTCATAAATATACACGTGAAGCTGGCGTTCGTAACCTTAGAAGACGTATGGCAGACCTTGTTCGTAAGTCAGCAAAGAAGATTCTAGAACAACCTGATATTGGCAAGGTCTCCGTTTCAATGAAAAACTTGAAAGACTTTTTAGAAAAGACTGTTTTTGAAATTGATAAAACTGATGCTATTCCTAGAGTAGGTGTAGTAAATGGTTTGGCATGGACCGCAGTAGGGGGCGATGTCTTAAAAATCGAAGCTATACGTATTAAGGGTAAAGGTTTAATGCAAGTGACAGGAAGCCTTGGTGAAGTGATGAAAGAGTCTTCACGTATCGCTATGAGCGTTGTAAAGACATTGATCGATACACATGCCTTAGAAATTGATAAATCACATATACCGATAAGTCAAAAAGAGAAAGAAGAGAAGCTTGAGGTTTCTAACTCAGAAGTATATAAACGATATGATCTGCATATTCATGTTCCTGATGGTGCGACACCTAAAGATGGTCCAAGTGCGGGTATTGCAATGGCGTCAGTAATGGCATCTATACTTTCTGGAAAAAAGATTCGTTCTGACATAGCTATGACGGGTGAAATCTCTTTAACGGGTGATGTACTTCCAATTGGTGGTCTAAGAGAGAAACTTATTGCAGCGCATAGAGCTGATATGGTTATCGCATTAATTCCTGCTAAAAACTATGAACGTGATTTAGAAGACCTTCCAAAAGAAGTACGTGACGCTTTAGATATTAGAGCAGTTAAACGTGTTGAAGAAGTTTTGGATATTGTTTTAGTAGATTAAGTAGGTAAATACCAAGAAGCTAGCTTCTTGGTATAAAAGGACATGTCTAGATATTTATTAGACGATTGATCTTTTCTTCGACTTGTTCTTTACGAACAGGCTTCATTACAAAGTCATTAGCACCACAATCTAAAGCCTCTGTTCGCTTTGTCTCATCTGTAGTTAACACAATAACAGGTATATTTTTTAGCTTTTGATCAGCACGAACTACTTTAAGCATCTCAATACCACCCATAACAGGCATGATAATATCTAATAAAATAAGATTGATATCATCTTGCGTATTTAGTATGCTTAGTGCATCTGTTCCATTTTTAGCTTCAACTACTTCGGCTACATTAGGTAGCTTCAATAAAATTGATTTCAGTAATTTAAGATTAATGATATCATCATCTACTGCAAGTACTTTAATTTGACTCATTGCTTATTCCTTAAATAAATTTTTCAAAGACTAAACGAAGTAGGTCTTTGTTAATAACATTTTTAATGATCTCATGCACATAGTTTGCATCACTTTCATCCGCTTCAAAAGCCGGATCGATCATCAAGACTAAGGCTGTATCAATGCCAGTGTCCTTCACAGCTTGTGATGTACGTGAAATATCTAAGCCTTTCGTCTCTTTATCAAATAAGACAAGCTTGAATTTTTTCGTTTCTAAGGCTTCAACTAAGGCACTAGAACCGTCAACTAGTACTGAACTATACCCTAAATCATCTAGTAATGATTTAAACAAGCGGTTTTCAAATGGGCTCTTTTTAGCCAATAAAATATCTGCATCAAATTGTGAAACAGGAGCTGTTGGGGCAACTGCTTCTGTGTCATCAGCGTAAATATCATCATCTGTTTCTATAGCTAAACTTG
>Ga0316204_10009538_pt1 | contig 12914 bp, 11 predicted proteins | sample 6monrhotite_MG_2_FD_205661 | JGI IMG/M metagenome (GOLD analysis project Ga0316204, IMG submission 205661) | Microbial mat bacterial communities from mineral coupon in-situ incubated in ocean water Damariscotta River, Maine, United States -... | ecosystem: Environmental > Aquatic > Marine >...
CGTGGCACCGTCGACGCCCCACCCCACGGTGACGATCGTGAGCGCGGCGATCGACGCGCCGACCACGAGCGCGAGCTCGCGCTGACCGCCGATCGGGTCGACGCCCATCGCTTCGGCCTTGTCGACACCGAGCAGCATGATCACGAACAGGAACAAGATGACGATGGCACCGGCGTAGACCACGACCTGCACCGCAGCCAGGAAGTGCGCATCCTCGATGAGGAACAACAGCGCCACACCCATGAGGGTCTGGATCAGGAACAGCGCCGAGTGCACCGGGTTCTTCGACAGCACCACGCCGAGCGCGCCGGCCAACACGATGATCGCACTGACGATGAAGACGATCTCTTCACTCATGGGAGTCCTCGTTGCTGTCGCTGGGGGCTTCTGCCCCAGATCCCCCGTCATCGGCGCGAACCGCGAGCGGTGATGATTGTCCGACTTCGGGGGCTCGAACGCCGTAACCGAGCTCGCCGGCCCAGTGCACGGTGCCCTCGTAGCGGTGATCACCGGCCGGGGAGGTGGCTCGCATCCAACCAGAGGTCAGCTGATCCTCGCCCTCGCGCCAGTCTTCCCACGGCATCTTCTGCGGCATTCCGTCGTCGCCGACGACGAGCTCATTCTTCGTGTAGATCGCATCGTTGCGGTTCGTGAACGAGAACTCGAAGAGCTTCGACTCGGTGATGGCCTGCGTGGGGCACGCTTCGACGCACAGGTCGCAGTGGATGCACCGCAGGTAGTTGATCTCGTAGACGTAGCCGAATCGCTCGCCCGGCGAGGTCGGGTCATCGGGATCGTTGTCGGCGCCACGCACATAGATGCACTTTGCGGGGCACACACCGGCGCACAGCTCGCAGCCGATGCACTTCTCCATGCCGTCCTCGTAGCGGTTGAGGACGTGGCGGCCGTGGAAACGCTCCGGCTTCGGTCGCTTCTCGTCGGGCGCGCCTTGCTTCGCCTTGCCCCCCCGGTAGTCGCCGGTGACACGATCCTCGAAGAGCTTCTTGAACGTGACGGCGAAGCCACGGAGATAATCCAGCGGATCAGCCATGGGAGTCCTCCATCGCTGCGAGACGTTCGGATCGAGCCGAGTTGATCGCCGCCATGAGCAGCGTCGCCATCAGGCCGCAGAAGGCCATGAACCCGAGCACGAAGCCATAGGTCTTTGCCGTGCCCCAGTCCTCGGCATCGCCGACCCGGAGGCCGGCCAACATGAGGAACCACGCCAGCGACAGCGGAATCAGCAGCTTCCAGCCCAGGTCCATGAGCTGGTCGTAGCGGAACCGGGGAAGCGTGGCCCGGAACCACACGAACATGAACAAGAAGATGAAGAGCTTGAGGAAGAACCAGATGGTGCCGATCCACCAGCCCTCGGGCAGGAACAGTGCCGGACCGGCCGGACCACCGAGGAACAAGGTGACGATGACGGCCGACATCGTGATCGTGTTCATGAACTCGGCGAGGAAGAAAAGGGCGAACCGGATCGAGGAGTACTCGGTGTGGAAGCCACCGACGAGTTCTTGTTCCGCCTCGACCAGGTCGAACGGCGGACGGTTCAGCTCGGCGGTGCCGGCGATCAAGAAGACAACGAACGGCACGAAGCCGGTGACGATGATGTTCCAGTTCGGGATTCCGAACGAGCCGAGGGAGAAGCCGGGAGCCGCCTGGTCGATCACCATGTCATGGGTGCTCAGCGAACCCGTCTGCAACACAACAGCGGCGATGGCGAGACCGAGTGCGGCTTCATAGGAGACCATCTGGGCCGACGCGCGCACCGAGCCGAGCAGCGGGTACTTGGAACCCGACCCCCAGCCGGCGAGCATCACGCCATAGATCGCGATCGACGACATGGCCAGGAAGAACAGGATGCCCATCGGCGGATCGGCGACCTGGAGGAATGTGTCGTGTCCGAACAGGGTGACGACCCCATCACCGTCGCTGCCGTTGAAGTCACCACCGAGCGGGACGACCGAGAAGACGAGGAAGGCCGGGACCAGCGAGAGGTATGGCGCCAGTTTGAATGCGAAGCGGTCGGCATTGTCGGGGACGAGGTCTTCTTTGAAGAAGAGCTTGATGCCGTCAGCCAATGTCTGGAGGATGCCCCACGGGCCGGCGATGCTCGGCCCGATGCGGTTCTGCATGTCGGAAATGAGCTTGCGCTCGAACCAGACCATCAGCATCACCGAGATGAGCAGGAAGACGAAGGCCACGACGACCTTCAGCAGGGTGACGCCGAGGTCACCCAGGAAGTCGCCGCCATAGAGGGGATCGAGGCCGAGGATCATGAGCGCTCCACCCGCACATCGGTGACCGGCTGCGAAGCATCGGTCAGCTGGTTGGCGTTGGCATCAGGGGCGTTGGCCGGGATCGCGGCCGAACCAGCAGGCACACCGGCGTCAGCGACCACCGGCGTCATCAACTCACCGGCGCTCGAGATGAGCTTCACGACACTGCCCGACTCGATGCCGAGCTTGTCGAAGTCGACCGGGTTGAGCCGGAGCTCCACCGAGCGGGCGAGGCCGGCGCTGGCCGGCGAGTGGGCCAGAGCGGTGCCGGCGTCGTACATCCGGCGGGTGGCCACCAGCCGGAGAGAGTAGGCATCGTTGGCGGGCCCGGAGGCGCTGCTGGTCGTTGGCGCCGCAATGGTGCCGTTGCCGGCGCAGAGCACACCCTCGACGCCGTTGGCGGCGAGGGCCTCTTCTGTCAGGTCACTGTGACACGACGACAGTGCTGCGAGTTCGGCGCGGGCGGCCGCCGGTGAATCGATCCCGAGGTCGGCTTCGAGCCGCAGTGCGATCTGGGCCGCGATCATCCAGTCAGAGCGGGCGGTGCCGCAGGGCGTGACCTTTTGTTCACAGACACTCACCCGCCCCTCGAGGTTGGTGAACGTGCCGTCGACCTCGGTGGCGGCGGCGGCGGGCAGCACGAGATCAGCGTGGGCGACGACCGATGCGTTCGGGAGGGTGTCGACGGCGATCACGGTGGCGGCGCCGGCGAGGCCCGCTTCGGCCGCGGCGGCGTCCGGGAAGTCACTGAGCGGATCGGCGCCGAGGAGCACGAGGACGTCGATGTCACCGGCGGCCGCGGCCGCGAGCATGCCTGCGGTATCGAGACCGGCGGACTCGGGGACCGAGCCCCAGGCGTCGGCGAACGCGGCGCCACTGTCGGCGATGGTCGTGCGACCGGGCAGCAGGCCTGGCGCGAGACCGGCGTCGAGCGCACCGTGAACGTTGCCCCGTCGAAGGGCGGACAGGAAGGAGGCGTCGGCGAGCCCGTTGAGTGCGACCGCGGCATCGACGACCGTGGCTGCGGACTCGGCGAGCGACGCCCGTCCGAGTACGACGGTGACCGGTCCGTTGACCGACGCCGCGGCGGCGGCGATCGCATCGGCGGACACACCAGCCGCATCGGTGGCCACCCCGGACGAGGCCGCGACCAATGCCGCGGCGAGGTCGCCGAGTTCACCGGGACGGGGGTGCAGCGAGTGCGCTGCGATGCCCGAAAGTCCGGTGCGGTGTGGGGTGAGCTCGATCAGCGTGGCGCCATCATTGATGACCGCGTGACGCAGGCGGAGGTAGAGCGCGCCGAGGTCTTCCTTCGGGTCGGGACCCGCCAGGATGATGGTGCCGCCGGGCCGGCAGGCGTCGGCGATGGTGGCACGGGGTAGGCCGAGCACGACGTCGGCGGGAAGGCCGTCGCCGAGTTGGGCATCGACGTTGTCGGTGCCGAGAACACCCTTGGCGAGCTTGGCCCATGCGTACTGGGCTTCGTTGGTCAGGCGGGCACCACCGATGATGCCGACCCGACCGGGATCGACGTCGGTGAGCGCCTCGACGACGGCGGTCATCGCCGGCGCCCATCCCGTCGGTGAGAGTTCATCGTCGGTGCTGTTGCGGGCCATCGGCTGGGTGAAGCGGGCCTCGCTGTTGAGGGCTTCGAACGCGAAGCGCTCCTTGTCGGAGAGCCAGCCCCAGTTCACGGCATCGCTGTCGACGCCGAGAACACGGAGGACCTTGTTGCGCGACGACTGCACCGTGACGCGCGAGCCGACCGAGTCGGTCCATGCGGTGGAGAGGTTCTCTTCGAGATCCCACGGACGGGCCTTGAATCGGTACGGCTTGGCAGTGAGCGCGCCGACCGGGCACGCCTGCACGGTGTTGCCGGAGAAGTACGACGCGAACGGCTCGTTCGGGAAGGTGTTGACCTGGGTGTTGTTGCCCCGGTCCATGAAGTGGATGAGCGTGTCGCCGGCCACCTCGTCAGCGAAACGGGTGCAGCGGTCACAGAGGATGCAGCGCTCGCGATCGAGGTAGACGGTGTCGCTGATCGCGATCGGCTTCTCGTAGTGGCGCTTCTCTTCGATGAAGCGAGACTCGCCGGGACCGAACGCCATGGTCTGGTCCTGCAGCGGGCATTCGCCCCCCTTGTCGCATACCGGGCAGTCGAGCGGGTGGTTGGCGAGCAGGAACTCGAGAACCCCGTCCTGGGCCTTCTTGGTGAGCTCGCTCTCGGTGTCGACGGTCATACCGTCGCTCACCGGCAGCATGCAGCTCGGCTGCAGCGCCGGACCGCGGCCGGTGTCGACCTCCACCAGACACATACGGCACATACCGACCGGCGTCATGCGCGGGTGATAGCAGAACCGGGGGATGTAGGTGCCGGCATTCTCGCAGGCGTCGATCAGAAGGTCGCCTGGCCTGGCCTGGATCTCTTCCCCATTGACGGTGACCGACACGGTGGAGACGGCGTCTTGGGTGTCGGTCATGAGGCAGCCTCAGCACTCATTGGGGCGGCACTGACAGGAATAGTGTCGCGCTTGGTGATCTTCGCGTCGTACTCGTGACGGAAGCGGCGAATCGTCGACGTGATCGGGGCGACCGACGACGGCCCGAGCGGACAGATGGTGGTCTGCTTCGGCGGGAACGGCACGGCCTCGAGACCCTGCGACGGGTCGGCGGCAACCGGATACGGACCCGGCGAGATGTTGTCGGCGATGTCGAGCAGCATGTCGATGTCGCTCGGGCGGCCCTCGCCGTCGAGGATGCGCTGCAGGACGCGCTCTTCCCAGGTGGTGCCTTCACGACACGGGGTGCACTTGCCGCACGACTCGCGGGCATAGAAGCGCACGAGACGAAGCGCAGCCTTGACAGCATCAGTGGTCTCGTCCATCACCATGATGGCGCCGGAGCCGAGCATCGAACCCGCCGCGCCGACAGGGCGAGCCTCGAGAGGCAGATCGACCTGCTCAGGGAAGAACCATGGAGCCGAGCCACCACCGGGCACGAACATCTTGAGTTCGTGGCCATCGCGGATTCCTTGGCAGAAATTGTCGCCGTAGAAGAGATCGCGGAAGGTGGTGACACCCTGCTCGATTTCGTACACACCGGGGCGCTTCACATGACCCGACACCGCAACCATGCGCGTGCCGGGAGAGGACTCCGAGCCGTAGGTCTTGTACTGGTCGGCGCCGTTCTGCATCAGCCAGGGCATGTTGGCGAGCGTCTCGACATTGTTGACGATCGTGGGCTGGCCGTAGAGGCCGATCGCCGCCGGGAAATACGGTGGCTTCAGACGGGGCATGCCCCGGTTGCCCTCGAGGCTCTCGATGAGTGCCGTCTCTTCACCGACGATGTACGCACCGGCGCCCCAGGTCAGCGTGATGTCGACGCTGAAGTCGGTGCCCAGGATGTTCTCGCCGACATACCCCTTGGCGTACGCGTCATTGAGCGCCTGAGCGATGCGCTCCTGCGCCAACGCCATCTCGCCGCGGACATACAGGAAGCACTGGGCGAGGCCAAGGGCGTAGCAGGTGATGAGGCAGCCTTCGATCAGCTGATGCGGATCGCGCTCCATGAGCAGGCGGTCCTTGTAGGTGCCCGGCTCGCTCTCATCACCGTTGACGACGAGGTAATACGGGTACTTGCCGGGAGGCATGAAGCCCCACTTGACACCGGCGGGGAAGCCGGCGCCGCCTCGACCCAGAACCGTGGCATCACGGACTTCGCTGTGGACATCGGCGGGGCGGCGGCTCAACGCCGTACGCAGACCCTCGTAGCCTCCGGTGGCCTCGAAACGCTCGAGGGTGTACGAGTCCTCGTACGGGAATCGGCTGGTGACGATCTTCGGACCATCGTTGTCGACATAGCCGGCGGCGTGCGGGATGTAATCGTGCGTCGGCATCAGTCTCTGTCCTCGCTGGAGACTTCCGCCCCAGATCCCCCACCACCGGGAGCGGCGAGATCGGCACCTTCGGGTTCATCATTGCGGGCCAGCCACACGGGGGCCTCGCGGGCCTCCTCGGGCGGGTGGACACCCGCGCCGGCGCCCTCCGGGATGGATTGTCGGACGCGGGCGAGCGTGCCGTGTTCGGGAATGTCGTCGGCCTTGCCCTCACGGATGTCGTCGATCAGGGCGTCGAACTCCTCGATCGTGATCCGGTGACGGAAGCGGTAGTTCACCTGCAGGGCGGGCGCTTCGGTGCAGGCGGCGATGCACTCCACGTCCTCGACGGTGAACATGCCGTCGGCGGTGGTGCCCCCGGCCTTCACCCCGAGCTTCTCCTCGGCGTGAGCGAGCAACTCCTCGCCGCCGAGCAGCTGGCACGACAGGTTGGTGCAGACATTGACCATGTACTTGCCCACCGGGTGAAACTTGAACATCTCGTAGAACGAGCCCGTTCCCTTTACCTCGGCCGGGGTGGTGCCGGTGAGATCGGCGATCTGACGCATGGCGTCGTCGGTCACCCAACCGTCCTGTTCCTGGGCGAGGTGCAGCAGGGGGATCAGCGCGGACTTGGGCTTGGGATAGCGCGAGATTATCTCGTGCGCGGTCGCCAGATTGGCGGTGGTGAAGTGATCGGTCATCGGTCGACTTCACCCATGATCGGGTCGACGCTGGAGATGATGGCGACACCGTCGGCGATCAGGCCGTTCTGCATGAGGTGGGGCATGGTCTGCACATTGATGAAGCTCGGACCGCGGACGTGCATGCGGTACGGGGTGGAGGTGCCGTCACTCACGATGTAGACGCCGAGCTCGCCACGAGGCGATTCGACGCTGGCGTAGGTCTCACCCTCGGGCACCTTGAACCCCTCGGTGAAAATCTTGAAGTGGTGGATGAGCGCTTCCATCGACTGGTCGATGCGAACACGCGGCGGTGGGGTCACCTTCTTGTCCTGGACCCGGTAGTCGCCGCCGGGCATCTTGTCGAGGATCTGCTCGACGATGCGCATCGACTCCCGGATCTCGTTGAGGCGGATGGCATAGCGGTCATAGCAGTCGCCGTAGGACCCGACGATCACGTCGAAGTCGACCTCGGGGTAGGCCAGGTAGGGCTCGTCACGGCGCAGGTCCCAGGCGTAGCCGGTCGAGCGCAGGATCGGACCCGTGGCCGAGAGGGCGAGAGCTTCATCAGCATTCATGGCGCCGACGCCCTGTAGCCGTTCGCGCCAGATGGGCTGCCCGGTCATGAGGATGTCGTACTCCTCGAGACGGGGCGGGATGATCTCGAGCAGTCGCTCGACATCGGCCTGCCAACCGTCGGGGAGATCCGCGGCCACACCGCCGGGGCGGATGTAGTTGTGGTTCATGCGCAGGCCGGTGACCTTCTCGAAGAAGCGCAGGACCTCCTCACGCTCACGCCAGCCATAGATCATCATCGACACGGCGCCGAGGTCCATGCCGTTGGTCGCCATGAAGAGCAGGTGCGACGACATGCGGTTGAGCTCACACATGAGCATGCGGATCCAGGTGGCGCGCTCGGGCACCTCGATGCCGATCAGCTTTTCGGTGGCGAGGCTGAACGCCAGCTCACTGAAGAGCGGCGAGGAGTAATCCATGCGGGTGACATTCGTGCATCCCTGGAGATAGGTCAGCTGTTCGGCCTGCTTCTCCATGCCGGTGTGGAGGTAGCCGACGACCGGCTTGGAGCGCAGAACGGTCTCCCCCTCCATCTCGAGCATCAGGCGCAGGACGCCGTGGGTCGAGGGGTGGGAAGGACCCATGTTGAGCAGCACACGCTCGTCGTCAGCCGGGGTGGATGGATCATTGCCGATCTCGGCGCACTCGGCCTCGCTGAGACGCAGGACCGCGGAGTCATCGCCACGACGCTTGACGCGTTCGGCGCCGTCGGGCACTGAGTCGAGTTCCGGGGTTTCGTGGGTCACGGTCATCGCTGGTTGCTCGCTGCCTTGAATTGCACCGGAATCGAGCCGACGGCGTAGTCCTTGCGAAGCGGATGGCCGACCCAGTCCTCGGGCATGAGCACGCGGGTCATGTCGGGGTGGTCGGTGAAGACGATCCCGAACATGTCGTAGACCTCACGCTCGAGGTACTCCGACCCCGGATAGAGATCGAAGACGGTGGCGATCGTCGGGTCGTCGGCGCCGAGTTGCACCCGGATCCGGATCCGTTCGCGACGCTGGTGGTTGATCAGTGCGGTGACCACCTCGAACCGTCCTGCCTCGACGCCGTCGGGAACGGTGCGTCGGCCGGCGTACGTCAGATAGTCGACGGCGGTGAGGTCGATCAGCTGGTCGAAGCCGTCGGCGTGGGCCGCGGCGACCGTGTCGAGATAGTCATCGACGGACGCGTGGAGAACAGTGTCGCCACAGGAGTCGGTGACGATCGCGCCGTACCGCAGTTCGGGCGCGGGCGGCGCGTCTTCCGCGGCAGCGTCGGCTACATCCTCGGCAGCTTCAGCTGCGATTTCGTCACTCATTTTCAGCCCCCGATGGTGAGGCCGGCGGTTTGCCCGTCGCGCTGCTCGATCATGATTCCTGCCCCGCCACCCGAAGCTTCACGGCGTTGTGTGAGCTCGCCGCTCTGGATCTTCTCGTGAAGGGTGAAGATTGCGTGCATGAGGGTTTCGGGCCCGGGTGGGCACCCCGGGGCGTACACATCTACCGGCACCACCTGGTCGACGCCCTGCACGATTGCGTAGTTGTTGAACATGCCGCCGCTGGAGGCGCATACACCCATGGAGATGACCCACTTGGGTTCCATCATCTGGTCATAGACCTGACGGAGGACCGGCGCCATCTTCTGGGAGACGCGTCCGGCGACAATCATGAGATCGGCCTGGCGCGGCGACGCTCGGAAGACTTCCATGCCGTAGCGAGCGAGGTCGTAGTGCGCGGCGCCGCTCGCCATCATCTCGATGGCGCAACAAGCCAGACCGAACGTGGCGGGCCAGCAGCTTCGCGCCCGCGCCCACTTGACGAGGTCTTCGATGTTGCCGGTGAGGAAGTTGTGGTCCATCCCCTCCAGGCCATGATCGGCGATCGCGTTGGTGTCACCGAGAAGTGGGAGTTGCGCCACGTCAGGCTGCGCTTTCTTCACTGTCGACAGCTGCGGGATCAAGACGATCTTCGAGGCCGACGCGGCGGATGGTCGTTTCGGCCGTGCGCTCCGGCGACACCGCGCCACTCGGACGAGCGACCTGCTTGAGCGGACCCCACTCGAGGGCACCATTGCCTATGAGGTACACGAACGACTCGAACACCGCGAACGTGAACACCATGATCAGCACGAGCCCGAAGAGTCCGAGGCCACCGAAGGCGACGGCGTACGGGTAGAAGAAGATGATCTCGATGTCGAACACGATGAAAATCATGGCGACCAGGAAGAACCGGACCGGGAAGCGCTCCGGGGTCTCGCGGCTCGGGATGATGCCGCATTCGTAGGCGGCCCGCTTGGCCAGCGACGGGTTCCGCGGGGCCAGCAATCCGGATGCGACGAAGCTCCCCGCCGCAAAAATCGCCGCGAGCACCAGGAGCGCCAGCAAGGGAAGGTACTGGCCCAGCATGGACTAGCTCGCCTCGAACTCGGCCCGCCGCGCCATCACGAGCTTGTCTCGTTCGTGGAGCATGTAGCAGAGACCGAGGAAGATGATCAGCGAACCGATCGCGATCATGCCCGGGACGAGTCGCAGGTTGCCGAGATTGCGGATCATGATGATCGAGACAACCGGAGCATCAGGGTCGACCTCGGGACGCTTCGGCGCGGTGCCGGGAAGGTTCGTGGTCGATTCCTCGGTGACCTGCTGGACCTGGACGATGCCGTAACGCGTCGGATGCTTGATCGTGAGCGCCGTGCGGACCTGGGTCTCGATGCGGTCCCAGCGGTTGGGATCGTCGGGAAGGCCGCGCTTGCCACCGACGGTGTAGGCGTCGAGGATCTTGAACTCGCCCGCCGATTGGAAATCGAAGTCACCGGATTCCAGGAGCATGGCAACGGCTGAGGCCTGGGCCTCGCCCGCCTGCGCCGTCGACAGCAGAGTCCAGCCACCGAGAAGCGTGCTCTCCTGATCGATCAGGCTCGGGGCGACGGCAGCCAACTCCGACAGCGTCGTGGCTTCGTTCTTGGCCTGTTCGGCAGCGGCGAGTTCGCTGATCTCGTCGGCGTTGAGACCCTCGGTCTGATCCGGGGTGAGGGAGTCGGGCGTGACCACGCCGTACTCGACCCAGGCCGTCTGGACTTCGACGACGTACTCGGCATCGTCGGAGGACAGCCCGGAGGTCGACATCGTGAGGGCATCGTCGCCGTAGGTGTCGATCAGGTCCTCGGCCGCGGCAACGACGACCGTGTGCGCCGCCTGCAGGTCCTCGGTGCGGAGGTCATCGGTCTCGTCGAGAGCGGCGAAGGTGAGGTGCCCCCCGACGTCACTACCCGAGACGATCTCCACCTCTTCCCACACGGGCCGGTCACCGGCGTAGCCAATGCCGTAAATCCACCAGATGGTGGCCATGATCGCCATCCAGCCGAAGAAGCCGGCCAGCGAGAGCAGGGTGCCGAGACGAGGACCCGAGTTGGTGCTGACGAGCAGCCACACCGAGCCCATGAGTACCACGACGCCCGTGAGGACGGCCATGAAGCCGCGAATTTCGGGGTCCCAGGCGAGACCAGCGATGATGTCGAGCATCTCCATCAGAGGTTCCTCTCGAACGCGACGATGGCGTCGATCTGCGCTTCAGTGAGCGTGGCCGGGTACGAGAACTCATCTCCGTTGCCGATGGTGGGGCCAACGGGGGCGGAGTCGGTGTTGGGTCCGAAGCCGGGCATCTGCCCGTTGCCGCCGGAACCACCACGTCCGTAGGTGGCACCGATGGTCTGACCCTTCGAGATGAAGTCGGCGTGACTGGTGGCGGACTCGAACTGTTCGAGCGTCGAGCCACCCCGCAGGTTGGGACCGAAGTAGCCGCCGCCCTGGTTGTACTCCTCGAGAATGGCTTGATCGGTGCCATTGATCTCGAGGCTGTAGGGGCCGGTGGCGTCGAAGCTCCAGCCGTATGTGTGGCACCGAGCACAACTGTGGGTGCCCGCGGCGGCGGAGTTCGTGAAGAGGATCTCGCCGTAGTCGAGGTAGATGTCCTGTCCTTCGACCGCGCCCGGCGTGGAGAGCAGCTCGAGGGCGGCAAAGCGCCAGGCGTCCTCATTGCCTTCATTGTCGAGGGTGACATCCCCGGTGAGCGCCATGTCGTAGGCGCGCTCACGGACGGCTTCCACGTCGGCGAGCCAGGCCTCCACGGCCGACTCGAGGGCATCGGCGTGCTCGGTCTCCGCGTCGAGGAGGGCCACGGCAGCGTCGTTGTCGGCGACACAGCGCTCGTCGTCAGCGCTCTCGACGCAGTCGAACCCGAAGGTCTCACGTCCGGCGAGCGTGACCTCCCATGCCGTGGCGTCCTTGGCCTCATTCGCTTCACGCAGGGCGACAGCCCACTCGGCGTCGCTCTCGGCCCGGAGCTTCGCTTCCACACCGTCGCGTACGCCGCTGTCGACTTCCGCGGCGATGGCATCGCCATCAATCTGGATCGAGCGGATGTAGTAGACGATCTCTTCGAGCTGCTGGTCGGTCAACGGACCACCGCCGCCACCACCCCAGGCCGGCATGACGCCGTTGCGGCCGAAGTTCAGGGTGTGGACGACCTCGTCCTCGGTGAACCGCGAAAGGAGGGTGTTGAGCGCCGGTGCCTTCCAGCTGACCTGAGCAACGAAGTCGCCGTCCTCGGTCGTGATGGCGGTTGACACCGAACCACCGGAGCCCTCCGAACCATGACAGGAGACGCACTGCGCACCATTGACATAGATGTCTTCGCCACGATTGGTGAAGATGCGGGCCGTGTCGACGTCGCGGCCCTCGTGACGGCCGGGCTCGCCGAGCCAGTACAGCGGCAACGTGATGGCCGTGATTGTCAACAACACGAGACTGGAGCCGAGCGCGAGATCGAGACGCTTGGTCTCGAGCTCGTTGTCGTCCATGTAGGGCCGACGGTTGGCGGCCAGCTCGATTTCGGAACCGATCTCGTCACGAGCGGACCGAATGTTGAAGTAGATGTAAACGAGCCCACCGATGAAGACGATCGCCAAGATGACGAGTCCGATGGTTCGTTGTGTTGAAGCGGCAAGCAGCATGCGCGTGGACAACTCTGAATCGTTGGTCTGAAGGGTCAGGTCGGGAACGGAAGGAGGTTACTAGTGGCTCGACTGGCCGATGCAGCTGGGGCCTTCGGCTTCCTGGCCAGTCGTGTTGGTGCCGATCGGGGGGCCCTGGATGATGGCGCCGGTGTTGACGGTGAGGGAGCCGTCACTACCGATGCTCATGGCGAAGCGGTCCATGCCACGCGGTGCGGGGCCACCGCGCTTCTCACCAACGCGGTTGTAGGTCGAGCCATGACACGGGCACTCGAACCACTGTGACGTGCCGCATTCGGGAACGCGGCAGCCGAGGTGCGGGCACTTCTGGTAGAGGGCGATGATTCCGCCATCGAGGCCGAGGTTGACCCCGGCTTCCATGCCGCTGAGCTCGGGGGGCGAGTACGAGGCGCGGGCCTTCTCGAGAGCGCCATTCGGGTACTCGGTGAGCCACATGCGGCCCTCAGCCTTGTACAGGAAGCCGTTGTTGCTGCGGATCTCGCT
>Ga0316204_10009540_pt1 | contig 12913 bp, 10 predicted proteins | sample 6monrhotite_MG_2_FD_205661 | JGI IMG/M metagenome (GOLD analysis project Ga0316204, IMG submission 205661) | Microbial mat bacterial communities from mineral coupon in-situ incubated in ocean water Damariscotta River, Maine, United States -... | ecosystem: Environmental > Aquatic > Marine >...
GGTATCATTATCTTAAAGACCACCACATACTAACAAGTCACTATTAATCAGTACCATCTGTGTAGATATATGCCTTTATATGAGGGGCTATTGAATAGCAATGGTATTGTTTCCAGCTATCCGGGTAGTAAAAGTCTTCATGCGTCAATACACTAATCAAAATATGCACCAATTTCAAATGCTTAAAAAACCTAAATTCATAGTGCCATAGGTGTAGAATATGGTTTTCATAGATCCATTCTCTTTGTGTATCACACTTTGATTAAGTAAAAATACCTTCACTATCATTGTTAACACTATGTGTTGAAATGAATAAAACGTATGCCTAGCCCCTAAGCTTTAATTGTATAGATGTATCAGTAGCTGTTAATGAGATAAATTCCTGGGAGCTTTCTCAATATACTCAGGAAATTACCTAGTGAATTATTCGTGAATACATAACAAAATTTTGTAACCCTTTGTTAACATCTCCTAGGGTGGTAGGATAATTTGTTTATGTTGTATCAAACTTTACCCAGTAATATTTTATATGCTAACAACAAGGATGATGTCGATGATTAAATTAATACCTAAACAATTTTTACAGTCTGTAATTTTATTTGTTTGTCTGGTTTTTGTGCTCCCGGTTAGCGCAAGTCAATCTTTTTCCAATCTGTTTATATTTGGTGATAGTATGTCAGATACTGGAAATCTTGCATCTGTCGTTGGTAATTTCCCGCCAGCTTATTACAATAATCGTGTGTCTAATGGGCCTGTCTCGGTGGAAATATTGGGGGAAAGGCTGGGGTTGTCAACAGATGCTTCTCTACACCTTATCAGCCAAAATGCGGGGACAAATTATGCAGTTGCATCTGCAACAGCTGGAGGGAATGAGGCCTTTGATTTAAACACCCAGGTCAATGCTTTTTTGGCAGCGTATGGGTCTTCTGCTCCTGAAGATGCGTTGTATGTTGTATTTATCGGCGGTAATGATGTGCGTAGTGCGCGTGACATAAAGGATCGTGGGTCAGTGAAAGCCGCGCTGAAAAATTCAACTGATAATATTAAGCAAAATATAAATAGATTGATTGCCTCTGGAGCAAGGTTTTTTGTAGTGATGAATTCAATTGATATGGGTCGTATTCCTGAGGCGTTGTTGTCGGGCTCTGAATTAAATAATTCAGCATTGAGTAAGAAAACCACAAAAATAACTCGAATTTTTAATCGTTTGCTTAAGAGAAATATACGTGACATTGAAAATGAATTGAATATAGAAATTGCCGAATTCAATAATTTTAAATTTCTACGTAGGGTTATTTATAGAGCAGACTCATTCAGTTTTAGTAATACCCGTGAGCCTTGCTTTTTTTACTCTACACTAACTTTTCATCCTGATTGTGATTTTGGTGAAAATGCTGGAGAATTTTTATTTTTTGATGAAAAACATACTTCAGCTAAGGCGAACGTGCTTATTGGCGATGCGTTATTTAAAGTTGTGAAGGAGTTTGATTGGGAGGATGACGACGACGATGATGAGAAGGAGGATGAGGATTGATCTTACTCTTCGATGTCTTGTCATAGTGTGATATCAAAAAAACACATTAAGCTCTCATACGAAGAGTTTTAACGTGGTCACGGAATGAAGGGGCAGGTACGAGTTTTCCTTAAATCTGAGACAAGGCAATTAATGCGGCCATATTTCAGGTTTTCGTGCAGCAGGAGAGTCGGCTAAATGAGTGATGGTTTTTTAATTTTGCTGAGCAGCGATATCCAGGACTTGTGGCTGAATAATTGCTGCTAGATGTTGTGCCTGATATAGACGCTCATGAGCCCAATCGAGTAAACTACCCAGGTTCTAGCGATTTACGAACACGATATGATTGATTACAGGCGGGAAGGGCGAGGTTTCGTCCCTCCCGTTTTGTGCATCTACACTTTGCGTACGCGCGGATGTTTGTGGATGGCGGTGGCTTAGCAACAGGGGAAATAGATTGAGAAAACCGGCATTACTGGCCCTGGCAGACGGCTCGCTTTTTTGGGGAGAATCCATTGGTATTGAAGGCCAAACAATAGGGGAAGTGGTGTTTAACACCGCAATGACGGGATATCAGGAGATTCTTACTGATCCGTCGTATGCGCGACAGATCGTGACTTTGACTTACCCACACATCGGCAATGTGGGTGTGAATGTCGAAGACGAGGAATCATCACATGTGCATTGCAGTGGTCTGGTGGTGCGCGATCTGCCGTTGCTGGCCAGCAACTGGCGTAGCGAATCCAGTCTTGAAGATTACCTGTCCGAAAAAAAGGTAGTCGCTATCGCCGATATCGATACCCGGCAGCTTACCCGCATATTGCGTGAAAAAGGCGCACAGGCTGGTTGCATTGTCACTGGTGATGATATCGATGAGCAGACCGCCATTACCGCTGCGCAAGCATTTTCCGGTTTGCAGGGCATGGATCTCGCCAAGGAAGTCACCACTCATACTCCCTACGAATGGGCGCAGGGTTCCTGGACGCTGGCTAATGGTCTGCCCAATGCAACGCATTCCATTGAGGAAAAACTGCCACATCATGTAGTGGCCTACGATTACGGTGTGAAGCGCAATATTCTGCGCATGCTGGTCGATCGTGGCTGTCGCCTGACCGTGATGCCAGCCCAGACACCCGCTGCCGAGGTGTTGGCTCTGAATCCCGATGGTGTGTTTTTATCTAACGGCCCTGGCGACCCGGAGCCCTGCAATTATGCGCTGACCGCGATTCCAGAGATTTTGACCAGCGGTGTTCCCGTATTTGGCATTTGTCTTGGCCACCAGCTGTTGTCGCTGGCCAGTGGCGCGAAGACGCTGAAAATGAAATTTGGTCATCACGGTGCCAATCACCCAGTACAGGATCTGGCCAGTGGCACAGTGATGATTACCAGTCAAAATCATGGTTTTGCAGTGGATGAAACATCGTTGCCTGATAATTTGCAGGCCACTCATCGTTCATTGTTTGATGGTTCGTTGCAAGGCGTGGAACGTACCGACCTGCCCGCTTTCAGCTTTCAAGGACACCCTGAAGCCAGTCCTGGGCCACATGATATGGCGCCATTGTTTGATCGCTTCGTTGAATCGATCGAACAGTACCGAGGGGCGGATGGCAAATGATGAGGGAGTCGATTTTTATTCGTTACTTCTCATTGGATAACAGACACTTAAATATCGGGCACTGAATTAATGCCAAAAAGAACAGACCTAAAAAGTATCCTCATCATCGGTGCTGGCCCTATCGTTATCGGTCAGGCCTGCGAATTTGATTATTCCGGTGCACAGGCTTGCAAGGCGTTGCGTGAAGAAGGTTATCGCGTCATTTTGGTGAATTCCAATCCGGCGACGATCATGACTGATCCCGAAATGGCCGATGCGACTTACATCGAACCTATCACCTGGAAGACGGTGGCCAACATCATCGAACGTGAACGGCCGGATGCGGTGTTACCCACCATGGGAGGGCAAACCTCGCTGAACTGCGCGCTGGATTTGGTGCGCGAAGGCGTGCTGGAAAAATTCAATGTGGAAATGATTGGCGCAGATCGGGATGCCATTGATAAAGCCGAAGACCGTGACCGCTTTAAACAGGCCATGGAAAAAATTGGTCTGGATATGCCGCGCGCAGCAGTGGCACACAGTCTGGAAGAGGCTTGGCAGGTACAGGCGCAAGTGGGTTATCCCACGGTGATTCGCCCTTCGTTTACCATGGGGGGCAGTGGTGGGGGTATTGCGTACAACAAAGAAGAGTTTGTTGAGATTTGTGAGCGAGGACTGGATCTTTCGCCCACTAAAGAACTGTTGATCGAAGAATCAATATTGGGTTGGAAAGAATATGAAATGGAAGTGGTGCGTGACCATAAGGACAACTGCATCATTATTTGCTCCATTGAAAATCTTGACCCTATGGGGATTCATACGGGTGACTCCATCACTGTTGCTCCAGCGCAAACACTAACTGATAAAGAATACCAGATCATGCGCAATGCCTCGCTGGCGGTACTGCGTGAAATCGGCGTGGATACCGGTGGCTCGAATGTACAGTTTGCCATTGATCCTGAAAGTGGTCGCATGATCATCATCGAAATGAATCCGCGGGTATCGCGCTCATCGGCACTGGCTTCCAAGGCCACAGGTTTTCCCATTGCCAAAGTCGCCGCCAAACTGGCGGTGGGTTACACCCTGGATGAGTTGCAAAACGATATTACCAATGGTGCTACACCCGCCTCATTTGAACCGAGCATTGATTACGTGGTCACTAAGGTGCCACGGTTTACCTTTGAAAAATTTCCCAAAGCAGATTCACGCCTTACCACGCAAATGAAATCCGTGGGTGAAGTGATGGCCATTGGTCGCACATTTCAGGAGTCTTTGCAGAAGGCATTGCGTGGTTTGGAGGTTGGCGTTGATGGTTTGAGCCCGGTCATGGATATCGAGGCCGATGATGCTATGGAAATACTCAAGCGTGAGCTAAGCACGCCACGGGAGCAGCGTTTGTGGTACGTGGGAGATGCTTTCCGCGCAGGTATGTCGTTGGATACACTGAATTCACTAACAAAAATTGATCCCTGGTTTTTGGTGCAGATCGAAGAGATTATTAAACTGGAAATAGAAGTTCGTGAACAGGGTATGGCGGTTATGGACAAGGCGCGAATGTTTGCGCTGAAACGCAAAGGCTTTTCCGACAGTCGTCTGGCGAACCTGTTAGCCATGGATGAAACCGATTTCCGTGCGCACCGGCACTTGCTTGATGTGCGACCGGTGTATAAACGTGTTGATACCTGCGCAGCAGAATTTTCGACTGATACGGCGTATATGTATTCCACTTACGAACAGGAATGTGAAGCACGGCCGACGGATCGTGAAAAAATTATGGTGTTGGGTGGCGGGCCAAACCGTATTGGTCAGGGTATTGAGTTTGATTATTGCTGTGTGCATGCCGCTTTTGCATTGCGCGATGATGGCTACGAAACCATCATGGTCAACTGCAACCCGGAAACCGTATCGACAGACTATGACACCTCGGATCGACTCTATTTTGAATCACTTACGCTTGAGGATGTGCTGGAACTGGTGCATCTGGAAAAACCCAAGGGCGTAGTGGTGCAATATGGTGGACAAACACCGCTGAAATTGGCGCGTGCCTTGGAGGCCGCCGGTGCGCCGATTATTGGTACCTCACCTGATGCTATTGATCTTGCTGAAGATCGCGAGCGTTTCCAGCAGCTTGTGCAGAAGCTGGGTTTTAAACAGCCGCCAAACCACACCGCGCGGGATGCGGAACAAGCTGTCAGATTAGCCACTGAAATAGGTTACCCACTCGTAGTTAGGCCATCGTACGTGCTCGGTGGTCGTGCTATGGAGATTGTTTATAAAGAGAGTGAGCTTAAGCGTTATATGCGCGAAGCAGTGAAAGTCTCCAATGATTCCCCCGTACTGCTGGATCGTTTTCTGGATGATGCCATCGAAGTGGATATTGATGCCGTTTGTGATGGTGAACAGGTACTGGTAGGAGCCATTATGCAACACATTGAGCAGGCCGGTGTGCATTCGGGAGATTCCGCCTGTTCTCTGCCGCCTTACAGTTTGTCCGAATCTGTGCAGGCACGCATGCGCGACATGGCGCGTGAATTGGCCCTGGCATTGAATGTAGTGGGGTTGATGAATGCGCAATTTGCCATTAAGGGTGATGACATTTATATCATCGAAGTGAATCCGCGTGGTTCGCGTACGGTACCTTTTGTGTCCAAGGCTACCAGTTTACCGCTGGCGAAAATTGCCGCTCGATGCATGGCAGGCAAAACGCTCGCGGAACAAGGTATTACCGGCGAAGTTATTCCCGAATATTTTTCGGTGAAAGAAGCGGTGTTTCCGTTTGTGAAATTTCCAGGCATTGACCCCATTCTGGGACCGGAAATGAAATCTACGGGGGAAGTGATGGGAGTGGGCAAGGATTTTGCCGAAGCTTTTGCCAAAGCCCTGTCAGGTGCCGGAGTGAACCTCCCTTCAGGAGGCATGGCCTTTGTCAGCGTGCGTGATGCTGATAAAGCGGGTGCGATTGCGGTGGCTGAAAAATTGCTTGCACTGGGCTTTGGTGTCGTAGCGACTCATGGCACCGCCAAGGTTTTACGGGCTGCCGGAGTGGAATGCTCGATAGTGGATAAAGTCGGTGAAGGTCGCCCGCACATTGTGGATATGATCAAAAATGATGAAATCAGCCTCATTGTTAATACGACAGAGGGTACCCAAACTATCGCCGATTCTGGCACAATTCGTAGTAATGCGTTACAACGTAAAGTCACTTACACCACGACTCTGGCTGGCGCGGAGGCGATGTGTTTAGCTATGGCACAGGGTGAAAGTTCAGTGGTCAACCGATTACAGGATTTGCATCAGGAGATGGGAAAATGACGGGCAAGGTACCTTTAACAGCGCAAGGCGCAGAAAAACTTCGCGAAGAATTGCGAGAACTGAAAAATGTGGTGCGACCACGCATCATTGCCGCGATTGCTACAGCACGTGAGCACGGTGATCTCAAGGAAAATGCGGAATACCATGCAGCACGCGAGCAACAAAGTTTTGCAGAGGGTCGCATTGCCGATCTTAATGGCAAGCTGAGCAATGCCCAGGTTATAGATATCACCGAAATTAAACCCACCGGCAAGATTATTTTTGGTGTGACGGTTGGTTTGGTGGAAGAGGAATCAGGTAAAGAAGTGACTTACCAGATTGTTGGTGAAGATGAGGCTGATATCAAGGTGGGCAAAATTTCGGTTACTTCCCCTATTGCTCGTGCGCTCATCGGCAAAGAAGAGGGTGATGTCGCTGAGGTGCAGGCACCCGGCGGTATTAAAGAATATGAAGTGCTAGCAGTGAAACACCTCTAACATGTTTGGTATTTCTCGAGCTTGCTGGTGGGCGGGTGCTGAACGAGTCGTTTTGACCTTCTGGGTGGGCGGATTGTGGATTGCCGGGTATGTGGTTGCGCCTAGCCTGTTTGCCACCTTGGATGACCGTCAGTTGGCAGGTCGTTTGGCGGGGCAGATATTTCAGGTGGTCAGCTATATCGGGCTAGTGGTTGGCGCGAGTCTGTTGCTTTCGGTGATCGTGCAAAAAGGCGGTAGTTGGTTACGGGATAATCGTGCGCGCATTGTGTTGCTGATGCTGGTATTGGTTGCATTGGGTGTCGGCGTATTGGTGCCGATGATGCAGGAATTGAAACTTATCGGCATTACGCCGGGTAGTGAGCAAGCGGCACAATTTGCCCGTTTGCATGGTGCCGCCTCGATTTTACATTTAATCAATAGCTTGTTGGGTCTATGGCTGGTGGCGACGGGTTTTCGTGGCGCTGTAAAAGAACAGAGGTAAAAATTACCTGGGTAGTTTAATGACCGGTTCTTTGGCGCGACGGTAAAGTATGGCAATGTGGCCGATGCTATTAACCAGTTCGCTGCTTGATTTCTTGCACAGGTTTTCTGCCATTTTCTGACGCTCATCTCGATCCACGCCGCTGATGCGTATCTTGATGAGTTCATGATGGGCCAGACATGTTTCAAGCTCATTGAGAACACCTTCGGTGACGCCGCTATTACCAATCATTACCACGGGTTTGAGGTCGTGCGAGAGGCCGCGAAGATATTTATTTTGTTTATTAGTCAATGGCATAGTTAATTTTTCTTGAAATTAGATTAAAAAATGGAAAGTGTGAAACAAACCGTGACAGTTGAGAAAAATGTGACAGACTCTGTTCCTGCTGACACGAGTTCATCCAGAGGATTTGGTGTTGCCGCCAGTCCGTTTAATGGCGTCAAGCTGGAACTGGGTATCTGCATTATTCTAGGTATACTGTTGTGGTTGGGCGCGGATTTTATCACAACCAATAAGGACACACAGCTATTGATCCTGCTGGCATTCAGCTTATTGGGCACAACTTGGCTGGTGGTGCGCACCCGCGCAGTGTTACGTCGTTGTGTGACGGAGCAGGCAAAGTCATGAAACGTACTAACAGCAGCCAAAACTGGTTGCGGCGTCATTTTAATGACCATTACGTTAAAGAGGCACAGAAGGCTGGTTACCGCTCGCGAGCGGTGTTCAAGCTGTTGGAAATCCAGGAGAAAGACCGGGTGCTTCGACCAGGGCAAATAGTCGTTGACCTGGGGGCGGCCCCTGGTGGCTGGTCACAAATTGCTGCGCCTGTTGTTGGTAGCAAAGGTGACGTTATTGCCATAGATATTCTGCCAATGGAACCGTTTTCCGGAGTAACCATGATTGAAGGTGATTTTACGGAACAGAATGTGTGTGATCAGTTGGTGGCGACGTTAAATGGACGCCCGGTAGACCTTGTAATGTCAGACATTGCCCCCAACATTAGTGGTATGCGCGCGGTAGATCAGCCAAAAGCGATGTATCTTGCTGAATTGGCTTTAGATTTTGCGCAGGGCACACTGAAGCCTGGTGGTGATTTTCTCACCAAAATATTTCAGGGAGAGGGATTTGATCCTTATTTGTTGGCTCTACGTAAATCATTTGGCAAAGTGGTGATCCGCAAGCCAAAAGCATCACGGCCTAAATCGCGTGAAGTATACATACTGGCACGGGGTTTTAAGGTATAGGCCTGCGTGTGATGGTATGGAATAATGACGACACTGGTGTTTGAAATCCAGCGTTGTTTAGGGTAGTAATACTGATTAACTTATTTAAAACGTGCGGTAATTCTTTATCATACTGACACGTAATACGGACACATTGAGGTTATCCACTTGAGTGACTTAGCAAAAAACCTTGTTTTATGGATTGTTATCGCCATCGTTCTGGTATCGGTGTTTAACAATTTTGGGCCAAAACCCACTTCAGCCAAACCCATGGACTATTCCGAATTTATAGCGGCGGTAAAACAGGGGTCAGTTTCCAAAGTGGAAATTGCTGGTCGTACTATCCGTGGTTTAACGGCGAATGGTGAGCATTTTACGACCTATAGTCCCGATGACCCTGGTTTGGTCGCCGATCTGCTGAACAGCGGCGTGATCATCAATGCCAAGCCGCCGGAACAACAGGGCATGTTGATGCAGATCTTTATTTCCTGGTTCCCCATGCTATTGCTGATTGCTGTGTGGATCTTCTTCATGCGCCAGATGCAGGGTGGTGGTGGTGGCCGTGGAGCCATGTCCTTCGGCAAGAGTAAAGCGCGCTTGCTGGGTGAAGACCAAGTGAAAGTCAGTTTTGCCGATGTGGCAGGTGTAGAAGAAGCCAAAGAAGAAGTCGCCGAGCTGGTGGAATTCCTCAGCGATCCCGGCAAGTTCCAAAAACTGGGTGGCAAGATTCCGCGTGGCGTATTACTAGTGGGGTCACCGGGTACAGGTAAAACGTTGCTGGCCAGAGCTATCGCTGGTGAGGCCAAGGTACCGTTTTTTACTATTTCTGGTTCGGATTTTGTGGAAATGTTTGTGGGCGTGGGTGCATCCCGTGTGCGCGATATGTTCGAGCAAGCCAAAAAACATGCGCCGTGTATTATTTTCATCGATGAAATTGATGCCGTTGGTCGTCATCGTGGTGCCGGTCTGGGGGGAGGGCATGACGAGCGTGAGCAAACGCTCAACCAGTTACTGGTAGAAATGGACGGTTTTGAAGGCAATGAGGGCGTTATTGTTATTGCCGCCACTAACCGTCCTGATGTATTGGATCCGGCCTTGCTACGCCCTGGTCGTTTTGATCGTCAGGTCGTTGTTGGTCTGCCTGATGTGCGTGGTCGTGAACAAATTCTTAAAGTACACATGCGTAAAGTGCCTATTGCTGATGACGTGAAGCCCGGTATTATCGCGCGTGGTACGCCTGGGTTTTCCGGTGCTGATCTGGCAAACCTAGTGAACGAGGCGGCATTGTTTGCGGCGCGCGCTAATAACAAATTGGTTTCCATGGCCAACTTTGAAAAAGCCAAAGACAAAATCATGATGGGTGCCGAGCGTAAGTCCATGGTGATGGATGAAGCCGAAAAGAGGCTGACGGCCTATCACGAAGCGGGGCATGCCATCGTGGGTTTGAGTGTGCCTTCACATGACCCAGTTTACAAAGTTACGATTATTCCGCGTGGACGCGCTCTGGGTGTGACTATGTTCCTGCCCGAGGCGGATCGTTACAGCTACAGCAAAGAGCGATTGGAAAGCCAAATTGCCAGTATGTTCGGCGGACGTATTGCGGAAGAATTGGTTTTTGGTGCGGATTCGGTGACGACAGGTGCTTCCAATGACATTCAGCGTGCTACGGAAATTGCACGCAATATGGTCACCAAATGGGGGCTGTCTGAGAAACTGGGCCCATTAACTTATATGGAAGAAGAAGGTGAGGTTTTCCTCGGGCATTCTGTATCACAAAACAAGCATATTTCGGATGAGACTGCGCACATTATTGATGAAGAGATTCGTGTGATCATCGACAAAAACTATCAACGGGCTGAAAGTATTCTGGCCAAATATCGTGACAAGCTGGACAAGATGGCCGACGCGCTGATGAAATTTGAAACCATTGATCAGGATCAGATTGCGGACATCATGGCGGGAAAATCTCCGCGTCTGCCTGCTGATTGGGAAGACGAAGGCAATGATAATAACAGACCGACGGATACTAGCACTAAAGCCGATAGCAGCAATGATGATAGTAAGGAAAAGCCTAATGACAGCACTATTGGTGGTCCGGCAGGTGAGCATTAATTAATTCTGTCTACCGATGTTGAGTGTGCTGGAGTGTAATGGCAAACTGCTGGACGTTTCCCGGTCAACACCACCCAAAGTAATGGGTATTCTCAATGTAACCCCCGATTCCTTTTCGGACGGGGGTCTTTTTTTGTCCGCAGACAATGCATTGCAGCAAGCACAACAGATGGTACAGGAAGGCGTGGCGATTATTGACGTGGGTGGTGAATCAACACGTCCCGGTGCAGCGGCAGTTACTGTGCAGGAAGAGCTTGATAGAGTTATCCCGGTTATTGAATCAATTCATCGGGAATGTGCTGTCATTATCTCTATCGACACCAGCAAGCCAGATGTCATGCGTGAAGCGGTAAAGGCGGGTGCAGGCATGATTAACGATGTGCGTGCATTGCGTGAGCCGGGCGCATTGAGAGTAGCAAGTGAAGCAGGTGTGCCGGTGTGTCTGATGCACATGTTAGGTGAACCTCGTACCATGCAGGAAAAACCGGAATATACCGATGTAGTGCAAACGGTGAAATTATTTTTACAGGAGCGCATTGCTTGCTGCGAAGCAGTGGGTATTTCAAGCGATACTTTGTTAATTGATCCGGGATTTGGTTTTGGTAAAACGATTGATCACAATTTACAGCTGGTAAAAAATTTGTATGCGTTTATGGATTTGGGCAAACCTGTGTTGATGGGGGTATCCCGTAAATCCAGTATTGGTGGGTTGTTAGGTAAGCCTGCAAATGCGCGTCTGGCGGGCAGTATTGCAATGGCGACCTTGTGTTGCCAATATGGAGCGCGCATTATTCGTGCACACGATGTCGCTGCGACGGTTGATGCAGTAAAAATTTATCATGCAGTGGCGCATGCCGGTAATATCGTTGATAAACAGCATCATTGATGCGTACAACTTGTAGTTGTAAGGAAGCGGAAGATGGATAAAAAATATTTTGGTACTGATGGTATACGCGGCACCGTTGGTGAAGGCGTGATCAACCCGGCGTTTATTCTGAAACTGGGCTGGGCGGTTGGGCGTGTGCTGGCTCAGGATGGTTCCGGCAAGGTGTTGATCGGTAAGGATACGCGCATTTCCGGTTATATGTTTGAAAGTGCGTTGGAAGCGGGCTTGGCAGCGGCAGGCATTGACAGTTTCTTGCTGGGACCAATGCCCACACCTGCCATTGCTTATTTGACGCGTACCTTTCATGCGGATGCGGGCATTGTGATTAGTGCATCGCACAACCCTTATCAAGATAATGGGCTCAAGTTTTTTTCTTCACAAGGTACGAAATTGTCCGATGAGATTGAGCTGGCCATTGAGGCAGAGATGGAAAAAGACATGCAGTGCGTGGATTCTGCAAAATTAGGCAAGGCTGAGCGTATGGGTGATGCCGCCGGACGTTATATCGAATTCTGTAAAAGTACAGTGCCATCGACGTTAAATTTGAAAGGGATGACTATTGTAGTGGATTGTGCGCATGGTGCGACATATCACATTGGTCCCAGTGTGCTGTCTGAACTAGGTGCCGAAGTTATTTCGATTGGTGTTGAGCCTGATGGCTTGAATATCAATAACGAAGTGGGCTCCACTCACCCGGCAGAGTTACAGCGCACAGTATTAGCGCATGGTGCTGATTTGGGCATTGCGTTGGATGGTGATGGTGATCGAGTCATTATGGTTGACCAGAAGGGCGAGATTGTCGATGGTGATGAGCTGCTGTACATCATTGCCCGCTCGCGACGCAATGAAGGTTGTTTACAGGGAACGGTGGTAGGTACTTTGATGAGCAATCTGGGGCTGGAAGTGGCATTGAAACGGGATGAAATCGATTTTAAGCGAGCGAAAGTGGGTGATCGTTATGTAATGGAAATGCTGACCAATGGCGGCTGGAGTTTGGGTGGTGAGTCGTCGGGACACATTATTTGTCTGGATCGTACCTCTACAGGTGATGGTATTGTGGCAGCGTTACAGGTGTTGTGTGCAGTGAGTCGTAGTGGTCTGAGTTTACACAAGCTGAAGTCCGGTATGACCAAATTTCCACAGTGCATGGAGAATGTACGGGTTAGCGGTAAGGTGGACATCGCCAGTTCGGAGAGCATTCAGCAAGCGGTGCGTGCGGCAGAAAATGAGCTAGGTAGTCGAGGCAGGGTATTACTGCGCTCATCTGGCACTGAGCCGTTGGTGCGAGTGATGGTAGAGGGTGAAGATGCTAGCCA
>Ga0316204_10009541_pt1 | contig 12913 bp, 10 predicted proteins | sample 6monrhotite_MG_2_FD_205661 | JGI IMG/M metagenome (GOLD analysis project Ga0316204, IMG submission 205661) | Microbial mat bacterial communities from mineral coupon in-situ incubated in ocean water Damariscotta River, Maine, United States -... | ecosystem: Environmental > Aquatic > Marine >...
AGGGTTGTACTCAGGCCGAAGGTAATGCACACGATCCACCTCGGGCTCCAGCAGGCTCCAGAGAGCGATCACGTCGGGGTCGAGGGGGCTGTAGAGGTTGTGGGCCTCGTCGGGGTCGTCGGCGAGGCGGTAGAGCTCCTTCTCGCCGGTCCACCAGTAGAGGAGCTTGAGCCCCTCCTGCTCAACCATCTGGAAGGAGGTCTCGCCGCTGTGTCGCAGGGCGAAGCGGGGGCTGCTCGCGGCGCGCTCTCCCAGGGGAACGCCGGTGAAGCGCTCCAGCGGCTCGAAGTCCAGGGCGGCGAATATCGTCGGCCAGAGATCCTCGTGGGTCGTGGGGCCCTCCCATCGATCTGGCGTGATGCCCTCGGCCATGAAGGAGACCACCGCGCGGTTCTCCTCCTCGTACAGGCTGTACTTGTGCCCGAGGTCTCCGTGGTCGTAGAGCTGCTCGCCGTGGTCGGTCCAGAACACCAGCAGGGTGTCATCCAGCGCGCCCGTCGCCTCCGCCTCCGCCAGGAAGCGCCCTATCTCGGTGTCGACGTAGGCCAGCTCCCCGGCGTATCGGGCCTGGAGGTGCCGCACCAGCAGCGCCTGCTCGTCGCTGCTCAGCTCGGCCCACTGCGTCTTCATCTCGTTGTGGCCGCTGGTGGTGTCCAGGTTGAAGTCCACCGGCGGCAGCGCGTCCAGCGCGTCCCGGTAGGCATCGGGGGGGTTGAACGGGCTGTGTGGGTCCATGTAGTGCAGGTGCAGATACCAGGGCTCGTCGCCGTCCTGGATTCGCGCCAGCGCCTCCAGCCCCAGATCGGTCGTCTCCACCGCGAGGCGGTTGTCCTCGTGCTGTACGAGCCCGAAGCCGTCCGCCAGGTTGATGTCGTCGCTGAAGTAGCTGTTGGCGGTGATGAGCTCCGAGCGCCAGCCCAGCCTGTTCAGGCGCTCACTCGCCAGCTCCAGGCTGTCGGGGGCCGGGTCCGGGGCGCCCTCGGATGTGCTGGGGATGAAGCCCAGCTCCTCGCCGCGAGCGCCCGTCTGAATGCAGAGCACGCTGGCGAAGGTCCAGTTGGAGCAGCTCCGGTGATCCGCGAGCAGCAGGCTGCGCTCGAAGAGGGCCTCCAGGTTGGGGGTGGTCTCGGGGCTGAGCGAGTCCCGGCGGGTCGTGTCCAGGGAGACCATCAGGATGTTTCGTGGCCGCTCGCCAGCCTCGTCGAAGAGCACAAAGCTCTCCTCGGGCTCCGACGCCTTGTCGGCCTCGCAGCCGACCAGCGCGCTCAGCAGCAACAGGTACACATCAACTCCCAGCGGTCGCAGGATACAGTCTGTTCGTCCTCTCTGTGAGCGCAGCGTGATCCTCGTCACCGGCACCAAGCGGTCCGGCACCTCCATGTGGATGCAGATCCTGGTGGCCGCTGGCTTCCCTTACATCGGCGAGGCCTTCCCCGGGCCCTGGCAGGAGACCATCGGCGCGGCGAACCCGCGGGGCTTCTATGAGTCGCCGCTGCGGAAGGGCATCTTCTGGGCGACCAACCCGGATCCGGACACGGGGCTCTTTCTCTTCCCCAAGGCGACCCGCAGGCACCTCGTCAAGGTCTTCATCCCCGGGCTCGTCTGTACCGACTACGCCTTCCTGGATCGGGTCGTGGCAACCATGCGCCCCTGGCGGGACTACTGCGCGTCGCTGGAGCGACTGTACGCGCTGGAGGACGCCTCCATCGCCGATCGTGAGCGGGCGCCGGCCCGGCGCTCGCCCCTGCCGCCCGCCGTGGAGTGGTGGTTCGAGAACTACGAGCTCATCCGGGACTTCGCGACCCGGCGCTACCCCATCAACCTCGTCTCCTACGACCGCCTGCTGGAGGATCCGGAGCGGGTCATCCGAGGCGTCGTCGGCTGGCTGGGCGGCGGGGAGATCGAGGCCGCCGTGGCCGCCGTGGAGCCCTCCCTGCGCTCGACGAGCGGCGCGCCCGCGCCAGCGGTCGATCTCTCCGAGTCGACGATCGCGCTCTTCGACGCGCTGCACGACGCGGTCTACCGGGAGCAGGGGCTGCCGGCGTCGCTGCTCGCCCGGCTCAATGAGGAGCAGGAGCGCATGCGGGAGCGCTGGCTGCCGGACGAGGAGCCCGGCGGCTGATCAGAGAGACTCGAAGGCCCAGGTGTTGCCGTCCGCGTCGTCGCAGTCCATGGTCCCGCTGGTGAGCTTGCACTCCAGGATGCCCTTCTCATCATCAAACACGATCTGGTAGCTGCCCCCGCCGCGGCCCTTCCGGGCCTGGAAGGCGAAGCGCCAGGCGAGATCGTAGGCGTAGGTGCGCTCTGTGCCGTCGTAGGAGGCGCCGTAGCCGTAGGTGAGCCAGCCCGAGAGGTTGCGGTTCACCGTCATGGTGATCTCGTAGAAGTAGTCGTAGGTGCCGTCCTCCTCGACCCGGGTCTCGTAGATGAACGCCTCCTTGTCGTTCTTCTCCACCAGCATCCAGTCGCCGATGACGGCGCCGTTGCAGCCGGTCAGCGTCAGGCCGAGCGCGCCGCCGAGCGGCACCCCGGCGAGCGGAATCCTGAGCTTGCTCATCGCTCGAAGTCCCAGGCGGCCAGATCCTGATCCGCGCACATCAAGGCGTCGTCTGAGTTCAGCGTGCACTCCATCGACTTCTGGGGATCGAACACGAAGTCCTCACCGACAGGCCCCTCGTTCAGCTGGAACAGCACCGCGTACAGATCGTCGAGGACCACCTTGATCTGGTATCGGCGGCGGGAGATGGAGGTGATGCTCGCCCCGTAGGTCAAGGGGATGGTGTAGGCGTAGTAGGCGTAGTCGCCGTCGTACTGGTAGTTGATGGACATGGTGAGCGTGGCGCTGCGGGAGCTGGTGACGCTCAGGCGGCCGCTGCCCCCGTAGGTCACCTCGGGCACGCTCGGATCCTCAATGTCCTCGATGGGCAGCGAGAGGCCGGCGAAGCGGGTCAGCTCCCAGTCCCCGATGAGGTCCGTGCAGCCCGTCATGGTCACCCCGAGCGTGGCGACCGCGGGGATGCCGTAGCTGCGTCGTCGAGCGTGCGTTCCCATGGGAGCGAGCATACAGCCGCATTGATGGAGCCGCCATGAAGCATCGGGTTGTGTTGGTGAACCGCGGCGCGTCCTTCGATGCCGAGCCCGGGCGAACCCTGCTGGACGCCGCCGAGGCCGCCGGCATCGCGCTGCCCGCGGGCTGCCGCCACGGGGCCTGCCTGCTCTGCGCGGCCCGGCTGAAGGGGGGCCGGGCCAACCAGCCCACGGGCACGGCGCTGACCCCGGCGCTGCTCCAGGAGTACGTCCTGCTGCCCTGCGTGGCCACCGTCGACGGTGACTGCTGGCTCGAGGTGGGCGCCCCCGGGGCCCCGCTGCTGCCCCCCGAGCGCCGGCCCGCCTGGACGGAGTGACGCTGGCGGGTATGTGAGTCCCTCTGGAGGCTCGACCTTGATGCACCTCTTCGCGCTGCTCGCCTGCGCCACGACACCCCCGCCCATCGCCAGCGCTCCCCCGGCGCCGAGCGCTGCTCCCGAGCCCCCGCGGCTGGTGGTCGCGGTGGTCATCGATCAGCTGCGAGCGGACTACCTGACCCGCTTCGAGGACACCTACCTGCCCCCCGAGGGCGACGAGGGTGTCGGCGGCTTCCGCTACCTGATGGAGCGCGGCGCCTGGTACCCCTTCGGCGAGCACCGGGTCTACCAGGCGATGACCGGCCCGGGTCACGCCACGGTCCTCACCGGCGCCTGGCCCGCGCGCACGGGCATCGCCTCCAACGGCTGGTACGACGAGGCCCACGTCGGCACCTACTGCGTGGCCGACCCGGAGCACGGCATCTCCCCCCGGAACCTGCGCGCGCCCACGCTGGGCGACGCCATCAAGAGCTCGGGCTGGGACGCGCGGGTCGTGTCGATCGCCCACAAGGACCGGGCGGCGGTGCTGATGGGCGGCTACCGGGCGGACGTCGCCATGTGGTGGGACCGCGAGGAGGCCGCCTGGACCAGCAGCAGCTTCTACGATCCGCTCCCTGACTGGGTGAGCGGGCTCGCGCTGGACGATGAGCCGCTGACCTGGGCCGAGGCGGGCCCGGGCAACGGGCGCTCGGAGGAGGGCGACGCGGGCTTCTCGGAGTCGATGACCCCCGGCGACGGGCCCTGGCGGTCGAGCCCCTTCGCCATGACCCACACAGTGGACGCAGCCATCGCGGCGCTGGAGGCCGAGGCGCTCGGCGCGGACGCCGCGCCGGACGTGCTCGCGGTGAGCCTGTCGGCCTTCGACAAGCTGGGGCACGCCCTGGGCCCCAACCACCGGAAGATGGAGGCCATGGCGGTCGCGGCGGACGCGGAGCTGGCACGCCTGCTGCGCGCGGTCGACGCGTCGGTGGGGCTGGATCGGGCGCTGGTGGTGCTCACGGGCGATCACGGGGCGCCGTCGGCGCCGGACTACCTGGCGCCTGAAGGCGTGCCCTCGGAGTACCTGGACGAGGAGGCCATCGAGGTCGGGCTGGAGGAGGCGCTGACCGCGGCCTTCGGACCCGGCCCGGCGGAGGGCTGGGTCACCGGCTCGGTGAAGCTCAATGTCTACCTGCGGCACGAGGACCAGTCCCTCGATGAGCAGGCGGCCATGGAGCGCGCCGCCGCCGCCTGGCTCGCTGAGCAGCCCGGGGTCGTCGGGGCCTGGGCCGCGGCGGACGTGCGCGCGGGGCGGCTGCCGCCGGGCATCCTGGGCGAGGGCATCGCCAACCAGTACGTCCAGCACCGCAGCGGCGACGTGCTGGGCGCAGCGCAGGCGTTCCACATGCCCGGGGATCCGAACAATCCCAGCAGCGATCGCGTCCGACACTTCACCCACTACACCTACGACCGGATGGTGCCCATCGTGTTCGCTGGCCCGGGCATTCTCCCTGGCCGCTACGCCGAGCCCGCGGCGGTCGTGGACATCGCCCCCACGCTCTCGTACCTCCTCGGCGTGCTGCCCCCGGCGGTCAGCGAGGGGCGGGTGCTCTCCGAGGCGCTGGAGTAGCGCCCGCCTGAGCGAAGTGGCCGACCGCACGCATAGAACATGTTTCACCGTTGGCGCTTGAGGCCCACCACAACTGCCGATAGAGTGTGGGCCTCTGGAGCCCAACCATGCGGTCCATCACACCGACGTTACTCGCGGCGCTGCTCCTCGCGCCCGCCTGCCGAGACGCCTCCGAGCCCGGGGAGGAGGCGGCGTTCGAGGAGCCCGCCTGGCGAACCGCCAACCCGCCGGCGGTGGCCTCGCCCGCGCCGGTGCTCAAGCGCCTGACCCAGAGTCAGTACAAGAACGCGCTCGTCGCGCTCTTCGGCGAGGCGCTGGTGCTGCCCACGAGCCTGGAGCCCGATCAGTCGGTGGACGGGCTCCTGGTGGTCGGCGCGAGCGTCACCAGCGTGTCGCCGCGCGGGGTCGAGCAGTTCGAGGAGGCCGCCCTGGACGTCGCCGAGCAGGTGACCACCGACCCGACGCTGCGAGCGGCGCTCATCCCCTGCGCGCCCGACGGCGCCTTCGACGATGACTGCGCCCGCGAGGTGCTGGGCGCGCTGGCCCCCCGGGCGTGGCGCCGGCCGCTGACCGCCCGGGAGCTGGACAGGCTGGTGGACCTGGCCGGGGTCGCCGGGGCCACCATGGACGACTTCTACGTGGGGCTCTCCTTCGCGGTGGACGCCCTCCTCCAGTCCCCGCACTTCCTCTACCGGATCGAGCTCGGCGAGGACGACCCGGACCGCCCGGGCCACCGCCGCTACAGCGACTGGGAGATGGCCAGCCGCCTCTCCTTCTTCTTGTGGAACACCCTGCCCGACGCCGAGCTCATCGCCGCCGCCGAGGCCGGCGAGCTGACCGACGACGCGGCCCTCGCCGCCCAGGTGGACCGCATGCTGACGGATCCGAGGGTCCGGGAGGGCGTACGGAACTTCTTCACCGAGCTGTACGAGCTGTACGACCTGGATCGCCTGAGCAAGGATCCGGAGATCTTCCTCTACATGTCCGATGAGATCGGCCCCTCCGCCAAGGAGGAGACGCTGCTGAACATCGAGCAGGTGGTGTTCGAGGAGGAAGGCGACTGGCGGGATCTGATGACCTCCGAGCGCACCTTCATCGATCGCACCCTCGCCGCCGTCTACAACATCCAGGCCCCCACCGCCGAGGGCTTCGGCGAGGTCTGGCTGGACCCCGGCGACGGTCGCCGCGGGCTGCTGGGGCAGGTGAGCCTGCTCGCCCTGAACGCCCACGCCACCTCCACCTCGGTCACCCGCCGGGGGCAGTTCGTCCGGGAGACGCTCCTCTGCCAGGAGATCCCCTCCCCGCCCGCCAACGTCGACACCTCCATCCCCGAGGCCGACGCGACCGCGCCGACCATGCGCGACCGGGTCGCCTCCCACCTGGAGGATCCCAGCTGCGCCAGCTGCCACGTCCTCACCGATCCCATCGGCCTCGGCCTCGAGAACTACGACGGCCTCGGGCTCTGGCGCGACACGGAGAACAGCGTGACCATCGACGCCAGCGGAGACCTGGACGGGATCGAGTTCGACGACGCCTGGGGGCTCGCGGGGGCCCTCCGAGAGCACCCGGCGCTGGTGCCGTGTCTCGTGGAGAACCTCTACCGCTACGCCAACGCCAGCGCCTTCGACGAGGGTGAGCTCGCGCTGGTGGAGTGGCACACGGACGGCTTCGAGGTGGAGGGTCACCGGATGCTCGCGCTGCTACGAGATGTCGCCGTCGGACCGGGCTTCCGGCGAGTGGGCAACGCGCCGGTCTTCGGCGGAGAGGTCCAGCAATGAAGAAAGCAACAAGCACCAGCACAGGCCGCGTCAGGGCCCTCCTGGAGCGCTTCTCTCCGACCTGGGGCCGCTACCAACCCCTGAGCCGCCGCTCCGTGCTCCGCGGCCTCCTGGGCGGCGGGGTGGTCTCCATCGGGCTCCCGCCCCTGGAGCTCTTCTTCAACACCTCGGGCACCGCCTACGCCTGCGGCGGCGCGATCCCCAAGCGCTTCGGCCTCTACTACTGGGGCAACGGCAACCTGCCGGACAACTGGACCCCCACCGGCGAGGGCGAGGACTGGCAGCTCTCCGAGCAGCTCGCCGGCCTGGAGCCGGTCAAGGACGTCGTCACCGTCGTCAGCGGCATGATGGTGAAGATCCCCAACATCGAGCCCCACTGGTCCGGCACCACCGGCCTGCTCTGCGGCTCGGAGCCCCTGCTGGATGACCCCAAGGAGCCCCGCGGGCCCACCATCGATCAGGTCATCGCCTGGGAGCTCGGCGCCGCCACCCTCTACCGCTCGCTGCAGACGGCCCCCCACGACTGCGACGGGGTGTCCTGGAACGGCCCCTACAGCCGCAACCCGCCCGAGGCGGACCCCTACGCCTTCTACGAGCGCATCTTCGGCGGCACCTTCCGTGAGCCCGGCGAGGAGGGCAGCGTGGACCCGACCTGGGGCCTGCGCCGCAGCGCGCTCGACGCGGTGATGGACGACATCTCCGCCCTGAAGCTGCAGCTGGGCGCGGCCGACGCGGCGCGGCTGGATCAGCACCTGACCGGCGTGCGGGAGATCGAGCAGCGGCTGGCGACCCTCGAAGAGGATCCGCCCAACCTGGAGAGCTGCTCCAAGCCCCCGGAGCTCACCGAAGACTTCGGCGACGTGGACGGGCGGCCGCTCATCCCCGAGCGCAACAAGGCCATGTGCGACATGATCGCGATGGCGCTCGCCTGCGACCAGACCCGGGTGTTCGGCCACTACCTGACCGACCCGGTGGATGACACGCTCTTCGAGGGCACCACCGGCGGCCACCACGACCTCACCCACAACGAGCCGCAGCCCCAGGACGAGGTCAACGACATCACCAAGCAGATCGTGGGGCACTTCGCCACCCTGGTGGACTCCCTGCGGTCCATCCCGGAGCTGGACGGCACGCTGCTGGACAACTGCGCGGTGCTCGGCTGCTCAGAGGTCAGCGAGGCGCGCACCCACCGCCTCGACGAGATGCCGCTGCTCATCGCGGGCAACGCCTGCGGCGCCCTGAAGTCCGGCATCCACTACCGCTCGGTCTCCCAGGAGAACGCATCGAAGGTGATGCTCACCCTGATCCGCGCCATGGACATCACCGCCGGAAGCTACGGCGAAGACGACGCCTACACTGAGGAGGGTCTGAGTGCTATCGAGACTTGAGCTTCTGAGCCCCGTATTCGCCGGCGCCCTCCTCCTCTCCCTGGGCGGCTGCCGCGACGCGGCGGACGATGACGCGCTGGCGGTCTGTGAGGCCGGCGGCGAGGAGGCCATGCTGGTCGTGAGCGCGCTGCGCTGGTCACGGGTCGACGAGGACGGCGTCACCAAGGGCTTCGACCTGGACGACGAGATCAGCTCGGGCTCGGGCTCGAGCGGCTGCGGCGTCCCGGACTACGTCGACGAGGACGGCGCCGAGGGCATCGACAATGTCTTCGGCAGCCTGGTGCCCGCGCTGGAGCTGACGGAGTTCTCGGCGGTGGAGGGCCTCATCGCTCAGTCCATCGCCAGCGGTGAGCTGCTCATCACCTTCGAGCTGTCCGGGCTGGACGCGGACCTCGACGAGGTGGTGGATGACGAGTGCCTCGACGTGAGCCTGGCCCGGGGCTCCGGCGCGCCGCTGCTCGGCACCGACGGCACTCTGCTCCCGGGACAGACCATCGATCGCGACCTGGACATGGAGCCTGTGAGCGTCCAGGGCGTGACGCTCGATGGCGGCACCCTCATCGCGTCGCCGGTGGACGTCGACCTGCCCATCCAGGTCTTCGACCGGGAGATGGTCTTCGAGCTCAAGGACGGCGCCATCCGCCTGGACATGCACGAGGACGGCACCTACTCCGGCTACTTCAGCGGCGGCGTGGATGTGGAGTACGTGCTGAGCATCGCCGCTCAGGACGGCGTAAGCGATGATCTCTTCGATCTGATGGAGGCGCTGCTCGACGGCGTGAGCGACCTGAACCCCGACGAAGATGGCGACTGTCAGTTCATCTCCATCGCCCTGGAGTTCGAGGCGGTCCCCGCCTACTTTTATGGGGACTGATTTAGCGGCGCCCGGACGCTACGGCTTGCTGGATGTACAGGGTTGCGTAGAGTTTGGGATGGTTCTCTAAGGTAGCTCCCGGGCGCCGCTATGGAGAATGATAGACCGGCGCGCGCGGTTCTCCCCTTATGGTCCCTTACAGTCCCCGCTGGCGCCCCTGAGCACGTCCAGCAGCGGGACCGTTTTCCATAGCGCACGCCACTTTTATCGTCCCGAAGTGTTTACAAACAGCATTTTTGGACAACTTCTAAGCGGCTGTTTTTTCAGCTCTACGAGGAAAAACGATCGCTTACAGCTCGATCGTTTGGCCCAGATTGGGTAAGATCCCCGGAAAGGCAACCATCCTCTCGGCACCGCCTTCCCACCTCCCCCCTCCCGTTCCTCCCCCCTCCTCCCTCCCTTCCCCCCCCAGCCAGCCGAGGAGACACTCGATGTCCTTCCGCTTTCGCTGCCCTAAGTGCGGCTCGTCACACGTCACGATCAACGCGGATCGTCACACCACATACGGTGACAACCCCAACCACTACATCAAGTGCACTATCTGTGCGTGGATGCTCTACGGCGACGAGCAGATCCGAGTCGAGGTCGACCGCCAACAAGCCGTCACCGAGCGCCGCCAGATGGAGTCCTTCCGACTCCGCACCCAGGTGGAAGAGCACATCCACGAAGAGACGGACGGCGCGCGCTGTTCCTGGGCAGGCTGCGGCAACCCGCCGCGCCCCAACTCCAAGTACTGCTCCCGCGAGTGCTCCAATAAGAACGCCCGTCAGCGCTACAAGAAGCGTAAAGACAAGAAGGGCCCCGAAGAGTCAGAGGCCGCGTGAGACGGTCGCGCTGAGGGTGACAACATGAACGATGTCATCCTCGTCGGCGGCGGGCACAGCCACGTGCAGGTGCTGCGCCGTCAGCTCATGTCCCCGCTACCGGACGCGCGCGTCACGGTCGTGGTCGACAGACCGGTCGCCATCTACTCGGGCATGGTCCCGGGGTTTGTGTCCGGTCAGTACACACGGCATGAGCTCGAGATCGACGTCCGACCGCTCGCGAGGCGCTCCGGCGCCCGCGTGGTGGTGGCGGCCGCGCGCGGTATCGACACAGAGAACAAGCACATCCTGTTGTCGGGCCGCCCGCCCATTCACTACGATCTTGCCAGCCTCAACGTGGGCTCCACGGTCGCGGGCCTGGACACCCCCGGTGTTCGCGAGCACGCGGTCCCCACCCGCCCCATCGCGGATCTCATCGACCGCTTTGACGCCTGGTTCCAGCGCGGTCCCATCAGCGACAAGCCGGTGGTGGTGGTCGGCGGCGGCGCGGGCGGCGTGGAGCTGGCCTTCTGCCTGCGCGCGCGCCTCACGCGACTGGGCGCGAGCGCGACCCCCATCACGCTGCTGAGCGCCCAGCCGCCCCTGGTGAATCGACCAGCCCTCTCCGAGCGCGTGCGCGCGGACGCCGCCGACCGCGGAATCGTCATCCTGAGCGGCCGCGCCGCCGCGGTGGAAGCCGACGCGGTGGTGCTGGAGAGCGGTGAGCGGCTGCCGTCCGGTCTCACGGTCTGGGTGACCGGCGCGGTGGCGCCGGCGTGGCTCGCGAAGACCGGGCTGCCGGTGGACGCGCGCGGCTTCGTCAAGGTGCGCGACACCCTGATGGTCGAAGGCGTGGACGATCTGTTCGCGGTCGGCGACTGCGCGGTGCCCGAGAGCTGGCCCGCCATCCCCAAGGCCGGGGTCTACGCCGTGCGAGAGGGCCCCTACCTCGCCAGCAACCTCGAGCGGCGGCTCACCGGCCGCGCGCTGGAGACCTACACCCCGCAGCGGGACTTCCTGACGCTCCTGAACTACGGCGACGGCTCCGCGGCGGGCGGCAAGTGGGGCAGGTCCATCTCCGGCCCCGGTGTGTTCCGCTGGAAGGACCGCATCGATCGGCGCTTCATGGAGAAGTTCCAGGTGCTGGGCCCCGAGGGCGCCCCCGAAGCGGCCTTCTCCAGGGGTATGCCGCAGATGGCCGAGATGGAGATGGTCTGCGGCGGCTGCGCCGCCAAGGTCGGACAGACCCCGCTGACCGCGGCGCTGGCGCGGCTGCCAGCGGCGCCGGTGGACCCGACCGTGGCGCTGGGGCTGGAGGAGGTGGACGACGTGGTCGCGGTGCGCCGGGGCGGCGAGCTGGTGGTGCAGAACGTCGACGCCTTCACCGCCTTCGTGGACGACCCCTGGCTGGTGGGGCGGGTGGCGGCGCTGAACGCCATGAGCGACCTCTTCGCCAAGGGCTGCGACCCCCGATACGCGCTCGCGGTGGTCAATATCCCCGAGGATGAGGCCCCCGAGGAGGCGCTGTTTCAGGTGCTCAGCGGCGCGCGGACCGCGCTGGATGCGGCGGGCGCGACGCTGCTGGGGGGACACACCACGGTGGGCCCCAAGTTGACCGTGGGCTTCGCGATCACGGGCTTCAGCCCGGAGGGAGCGCTCTGGGCGGCCGGAGGGCTGCGGCCGGGCGACGCCCTCATCCTCACGCGGGGGCTGGGCACGGGGGTGCTCTTCCACGCCGACATGGCCGGGTTGGCCCGGGGGCCGTGGATGGAGGCGGCGCTGGCGCGGATGCTGCGCGGCAATGGTCCGGCCAGTCAGCTGCTGCGCTCGCTGCCGGACGCGGGGGTGTCGGCGGTGACGGATGTGACCGGCTTCGGGGCGGCGGGTCACCTGCTGGAGATGGTCCGAGCCAGTGCGGTCTCCGCGGAGGTGACGCTGGCGGATGTGCCGCTGCTGCCCGGAGTGAGCGGGCTGCTGCGGAGCGGGCAGCGCTCGACGTTTCATGATCAGAACCGGGAGGTTCTCAAGGTGATTCGTGTGGAGTCAGGCGCGCAGGTGCCGGAGCTGGAGGCGCTGTTCGACCCACAGACTTCCGGGGGGCTGCTCATCGGCGCCGCGGGGGAGCGCGCCGAGCTACTGGTCGCGGCCCTGCGTGAAGCCGGCGAGTTGGATGCGGCAGTGATTGGGCGGATCCGCGCCCCCGACGGGATCCTGCTGACTGTTCGGTGAGCTCTCTGAGCCCGCATCTTCTGGCAGAACGCGCCGTATGGCGCGCGCCAACTGCGAGTGCGTACCTTTGAGGAACGCGACGTCCCAGCGTCACAGGCGAGAGGGTGTTGCGACGTCAGCAGCCTCGCCGCAAGGCGTATCGGCTCGCCCTTCAGCGCTCCTTCGTCGCTGTCTCTGAAGGTCTCTCCATCTCTCCTGGCCCCTCGCGGGGCGAGGGGGCGAGCCCCCTGTGCCCCCCCCTCTTCCAGCCAGACCGCACCGCATCTCCACCCTCTCAGTAAGCCCCCACCTTTCTCCAGCACGCGCCGCATGGCGCGCGCCAACTGCGACTGCGTACCTTTGAGGAACGCGACGTCCCAGCGCCGCACACGAGAGGGTGTTGCGACGTCAGATGCCTCGCCGCAAGGCGACATCAGGAGGCAAGACCTTGCGAACACGTGGACGGTTTTCGACGACAACCAGCTGTTGTTGTTCCGCCATCCCACGCTGTAAAACCGGCCAGGTTTCGCAATGGATGCCAACCCAGGTGGGCTTGCCAGACGACCCGAGAGTCACTGCACAGGGGAGTGAAAGGCGACGACGACGAAGGAGGAGACTTGCCTGAGAGGGGAAGCGCAGGTTCCCCTTTAGAGACAACGCTGGTTGGTAGTGGCGAATCCGTCAAAGTGGCTGAAGACACGCACTAACCGCCACGATCCATGCGGCAGCCGACCCCCCAGTGAGCTTCACAATCCATGCGGCAGCCGCACAACCACTGACGTTCACGATCCATGCGGCAGCCCAACCCCACCCGGTCCAATCCCCACCCGGTCCAATCCCCACCGGACC
>Ga0316204_10009543_pt1 | contig 12912 bp, 8 predicted proteins | sample 6monrhotite_MG_2_FD_205661 | JGI IMG/M metagenome (GOLD analysis project Ga0316204, IMG submission 205661) | Microbial mat bacterial communities from mineral coupon in-situ incubated in ocean water Damariscotta River, Maine, United States -... | ecosystem: Environmental > Aquatic > Marine >...
CCTCTCGCACCTATGACTTCCTTCAGACCAGCCCTCGCGGGTGCCTTGGCGCTCAGCAGATTCGCCAGACGGTCCAGGTGATGCCGGTGCTCCGGCTCCTCGCCCTTGTCTTCTCGGTGTTGGGTTCCCTCTGTCAGGGCCCCAGGTCAGGATTTGCTACATGTCGCTCACCTCCGGTTTCTTGTTCATGCCTGTCACACCTCCTCCTCGTTCCTCGTCGTCGTCGCACTTCACACCCCTGTGCAGTGACTCTCGAGTCGTCTGGCATGCCCACCTGGGTTTGCATCCATTGCGAAACCTGGCCGGTTTTACTGAGTGGGTTCGCAGGACAGCAACAGCTGGTCTCCGTCGAAAACCGTCCACGTGTTCGCAAGGTCTTGCCTCCTGATGTCGCCTTGCGGCGAGGCATCTGACGTCGCAACACCCTCTCGTGTGAGGCGCTGGGACGTCACGTTCCTCAAAGGTACCTCTTCGCAGTTGGCGCGCGCCATGCGGCGCGGTCTGGCTGAAGATGGGGGCTTAGCGAGAGGGTGGAGAGGCGGTGCGGGCTGGCCGAAAAGGGGGGCCACAGGGGGCTCGTCCCCCTCGCCCCGCAAGGGGCCAGGAGACAGGGAGAGAACTTCAGAGACAGCGACGAAGGAGCGCTGAAGGGCGAGCCGATACGCCTTGCGGCGAGGCATCTGACGTCGCAACACCCTCTAATCTGAGACGCTGGGACGTCACGATCCGTACCGGTACGGATCCGCAGTTGGCGCGCGCCTGACGGCACGGTCTGGTGGAAGGGTGCGGGCTCAGAGAGAGGGTGGGGATGCGGCGCGTTTGGGCGGAAGGTGAGGCTCGCGACGCTGTGGGCTCACCCGCCTGCTGGCGCTCTCGCTTCAATGTGACGGCTGTGCTCGACCTCCCGGATCCTCCACAACGCGAGAACCCCGCCGCCAGCGCAGGCTGACGACGGGGGCGCGCTCAGACCGTGAAGCGGCTCAGGCGATGGCGCTGAAGTTCACCGAGTCACCGCCCTCATCGGACCCGGTCATGCTGGCCTCCTCCGGCTCCAGGGCTGCCTCCAACACCTCCGCCATCTCATCCACCAGGAAGAACTCCAGCTCATCGCGCACGGCCTCGGGGATGTCCTCGATGTCGTACTCATTGTGCCGCGGCAGGATGATCCGCTTGATCCCCCGGCGATGCGCCGCCAGCACCTTCGACTTGATCCCACCCACCGGCAGCACCCGACCCCGCAGCGTCGCCTCACCAGTCATCGCCACATCCCCACGCACCGCCCGCCCGGTCAGCAGGCTGGCGATCGCCGTAAACATGGTCACGCCCGCGCTCGGCCCATCCTTCGGGGTCGCCCCCGCCGGCACATGCACGTGGAGGTCCAGCTCCCTTGCCTTGTCCACGGGGATGCCCAGCGTCTCATGGTTGCTGAGCACATACGTCAGGGCCGCCCGCGCGGACTCCTTCATCACGTCACCCAGCTGCCCGGTGAGCACCAGCCGGCCGCTGCCCGGGTAGCTCGACGCCTCCACATAGAGCACGTCGCCGCCCACCGGCGTCCAGGCGAGCCCCGTGGCGATGCCCGCCCGGTTCGGCTCCTCGTGGGGGCGGCGCACGAAGCGCCGCTTGCCGAGCAGCTTCGGCAGATCCGAGACGGTCACCTCGAAGGCGCCGTCCAGCTCCTCCCGGGCCTTCTTCACCGCGGCGGCGCGGAAGATACGGCCTAGAGACCGCTGGAGCTGACGCACCCCGGACTCGGCGGTCCAGCCCGCGATGGCGGCCTCGATGACCGCGTCCGGAATGGACACCGTCTCCTCCTCCAGCCCGGTGTTCTTCGCCAGCTTGGTGAGCAGGTGCTCCCGGGCGATGACCAGCTTCTCCTCGGGGGTGTAGCCGGGGATGTCGATCACCTCCATCCGGTCCCGCAGGGCGCGGGGGATGCTGCTCAGATCGTTGGCGGTGGCCACGAAGAGCGCCTTGGAGAGATCGAACGGCACCTCCAGGTAGTGATCGGTGAAGGCGTGGTTCTGCTCAGGGTCCAGCACCTCCAGCAGGGCCGCGGCCGGGTCGCCGCCGAAGCCGCCGCGCACCAGCTTGTCCACCTCATCCAGCAGGATGACCGGGTCGGACGCCCCGGCGCGGCGGATGCCCTCGACGATGCGGCCGGGGCGGGCGCCGATGTAGGTGCGGCGGTGACCGCGCAGCTCGGACTGATCCCGCACGCCGCCCAGCGCCACCCGCACCAGCTCGCGGCCGGTGGCGTCGGCGATGGCCTGGCCGATGCTGGTCTTGCCCACGCCGGGGGGGCCGACGAGCAGCAGCACATCAGCGCGGCCAGAGCCCGAGAGCTTGCGCACGGCGAGGTGCTCCTGGACCTGCCGCTTCACGTCCTTCAGGCCGTGGTGGCTCTTGTCCAGCGCCGCCTCCAGCGCGGTCAGATCGACGTCCTGTGCGCTGGTCTCGCCCCAGGGCAGGTCCGCGACCCAGCCCAGCCAGTCCATGGCGACGTTGCGCTCCGGGGACTGGGGGCTGATGCGGTCGAGGCGCTTGAGCTCGCGGTCCACCGCGGCGCGCACCTCGTCGGACAGCTCGCGGGCGTCGAGGCGCTCCCGCAGGCTCGCCAGCTCGTCGTGCTCATCGGTCTCGCCCAGCTCGTCCTGGATGGCCTTCAGCTGGCGGCGGAGGATGTGCTCCTTCTGCATGTCGCGGGCCTCGCCCTCGACCTTGTCCCGGATGGTCTTCTGGGCCTCCAGCACGTCCCGCAGGTGCACCACGCGCCCGACGACCAGCCGGGTGCGCTCCAGTGGATCGAGCGTGCCCAGCAGGGTCTTCTTCCAGTCCGGCGGGGAGTCGATCACGCTGGCGACCGCGTCGGCGAAGAGGCCGGGGGTCGGAGCGGCGGCCATGAAGAGCGGCACCTGCTCCTTCAGCCCCATGATCTCGGCGGTCTCCCGCACGGTCTCGCGCAGGCTCCGGGCCAGCGCCTCGGCCTCAATGGTGGCGGGCCACTCGTCCTCGACCAGCTCGTAGCCGGACTCCAGGTAGGGCGTGGTGCTCTCGAAGCCCGCGAGCTTCACGCGCTTCAGGCCGTTGACGACCAGCACCTCGTTGCCGCGCCGGTCGCGCTTGCGGTCGACGATGCGGGCGAGGGTCGCCACCTCGATGAGGTTCTCGGGGACCACCGCGGCGTCCGGGGAGCGCTGGACGGCCACCAGGATCAGCTCGTCGGCGGCCTCGACGGCGGCCACGGAGGCCTTCCTGCCGATGGTGAGGGGGATGAGCCCGCCGGGCAGCAGCACGCCCTGACGCAGCGCCAGGACGGGGAGGGTCTCGGGGAGGTCGGTGGGGATCGAGTAGTCGAGGCGGATCTCAGGCATGGACAGAGTCCTCGTAGGGCGCCGCGGCACCGTGGTGGGAGCGAGGTGGCGCGGGCCGAGAGGGGGGGCACACGCGCCGAACTAACTGAAGGCTAGGCACGTACAGTTTGGGGGTCAAGCCCCCAAGCCGAGATCCATCCCCGCGACCGCGGGGCTACGCCTCCAGGTCTCCCTGTCCGCCGCGGGCCGCGTCCCAGCGCACGGTGACCGGGCCGTCGCCGCGGATGAGCCAGCGCGTCCAGGCCCGATGCCCCCGATCGGGGAGGCCCGCATAGATGAAGTTGGCGTGTGAGATCTGGAGCTGGCCCCAGCCGTCCAGGTGTGTCAGCGTCCGGGTCGGCGTGCCCTCGACCAGCGCCGCGCCGTCCCCGCAGCGGAGGGTGGCCGAGGGGGCGGGGGCCACGCCGATGGACTCGGCCAGCGCCAGCGCGCTCGTCGGCAGGAAGCCAGTGTTCTCCAGGGTGAGCGTCACCGCTCGCAGGTCGTCGCCCAGCACCTCAACCGACAGCGAGGCCTCGACCTCCGGGGCGCTGCGGCGCACCCGATCCGCCACGGTGAAGCCGCGCTCACACTCCGCCGCCAGGAGCTTCACGGGCGGGTTCCGCACCGTGCGCAGGTACTCCAGGCCGCCGATCTCCACGGCGCCGAGCTGGGGGTGATCGAAGGCCGTCCACGCCCGCCAGCCCTCGGGGTCGGCGGCGAAGGTCGCCAGCAGCTCGCGGATCATCTCCGGCTCGGGCCGCATGAAGAAGTCGATGGGCTTCTTCACCTCGAGCCCCGCGTGGCCCGTGGGGTTCCAGAGCTCCAGCGTGTAGCCGGGGACGCCGAAGGTCGTGGAGAGGGTGTCCGACCAGACGCCGACGATGGAGACCTTGGGGTCGTACATGAAGTCCGGGTAGGTCCGGAAGCTGCGGTAGCCCGTGCCCTCGATGGCCTGCTTCGCCAGCGACTCCATCAGCCGGATGTCCGGGTCTCCGAGCGGGGTGTCCTTGCGGTAGGGCTGGGTCAGGATGCAGCCGGTGTAGGTGTGGTTGGTCACCGCCGCCGCGATCCGGGGCCGCGCCCTGAAGGTCTCCAGCAGCGAGCGGGACTCCGGCTCGGACAGGGGGTAGTCGCCGCCGTCCATCCCGAACATGCTGAAGCGCTTCCAGTTCGCGGGGAAGTTGCGGTTCATGTCCAGACCGAACTCCCGGGGCGCGGCGGTCCAGCGCACGCCGTCCCAGTTCAGGAAGCGGCCCTCGGAGGAGAGGAAGTAGGCGTCCGACGGAGCGTCCTCCAGCGTGCGGGCGCGGGGGATCAGCGGGGAGTCCGGGTTCTCGGGATCGGCGAGGTCGTCGACCCAGGCGCCGGCGGGGTGCCGCCAGCGCATCCAGCGCACGCGGCCGTCCCCGTTCATGTCCCTGGACTCGAAGCCCTCGCGGACGAGGCCTTGCGGCGGCGGGCGCAGGGTGGAGCGCAGGAAGGGGGCGCCCTCCATCATCGCCTGGAAGCCGTCGGGGCTCACGCAGGGCATCACATAGGCCGAGTGCCGCGAGAACCACTGGACCAGCGCCGCGTCGCCGCTCGCCAGGCCCTCGACCCAGCGGCTCAGGGTGAAGAGGGCGCTCATCACCCCGGTCCACTCGGCGGCGTGGGTGCCTCCGTCGAGCCAGAAGCCGGTGCGATCGTCGCGGTCCGCGCCCCGGCCGACCGTGACCAGGAGCATGGGGCGGCCCTGCCGGCTCTCGCCGACCTCCGTGACGGACACCCACTCCGGGTGGGCCTCCGCCAGCGCCTGGCAGCGCCGGGCCAGCTCGGGGAAGTCCAGGTAAGCATCGCCGCGGTAGTAGATTGTGTCAGTCATGGCGGGACTTTTAGTCGGTTGGAGGTGATCGTGGGTGAGCGCGTGCGGAGCCACTGGGCGTGGGGATGGGACGATCGGCTGCCGAGCGTGAAGGCGCGGCGGGCGCTGGGCCAGCAGCTGTCGTTTGTGCTCGGGATCGAGCCGCCGACGCCGCGGGACGCGGTGCCGCTCAGCGAGGCCCGGTGCCCCGAGCCCAGGCTGGCGCCGCCCGCCGCGCTGTCCGATTGGTGCACCGACGATCGCGAGTCCAGGATCCGGCACACCTACGGTCGCAGCTACCGGGACATCGTGCGCGGCTTCCAGGGCGACTTCTCGGGGGCGCCGGATCTGGTCGCCCGGCCGCCGGGGGAGGCCGAGGTGAGCGCGCTGCTGGCGTGGGCGGAGGAGGTCGGCGCCGCGGTCGTCCCCTACGGCGGCGGCACCAGCGTCGTCGGCGGGGTCGAGTGCGCTCCAGATGATCGCTACGCCGGGGTCATCTGCCTCGACACGCGCGGCATGGATCAGGTGCTGGAGGTCGACACGGTCTCCCGCGCCGCCAACATCCAGGCCGGCGCCACCGGACCGGCGCTGGAGGCCCAGCTCGCCGAGCACGGGCTGACGCTGCGGCACTTCCCGCAGTCCTTCGAGTTCTCCACCCTCGGCGGCTGGATCGTCACCAGGGCCGGCGGGCACTTCGCCACGCTCTACACCCACATCGACGATCTCGTCGAGAGCGTGCGCATGGTCACGCCGACGGGGATCTGGGACAGCCGCCGCCTCCCCGCCAGCGGCGCGGGCCCGGCGCCCGATCGCCTGGTGCTTGGCTCCGAGGGGATCCTCGGCGTGGTCACCTCGGCCTGGGTTCGGCTGCAGGAGCGGCCCAGGTGGCGCAGCAAGGCCAGCGTGCACTTCGCGGACTACGAGGCCGGGGTGGGGGCCACGAGGCGGATCGCGCAGGCGGGGCTCTACCCCACGAACTGCCGGCTGCTCGACGGGAACGAGGCGCTGCTCAATCAGGTCGCGGCGGGGATCGGCGCGGTGCTGCTGCTGGGCTTCGAGTCCGCGGACTCGCCGCGGCGGGCGTGGCTGGAGCGGGCGCTCGCGATCGCGCTTGAGGCGGGCGGTGTCTGCCCGGAGCCACCGGAGCACAGCGGCCCGGGAGAGAATGTGCAGGGGGCGGACGCGGCGGGCCGCTGGCGGCGGGCGTTCCTGGATGGCCCCTACCTCCAGAGCGCCCTGGTGAGCCTCGGGGTCGTCGTGGACACCTTCGAGACCGCCGTGACATGGTCGCGCTTCCCGGAGCTGCACGCCTCGATCACGAAGGCCGTTCAAGGCGCGATGAAGGAGCACTGCGGCGGCGGCTTCCTGAGCTGCCGCTTCACCCACGTGTACCCCGACGGCCCCGCGCCCTACTACACCTTCATCGCCCCGGGCGGCGCGGATCCGCTCCGGCGCTGGGAGGCCATCAAGCGCGCGGCCTCGGACGCCCTCGCGGCTGGGGGAGCGACGATCACCCACCACCACGCCGTCGGGCGGCTGCACAGGCCCTGGTACGATGCCGAAGCCCCCGAGCCCTTTCGCCGCTCGCTCTCCGCGAGCAAGGGCGCGCTGGACCCCAGCTGGATTCTGAACCCCGGCGTCTTGATTGATCGTGATTGAAGTACAGAAATCCTTCTCAATTACTAACAATTACCTTGTTGTTCATATTTTGAATAGTTAATGTGCATGTCAGAAATCACGCACTCCAAGGTGGAATATGTCCGGCTTCCCTGAAGATGAAAGCGCAGACACCAGGCTCGCGCTGACCATCGGGGCGGTCTCTCGGGCGACCGGGATCCCCGTCAATACAATCCGCACCTGGGAGCGCCGCTACGGCTTCCCCAAACCCCGCCGCTCGGAGGGCGGCCAGCGCCTCTACAGCCCCCGCGTCGTGCCCCGGCTCAGGCTGGTCGCTCAGGCGCTGGAGGAGGGGCATCGCCCCCGGCAGGTCGTCGGGCTCTCTTTCGATGAGCTGCGTCAGCTCGTCGGGCGCCTCCCCGAGGCCGAAGAGCGCAAGGTCGAGCAGCCATCCGATGAGATCGAGGTCTGGATGCAGGCCGCGCGCAGGCTGGACGGTGAGAGCCTCGATCGCGGCTTCAGCACGGAGTACAGCCGGCTGGGCATGGAGGGCTTCCTGCGCGAGCGCGCCTCGCCCTTCCTGAACACGGTGGGCGCGGCCTGGGCGGCCGGCGAGCTGGATGTGGCCCATGAGCACTTCGCCAGCGAGCGGCTGCGTCACTTCCTCACCTCCCGCTGGCGTCCGCTCAGCGACAGGGCTCGCGGGGGCGTGATCGTCTGCGCGGCGCTGCCGGGCGAGCAGCACGACCTGGGCCTCCACATGGTCGCCGCCACGGTCGCGATTCATGACATGCGCGTCATCTTCCTGGGCGCCAATACGCCGCTGGACTCCATCCAGGCGACGGCGAACCAGTCCAGCGCGGTGGCCGTGCTGATCAGCGTCGCCCCCTCCTCGGATCCCGATGAGGCGTTGAAGTACCTCATCGAGCTGCGCGAGAGCATCTCGCCTGCGGTGGAGCTGCTCGTCGGCGGCGCCGGCGCCCCCCGTGAGGTGACCGGAGTCCTGCGTGTGCCGAGGCTGCACCAGCTGGCGAACTGGGCCCAGGCGCGCTCCGGTCGATAGTACGACCGCGCCGACGTCATGATCTGTGAGCCAATGGCCCATCCGGCGCTCACCCAGCCTCGTGCTCGCTGGAGCCCCCCTCATTGAGCTGCTCCCGGGCGGCTTCATCGGACTTGAGGTGGGAGGGGCGAGGCGCTTGATGGGAGCGCTTGATGCGCCTGAGATAGCGGAAGCCTGTCGTGGAGTGCACCTGGTCTCGCCCGGTTTCATCGGCAATCCAGTCGGCGACCTTGGCGGTGGTCCACACCCCGTGGTCCGGCGGCGCGCTGCTCAGGGCCTCGCGCAAGGCGTCGTACTTCTCGGCGGGCAGCAGAAACGCACCGCCGTTGTCCTGTCGTTTGTCTCGTACGGCCTCGACGCCCTCGGCATTGTAGCGACGGATCAAGACCCGGATGGAGTCTGGATGCCGATACACAATCGCCGCGATGTCCTTGGCGGAGCGGCCTTCGCTCTTCAGCAACAGGGCGTGCCAGCGGATCTGCTCGGTATTGCGCGTGCAGGTGTGGTAGCGCTCGCGGAGCTGCTCCGTCGTCAGGTGGGCGGCGAGCTTCTGGGCCATGGAGACCTCCTGGCTTCAGGATACGATCAAATGCGAGCAGAAGCGTATGCGGCCTCCGCGGCTCGGACGACATGCGCGAGGGGACAGAGAGAAGGCGGGGCTGGCCCCCCCCCGAGGAGAGTGTGGCCAGCCCCGCCTGTTGGGGACGCTATGTGGGGATCAGGGCAGGTAGGCTTCCACAATGGCCACGGTGCCGTCTGGCAGGTGGGCCGCGAGGAACACGTCTCCGCTGGTGTCGTTGGCGGCGAAGACATTCACGGCCTGGTTGGGACCGAGATCTGGCACATCAAAGAGCACGTCGGGGATGGCGTCGTTGTTGACGTCGAAGCCGAGGGTGTAGGCGGCGGCGGGCACATCGACGGTGGCGTAGACGCCGAAGTCGACGTCCTCGAGGAGGGGAGCGGCGCCGTCGTCGCTGATGACCCAGATGTCGACCTGGGGTACGCCGGGGGCGGCGTGGACCACCTGAAAGCGGATGTCGCCGGCGGCGATGCCGTCGTCGTCGTCGACGAGCGCCAGGGCGGAGATGTTGTCCAGGTAATCGATCGCTACCGCGGTGTAGCGGGTGTCGGCGTCGAGGGGCAGGTCGTTGATGTTCAGGACCGCGTCAGCGGCGGTGGCGCCGGCGGCGGCGATCTGGAAGCTGTAGGTGTCCGCGGGGATGGTCAGGTAGGCGGTGCCATCACCGAAGGCGAGGTCGGTCACCGTGGACTCGTCGCCGCTGTTGACGAAGACGTCGACCGCGGGGGCGTCGGGGGAGAGGTGGAGCACGCGGATGTTGGTCTCGGGCGTCGACGCGGTGCCGGTGTCGTCGGTGCTGTCGGTGTCGTCGGTGTCGTCAGTGTCGTCAGTGTCGTCAGTGTCGTCAGTGCCGCCGCCGGTGCCGGTCTCATCGACCGTCACGTCAGCGTCGCCGTCATCTTTGGATGTGTCACATCCGACCAGCGCGATGAGAATAGAGAGTGAGCCCAGAGTGAGCGTAGTCTTGAGCATGGAGGCCTCCTTGATGGGTTCGGGTCAGCGCCGCAGTGGGCGCTCACACCAAGGGATATGACTAGGTGAACACTTATTGAACAAGTTTTGAATCATTTTTGAATTCATCGCTGTGAGCTGCTCTACAGCTTCCGCACCCGGACTGGAAGCGACCGGCTGGTCGGACCAGGAGGGAGGCTTGTGCTGGAGGTGCCCCTGTGTTTCTGCTGATCCTCGCGCTGACTTCGACCCCCGCGATCGCCGCCGAACCGGCCGTGAGCACCGCCCCTGACGCTCGAAGCGCGCGCCCGCCGCTGACCCTGCTGTCGGGGGAGGCCGTGGCCCCTGAGACCCTCGAAGGCAAGGTGCTGCTCTTCGTGAACGTCGCCAGCCGCTGTGGGTACACGCCTCAGTACGAGGGGCTTCAGGAGCTGTTCAGTGACTATGAGGACAGGGGGTTGGTCGTCGTCGGCGTCCCGTGCAACCAGTTCGGCGGCCAGGAGCCTGGCGACGCCGAGGCCATCGCCAGCTTCTGCAAGATGAACTACGGCGTGGCGTTCCCGCTGCTGAACAAGCAGGAGGTCAACGGCGACAACCGGAGCCCCCTGTACACCTGGCTCGTCGACAGCGAGGTCGGCGGCGGCGAGACGATCGGGTGGAACTTCGAGAAGTTCCTGGTGGACCGATCCGGCGCGGTGATCGGCCGCTATCCGTCCAAGGTGGCCCCTGATGATCCCGCGCTCATCAGCGCGCTTGAGGCAGCGCTTACGAAGTGAGCCCGTTGAGCCGTTGAGCAGTGGAGAGGCTCTCAAATCCACTGTAGGTCAACTGGTGTCCCGAAGGACTGAATCCACCGACTTCATCGCCCGCTTCCTTCCCGGAGATGAGTCTTTCGGTGAGACGCGAGCGCTGCGTCTGGTGGTCCTGAATGTTCTTCTGATGGCAGCGCTGAACGCCGCCTTCGGCGCGGCCGCGCTGGCCGTGGGGTACGGCGCCATCGCCGCGTTCCTGACGGGCTTTACGTTCTGCCTGTTCATCGCGCTGCCGCTGGCGCGGGCCGGCCTGTCGGTGACGGCCAAGCTGGTCTTTGCCCTCGGAGCGCCGCTGGGGATCTTCCTGCTCTCCTGCCTGCTCGGGCTGGAGAGCGGGGTTCACTTCGTCCTCGTCGAGCTGCTGACGGTTCCATTCGCGCTGTTCAACAACCGGGAGCGGAGAGCGCAGAACCTGGCGATTCTTGTCGCCGCGGCCCTGCTGATGGCGCGGATGACCTGGCCGGAGAACCCACTGGTGCCGCAGCTCGTGGAGTCGCGCATCTCCGCGGTGCTGCTCTGGCCGGTCGTGGCGGCCACGCTGCTGGATCTGGTCGTCCGCTTCAAGCTGTTCAGCCACTACAACCACGAGCACGAGCAGGCGCTGGCGCGCTCGGTGGAGCAGTGGCAGGCCCTGGTGGACAACGCCCCCGACATGATCATCACGTTGGATCCGCTGGGCAACATCCTGTCATCCAACTGCCAGGATGAGCCCACGCTGGCCAGGGGGCAGCAGTTCCTGAGCTGGTTCCCGTCCTCCGAGCGGGAGCGCGCCGACGACGCGTTGGCCAAGGTGATGGAGGGACGCAGCGGCGCCGAGATGGACATCAAGCGCATCGAGGGGCGAGACACTCGCTGGTACACCGTGCGGCTGCGGCTGTTGGACCGACAGCGCACGCGGCTGCTGGCCATCCTGACGGAGATCACCGAGCGCAAGGAGTCTGAAGAGGAGCTGACCCGCGCTCGCGACGAAGCGGAGAACTCGACCCGCTCCAAGTCGGAGTTCCTGGCGACCATGAGCCACGAGATCCGCACCCCGATGAACGGCGTCATCGGCATGACGGACATGCTGCTCGAGACCAACCTGGACACTCAGCAGCACGAGTACGCGGAGATCATCCGCAGCTCGGGGCGCACGCTCCTCCACCTGATCAACGACATCCTGGACTTCTCCAAGATCGAGGCCGGGCACATGGAGCTGGAGTGCGTGGACTTCGATCCGGGCGAGGTCGTCGAGCACACCATCGCGCTCCTGGGCAACCGCGCCTCGGAGCGCGGGGTGCAGCTCGTCTGCGACATCGGACCCGAGGTTCCCCGTCTGGTGGGCGGCGATCCGGCGCGGCTGCGTCAGGTGCTGATGAACCTGACCGGCAACGCCATCAAGTTCACGCACGAGGGCCAGGTCGTCGTCCGCTTGCGGCTGACGGAGCGCGGCTGGTCCGGCGTGACGCTCTATGTAGAGGTCGAGGACAGCGGCATCGGCATCTCCGAGGAGATGCAGTGGCACCTGTTCAACGCCTTCACCCAGGCGGACAGCTCCACCACCCGCCGCTACGGCGGCACGGGCCTCGGGCTCGCGATCTGCAAGCGCATCGTCGAGCAGATGGAGGGGGCCATCGGTGTGCGCAGCACGCCCGGTTCGGGCAGCACCTTCTGGTTCATGGTGCAGCTCGAGGAGCGCGACGGAGCGGCCGACACAGAGCGTGACCAGCTCGACGAGCTGCAGGGCAAGCGAGCCCTGATGGTGCACGAGGACCGCCCGCTGGGAGAGTTCTACCGGCGAACGATGGCGGAGTGGAAGATACGCACCGAGGAGGCCCGCGACGCCGAGGCGGCCTGGGTGACTCTGCTGGACGCCGCTGGCAGCGCCTGGCCCTATGACCTGGTGGTGCTGGACCTGACGCTGCTGGGTGAGGCCGGGGTGTCGCTGGCCCGCCGGCTGCATGAGGAGCCGAGCCTGTCCGAGCTGCGGGTGTTCGTGCTCGCGGCGCGCGGGGAGTCCGTCGCGCTGGAGTTCGGGCCGCGTATGGTGCAGCTCTTCAAGCCAACGCGTCGGGATGATCTGACGGCGGCGCTGGCCGGCCGGGCGCGGGCGCCCGACGGGGAGGTCGTTGAGCTGAGCCCCGCGGCGTCGGAGCCGGCCAGGTACGGGAGACTGCTCGTGGCCGAGGACAACCTCGTGAACCAGAAGGTGATCACCTACATGCTCAAGCGCATGGGCTGGGCCTGCGATGTGGTCTCCAACGGTCAGCTCGCCCTGGAGGGCGCGACGGCCGGCGAGTACGACGCGGTGCTGATGGACTGTCAGATGCCGGTGATGGATGGCTTCGAGGCCTCGACGGCGATCCGGGAGGCGGAGGCGGCCTCGGGCGCCGCCCGGATCCCGATCATCGCGCTCACCGCCAACGCCATGAAGGGTGATCGGGAGCGCTGCCTGGAGGCGGGGATGGATGACTACCTGACCAAGCCGCTGGATCAGAGCGCGCTCCAGGGGCTCCTGGAGCGCTGGGTCCACAGCGAAGCGGCGTAGCGAGCGCGGCTAGCGGCGCGCGGTGTGCTCCCGCCCCCCCCACTCCCCGCCCCCGCGAGCGAAGCGAGCTCTGAGCGCGCAGCGCGACAGCTCCATTCCCCGCGAGCGAAGCGAGCTCTGAGCGCGCAGCGCGACAGCTCCGATCACCAGAGCGGTGCTCCACACC
>Ga0316204_10009544_pt1 | contig 12910 bp, 15 predicted proteins | sample 6monrhotite_MG_2_FD_205661 | JGI IMG/M metagenome (GOLD analysis project Ga0316204, IMG submission 205661) | Microbial mat bacterial communities from mineral coupon in-situ incubated in ocean water Damariscotta River, Maine, United States -... | ecosystem: Environmental > Aquatic > Marine >...
GCCACCTTGGCACTCCAAACCGTGGCACCAACAGCATTGCCATGTTCAACCAACCGATCGCCCAAATCTTTGTACATCTCGAAAGCATTGTCATCGAACCCGTCAAACGCAACTTTATACTTATACACCATCGGCCCGACCCAGACCATCACACCGATTCCAATCAAGCCTAAAAGTGCCAGAATATTGCGGATAATACCCATAAAATGATCCCCTGTTTCAGTTTGTTGTTACACATCAAGATACATGAATATGGCATTTAGGCAAGCACACTGAAACTGTACGCATTGCTTGACAGCCCGCTTCGCAACATAAACGCACACACGCCCAAATCAGCAGGCCACAAGTTCAACAATTTAACGAAAGATTAAGTGGAGGTTTCTGTTGCCAGGGACCTCCGACCCCCGCCAGTAGACGCTAATCCACTGGAGTTAGGTTTCAAACTTGAAAGCTACATTAGCTGCAATTAAGCAGCAATAGCCATCTTGCTTGGAGCACGATTGTCATTTGCAATTGTACATTTTACGCCGATAACGGTGGCAGTCAACCGAGCAAAAGCTAACATCTTTGAACGTCCGTCGATCCTATTTCGACCCCATAATCCCTCAAATGAAGAGATATTTGGTGGAGTCGCCGGGTACCGCCCCCGGGTCCGAACCGCCTATTACATGCGCGTTTATCACCATAGTCCCCGAGGGGACGGTCTATACATAAGGCGCTTGGCACGCGGATTCAAGAATTCTATTCGCCAGAACCCGTCCGTTTTTGAAAATCTTTGGTAGAATTGGTGTTGGGGTACTCCGTATCCGGTACGTCAACTCCCAGGAATGCACACAGCGGCCCCCATCCTGCTCCGACTTCATAGGTCAAAAGCTTCTCAGCCGGTACGGTCGCTTGAACCTCAGCAACATGGTCATTGTAAACTGACATTACGTGTCCGGGATCGCGCAGACGATCACCGAATGTCTGAATCCCGATTAGTTCATGCACCATCTGCGACTGCCGGTTGCGGTACGGGGTGTCGTGTTGGCCCCGATTTTCGATGTAGGGAACGATGGTCTTTTCAAATGAAGCATACCATCCCTCAACAGGGCGCACAGACAACACAACTTTGGCGTCTGGGTAATATTCCACCAGTTCTCGCCAATACGCAGCGCCAGGCCAGTCAACTTGTGAACGATAGCCCTCAAACGCCGCATCCCAGTTGCGACTCTCTCCTCGAACAATTGCCTCCCACTCGGGTAACAACCCCTCGTTTTCCGATATTTCGAACATGTGGTGGCAAGGGCCAAACCCAAGTTCCTCCAGCGCCCTTCGCAAAGAATTCGTTGCGTTGCGCCCAAATCCAGCGCCTATCACTTCCAAAGCCATAGTTACCCCCTATTTTTACTATTACGCAAAAACTAGCGCATAAAAGGTGATTTCGGAAATCGCACTAGCTCCCGGGCTTGATTAACTCGCGCAATAGCTTCTCTCGAATAGCTCGCGGATAGTCACTAAACCCGCGCGACGTAATAACAAACCCGTCCGATGTCATCACAAAGCGTTTGTAAAACTCGGTAATTCCAACGCCAACGATATCAATCGCAACGCCGTTAATTTCGATCCCCGCAGCCTCCGCCTTGCGGCTTTCAATGCCAGCATGCACCCCGGCATTTGACGAACCGTCCCCCGACACATCGATCACCTTGCGTTTACAATCAGAAACCCGATCAAACTGCGCCGCTGAAAAGGCAATCGCATCGCCCACAGCCGTGTTCGATCCATCCCAAGTGCGCGGCATTTCCCGCACACGAGCAGCAAAATCACGCACCTCGCTGTAAGACAACATCCGCCGCCACGGGATCGCCAAATCTCCTTCCTCCGCGCCAGACCATTGCACCACCGACAACGCCACCTGATGCAACACCAACACATCCGCGATTTCCGGGTCCAACAAAGCATCCGCCAACCCATGCGTCTGAAACTTGTATTCCCCGATATCGATCGAGCTAGACACATCCATCGCCAGCACTAGCGCCAAACTACACGCAGCGACGGGGCCCGCCACGAAGGCGAACAACGCGACCAACAGTATTAAAATACGGTGCATATCCTCACCAGAAAGTTAACTTATCGGAATTATCAGTTCACTTAACAACTTGCGCCAGATCGTGCGGGGGTAATCCGCATATGTTTCGGCGGTGAAAACAAACGCCGCTTCGCCTGCGATCAAATTGTGCTTGAAATACGCGGTCAGCTCGAACTCGTCGTCTTCAATCGCCAAACCGTTGATCTGGAACCCCTGCAACGCCAACGCCTGCGCAACTTCCAGCGGATCCGGCCCCTCGTTAGAATAGCCGTCACCAGACACATCAATCACCTTATGCGCGCAATCCGAAACCTCGCCAAACTGCGCCGAGGTGAACAACAGCGCGTTTCCGATCCCTGTTGAAAACACCGCCCAAGCACGCGGCGTACGTTCCACCAACTCCGCGAAATCCGCCACATCGCTTTGGGATTTCATCCGGTGCCACGGAACGGACACCTCCTGTCGGCTTTCGCCCGACCATTGCACCAACAACAGCGCCACCTCGGACGATATCAGCGCATCGGCCACCGCAGGGTCGCGCAGCGCCGCCGCCAGCCCATCCATCTGAAGACGATATTCATGCTCGTTAATGGAGCCGGAAACATCCACCGTCAACGCCAACGCAATCGAACACGCCGCCGTTGAAAGCGAGGGCATAAACACCCCCGCCAAAAATATCAGTGCGGCTTTTACCACTCGCCAACACTCTCCATGCTCAACCAAGGCTCGGCCAGCTCCAGCGAACCATCCTTTTGCAGCAATTCGATCGAGATATTGTCAGGCGAGCGCACAAACGCCATGCGCCCGTCGCGCGGCGGACGATTAATCACCACGCCACTGTCCTGCAAGAACTGGCAAGTCTCGTAGATATTATCGACCTCATACGCCAGATGCCCGAAATGACGACTGTCCGACGGCAAACCCGCATCCCCGTCCCAGTTATACGTCAGCTCTAACGGCACTTCCGGCTGCCCCGGTGCTGCCAGATAAATCAACGTGAACCGACCTGCTTCGCTTTCGTACCGTTTGATTTCCTCCAACCCCATAAGGTCGCAGTAAAAATGCATCGAGGCGTCGAGGTCTTTCACCCGAACCATTACGTGTAGATATTTCATAAGCTATTCCTCCTGCCTACCATCGGACACCAACACGTGCCGATACACAAGGCTGACTTGCACAAAACTGACAAACAACAACAAATACCACGACCCCATTTTCCCAATCGAAGCAAAACTGAAACTCGCCGTCCCGCTATAAAGCCATGTCCCCGTCAACGTCCCGACGTTCTCGGCTATATACAAAAACAAACTCGATAGCAGGGCCGAGGCAACCATCGGCATCCACATTCGCGATTTGAGCGGCGTGAAATACACGCGCGTCTGCCAGAACAACCCAACCGTAATCACCATCAACACATACCGCATATCCGGCAGAAAATGATGGCTGAAAAAGTTCACGTAAATCGCCACAGCCAAAACGACAGTCGTCCAATACCGCGGATACCCAACAAACCTCATGTCAAAAGTCCGCATCGCCCGCGCCATGAAACTACCAACGCTAGCATACATAAACCCCGAAAACAGCGGCACCCCCGCAATCTCGAAAATCCCCGCCTCGGGATAATCCCACGACCCCATGTGCAGCTTGAAAACCTCCATCGCCGTCCCCGAAATATGGAACAGCAAGATCACCTTCGCCTCGCGCCAACTCTCCAGCCGGAACCACAACAGCAGAATCTGCACAACCACCGCGAACAGCACCAGAAAGTCGTACCGTGAAACCGATGCCCCCTCCTGCCAGAACACAGCCGTAAAAATAATCGCACCCAGCATCAGCCCTGCGAACAAACACGCCCACGCCATTTTCAACCCGAACATCACGAACTCCACCACCCCGTGCGGCAGCACACCCCGCATCCAGTCGCCCATCCGCCTCTCAACGCTTAAATTCTTCATATGGTGGTTCCTATGCAACCCGCATCAATATATAGTGGCCCGTGAATCGCCATAGGAGTCACAAAACCATGCCCATCACCAAAGAACAACAGGCCGAAATCGACGCCGCCCGCGCCCAATCCAACACCACAATGCGCGCCACCGCCCCCGGCATGGAAAAACACCTCTACACCGCCCACGAAGTCCTCGACCACGGCTTTGTCCGCGTCATCGACTACATGGGCGACGACGCCGCCATCTGCCAAGCCGCCCGCGTTTCCTACGGCAAAGGCACCAAAGCCGTCACCAATGACGAAGGCCTGATCCGCTACCTCATGCGCCACTGGCACTCCACCCCGTTCGAGATGTGCGAGATCAAACTCCACGTCAAACTCCCCGTCTTCGTTGCCCGCCAGTGGATCCGCCACCGCACCGCCAACGTCAACGAATACTCCGCCCGCTACTCGATCCTCGACCGCGAATTCTACATCCCCGCGCCCGAACACATCAACGCGCAGTCCGTCATTAACAACCAAGGCCGCGGCCAAGTCCTTGAAGGCGAGGAAGCCGCCCGCGTCCTCGACATCCTGAAATCCGACTCCAACCGCGCCTACGACAACTACGAATCCATGATCTCGGACGAGGGGCAAGACGGCCTAGCCCGCGAACTCGCCCGCATGAATTTACCGAGCAATATCTACACCCAATGGTACTGGAAAGTAGACCTCCACAACCTCTTCCACTTCCTACGCCTGCGCGCCGACAGCCACGCCCAATACGAGATCCGCGTCTACGCCGACGCCATCTGCAAAGTCGTAGCCGACTGGGTTCCGGCGGCATACGGGGCGTTTGAGGACTACCGTCTAGGCGGTGCCCAATTTTCCGGTAAGGGTATGGAAGTCGTCCGCCGGATGATTAAAGGCGAAGAGGTAACACAGGAAGATTCCGGCATGAGCGCTGGCGAATGGCGGGAGTTGATGGGGGAATTGGAGGGGTAAAACAATTTGTTCGACGCTGTAATTAAAGACGTGTTAAACCCTGAAGGATATCTCCCGCGGTTATTCCTTCCGTTTGTGGTCGCATTTTTGGCCGCCTACTTCGGCGCCAAATTCGCAGCCACTCAATCTCGTAGAATGTCCGAAAAAAAGTCCCAAATTGAAGAACTGCAAAATCTCGTATTTGGTTTAACTTTGGCAAGTTCAGTTTGTAGTTCCGCGCTTTCACTTAAAGGACAACACCTCAAGAGATTGTATGAAGAGTATAACTCTGATCGTGAACGAGTTAAAAACTCACTTGAAGATAAGGGGCGAACCGAACCAATCGACTTCGCGCCAGATTTACAAACGCTCCAACCCATAAACATGCTCGTGCCAGAGCTAGTTGAACTGTTAAATTCCAAAGTACCCGATGCGGATTGTTCACTTCAATCCGTTGCGATGCTCACAGTTTACGACAACGTTACCGTCCAATTAGCTCTCAGAAATGACTGGATAACGGAACTACGGGAATCCGAGGGACTTATGGTTAACCCCATAGAAAACATAAATGCCTACTTCGGGTTCGAAAACGGAAGCGGAATGAAAGACAGTCGCTACTCTGCGTATATTTCAATTCTTTACGAATCTATCGATGAATTAATATTTCATAGTTATTCGTTAAACAGAAAACTGACTTCAAAGGCGATTGAGCTGGGCTATGGAAAAAAATCCAAGCTAGGAAAGCATGGAGTCACAATACCACTGATTAAATTTAACGAACCGAATTTCAAAGACTTATTTCCAGACTTTGACAAGTTTGCAGACTGGCAACGAGAACCAGGAAAACTGGCAAAAAAACGCTTTGAATTTAAGAAAGCGCACTACAAAAGGCTCAATGAAGCATTAGGTGCATGCAGCGTCGAGCAACCGTAGGGTGGGTGATTCACCCACCGTTCACTCGTCAAACCCAAACGCGCCACAATAGTGCCAAAATCACCCCGTTATATACGTCTCAAGCTGCTCGATAATGAACTTCTGCCCGTCGATGATGCTTTTCACCAAATCCCCGATGGAGATAATTCCGACCACGGCATTGTCCTCCAGAACCGGTAAATGCCGCACCCCGCGGCTGGTCATCACGGCCATGCATTCCTCCACCGTTTCGTCCAACGTGGTGCAGATAACCGTCCGTTCCATGATATCGCCAACCGATGTTTTGGGCGAGGATCGCCCCTTCAGAAATACATTCCGCGCATAGTGCCGCTCGGTGAAGATGCCCGCCAATCGCGTCCCGTCCATCACCACAAGTGACCCCACATCCTTGTCCGCCATCAACTTGATCGCGTCATAAACACTGGCATCCGGCCCGATAGAAAGAACCTCGCGTCCCTTGGTACCGAGCAATTGTTTAATCGTTGTCATATCTTTGCCCTCCTAAGTTACGCCGCTAGTATAGCACATTTTTCAAGCCCGCGCAGAAGCGATCATTTTGGTGGTCTTTTGGTCCGAATTTTAATCACGAATTACCGCAGTGCAGCAAATTAACCCCTTATTAACCACGCAAAATTGTACATACGCGTTGTGCACGCATTGTGTACGGGTTGTGTACGTCATTTTTCACTCTTTTATTGAATTCCCCGCACCGTCCGCTATGACTATTGCAGCGCAGCAAACAGGAGCCGATCCATGACAAACACCCGCACCGAAACCGACAGCTTTGGCCCTCTAGAGGTCCCCTCCGATAAATACTGGGGCGCCCAAACCCAGCGCTCGCTACTGAACTTCCCCATCGGCTGGGAAAAGCAACCAATCGCCATAGTCCGCGCTTTGGGCGTTATAAAAAAGGGCTGCGCGCAAGCAAACATGTCCCTAGGCAAACTGGATTCCGCAATCGGCGACAAAATAATCGAAGCCGCAACCGAAGTCATCGACGGCACCCTAGACGACCACTTCCCGCTAGTAGTCTGGCAAACCGGCTCCGGCACCCAGTCCAACATGAACGCCAACGAGGTAATCGCCAACCGCGCAATAGAGCTCTCCGGTGGCGAAATCGGCTCAAAATCCCCCGTCCACCCCAACGACCACTGCAACATGGGCCAGTCCTCCAACGACACTTTCCCCACCGCCATGCACATCGCCATAGCCACCACCGCGCACGATGTGTTGCTACCGGGGCTGGAAAAACTTCACGCGTCCCTCGCTGCGAAATCCAACGAGTTCAAAGACATAATCAAGATCGGCCGCACCCACACCCAAGACGCAACACCGTTAACCTTGGGTCAAGAATTCGGCGGTTACGCCTTCCAAGTCGAACAAGGCATCAAGCGTGTCCGTCACGCATTGCAGAACATTTACCCCCTCGCCCAAGGCGGCACGGCGGTCGGCACCGGCCTCAACACACCCGTCGGTTGGGGCGAACTGGTCGCCAAGAATATGGCCGAAATCACTGGCCTGCCCTTCATCACCGCCCCCAATAAATTCGAGGCCCTAGCCGCCCATGATGCGTTGGTGGAAATGTCCGGCGCATTGAAAACCGTCGCCGCCAGCGTCTTCAAAGTCGCCAACGACATCCGCCTCCTAGGCTCCGGCCCCCGCTGCGGCTTGGGCGAGTTAATGTTACCTGAAAACGAGCCCGGATCATCCATCATGCCCGGCAAAGTCAACCCGACTCAGGTAGAAGCAATCACCCAAGTCTGCGCCCAAGTCATGGGCAATGACGCCGCCGTAGGCTTCGCCGGCTCCCAAGGCCATTTCGAGTTAAACGTTTATAAACCAATGATGGCGTACAACGTGCTCCAGTCGATGCAATTGCTAGGCGACAGCTCCGTAGCCTTCACCGACAATTGTGTCGTGGGGATCGAGGCCGACGAGGATCGCATCAGCCAGCTAATGTGGGAAAGCCTCATGCTAGTAACCGCGCTTGCGCCTGAAATCGGATATGATAACGCCACCAAAGTTGCCAAGACCGCGCATAAAAATCGCACCACCTTGCGGGAAGAGGCGGTAAAATTAGGCCTTGTAGATGGCGAGACATTTGACCGTGTCGTCCAACCAAAAGACATGATCGGCCCCAAGTAACTTGAAACCTGCCGCCCCGCGTGGCAGGTTTCCACCATGGGAAACATCATCAACCTTCGCCAAGCGCGCAAGCAAAAAGATCGCGCAGACAAGCGCAAGACTTCGGCTGCTTGCACTGCCGCGACAGGCATTAAAAAAGCTGAACGCACTCGCGTGTCTAAACTAAAAGACCTCGCGGATCGCGCTTTAGATGGCCACGAACGTGAAGACAAACCCTAGATGCGCCCTGAGAAACACTCCCTAACTTTGCGTGGGCACCGCACTAGCGTGTCGCTGGAAGCTCCGTTTTGGAAGGCCTTTCTGGAAATTGCAGCCCATGAAGGCAAGACCATCAACGGTTTGGCCGCCCAGATTGACGAGGCCCGCGACCCCGAAACCGGCCTCGCAACGGCTATTCGTTGTTTTGTTCTGAAGTGGTATCAAGAGCGCCACGTCGGGTAATTCGCAAGTAAATTCCGTCCTTCGAACGAACCGTTAAGTGCGCCACAGGAACCGGCACTGCATCAGTGGTTTCGAAACGGAACGCCTTCAAGAACATCGCCAACATCAGTACGCCTTCTATCCGGCCAAATCCTGCCCCCGGACATACGCGCGGACCTGCGGAAAACGGAATAAACGCATCGCGTTTCCGCGCCTTGCCGTTATCCGTCTGCCAGCGATATGGGTCGAATTCGTCAGGATTGTCCCACAACCGTTCATGCCGCTGTAAATGCCACGGCGACACTATCACCAACGATCCGGCTGGCACCGGACATCCGCGAAACTCGGTTGCTTCAGCCGCGTCGCGAAGGTACATTGGCACGGGCGGATACAGACGCAATACTTCGTGAAATACGTCCTTTGTGAACCGCATTTTTGACAAATCGGAAGGGCGCGACGGTTCGCTTAATAGCTGCGCCTCTGCCGCCACCTCGTCCTGAACGCGTGGATCCATCGCAAGTAAATAAAATGCCCACGACAACGCGCTGGCAGATGTTTCATGGCCGGCCAGAAAAAATATCGCAACCTGATCCACCATCTCGGACTTCGAAAACTGGTGGCTCGTTTTAGGGTCCTGTGCCGTCATCAAACTGGTTGCCAGATCATCGGGGGCTGTACCGGCGTCGATCTCTTTTTGCCGTGCATCAACCATATCGCTCAGCAACGTTCGGATCGCGCCCGCATGCTGCCTCGCTGCTTTTGAACGAAATCGCGGCACCCATGCGGGCAGTTTAAGCAACGCAGGAATGCTCCATAATGGTTGGGTTTTTTGGTACTCGCGGAAGGAGTGGAACACCTTTTCAGCCGTCTCCGCGGGCAATGGAACCGAAAATAGTGTGCGAAAAATAATGTCGGCGGTTAGGAACGAGGTCACGAATTCCATCTCGACGGGTTGCCCATCAGCGCTTTGCGCCAAGCGTTTGATCGCTTCTTCGCCGGCCTCCCGCATGCACGAAAATGCCTGACGGGGGCAGCCCTTGAACGCTGGATTAATGATATCACGTTGCGCACGCCACTGCGCAGCGTTCGTGGCAAAGATTGAGTCCCCCAACATTGGGCGCAAGGTATCGGACAGCACCTTCGACTTCGGAAAGGTCACGGCCTCAGCGATCAAGACACGACGTACAAGTTCAGGTTGGTTCACCAGAAACGAGCGATAAAACGGCAAACGTACTTGCGCCATCCATGCGCGGTACAACCGCTGTGGCTGCGAAGAGAGCATATCACGTCGGAACAAACCGATGCGCTGAATCACGCCGGTTCCTTCTGGGCGAGAGGCCGGTTTGGGGGGCAGTTTAGCCATCATCAGCCTCGACCGAGGTATAGGGGGAATACGGTTTGGTGATACATGAGGCCGATGAGGCACGATGCGCAAATCGCGATCTCAAGCTGAGCGGCCCAGCCGTAATCTTGAAATAATCGTATTCCACAGGAAAGTCGAACGCGCACAAATATTGGATGTGCCGACGGAAAAATTTCCACCGCGTAGCACGTTGGGTCTCGCGAGAAAGGGTTTGACTAAACGCCGCCGAGATCACAGTCGGGCCAAAGTTATGGAAAGGCGAGGCGACGCCGCTGACCGCAACTGGATCTGAAAGCGCAAAGCACGCGCCGTCACCTGGGGCCGAAACATCCAGCCATTTTATGTCGTTGCGCTTGGCAAGTTGCTGCAAATCACGCCGCAAATCCCAAGCCCCCGGCAGAAAGGAAGTGACCGGAATTGCCTGACCCAATGTTAGCAGCGAAAGCTTAGGGACGTCAGTGCGGCGACGCAAAATCTCGGCCGCTAGAACGACCGCCAAATGTGCGCCTGATGAATGGCCAACGATCAGAACCTCGTCCACGTCGGAATCGAGCGCCTCGCATATTCGGTCACAAAATCTGTTGACCCGACAACCAAGGACCGCTGGCATCTCTCCGCCTTCTTGCGCCCAAAACGCGAAATCATGCAGCAAATAGTAAGCAAAAAAGTGTTTATCAAAACGACGGAACAGCACCAGCATCACGTAGAACAGGGCCGCGCCAAAAACAACGCCGATACCGCCACCAATGAATCCACCCAGAACTTTTCCGAGCATTGCGGAAAACATGATCTGACCCAACAACACAACAACCGGATACATAGCAGCCAAAATCGGCGCGCGGCGCAGTCGTCGTAAAGCCCCCAAAGTCCCGCTGGAAACGTAGAGCCAAAGTGTACGCAGTAACAACCAATATGTCTGTGGGATTGAGTTGCGCATCGACTCAAATACAATGTCATTCCACAGCAAAAATTCGATGCGCGTATCGGTTTCCAGCCCGTCGATCTTGGTATTAACCGTCCAATGATAGCGCTCGCTTTGGCCCGTCGAACCCTTGATCGACAGCTCATACTCCGAAATTTCGGCCTGTTTTTTCCCCTCGACTCGATAAAGCTCCCGATAGCGGCGCGGCGGCATCGGGTCATAGCCGGGGACGTAAAATACATGCCGACGGCGCACGGAAGGGTTAATGTTTTCGGTCACAGTTTCAAAAAATACCAAATAAGTTCGAAACACCCTACGACACGAATGCGACCTATTCTAGCCGATAGCACCAAGGGCCGGAATATTCTCCAGCAACCAGAAAGACATCTCTGAGAAAAGGCCGGTTACCAGCATCAATCCGACGATCACCAACATCGCGCCCATGATTTTCTCGACCAACCCCATGTGTTTCTTGAACTTGTTCATCGCCTTAACGAACCGCTTCATGAACATCGCCGCCAGAATGAAAGGTATGCCAAGACCGCCAGCGTAAAATGCCATCATCACAACACCGCGTTGAACGGAACCTTCCTGCGCTGCCAGTGATAGGATTGTGCCCAAAATTGGACCGATGCAGGGGGTCCAGCCAAACGCGAACGCCAAGCCAAGGATGTAGGCACCAAACAGGCTGCCACCTTGATTGCCCGCATCAAATCGAGCCTCGCGGTAAAGGAACGGGATTTTCAAAACGCCGAGAAAGTGCAGGCCGAACAGGATAATGACCACGCCTGCCACGATTCCCATTTGTGTTTGATATTGCAGGAAAACTTGCCCAAAAGCGGATGCTGCGAGGCCAAGGAAAATGAATACCGTCGACAGACCCATGACGAAGAAAATCGCTTTGACGATCACGCCATTGTCGCGCCCCTCGGACATATCATCGATCGAGGTTCCCCCGATGAATGCTAGATACGGCGGCACGATTGGCAGCACGCACGGCGAGAGGAACGACAAAATTCCGGCGAATGTGGCAATCATCAGGGAAAGCCCCATCGATGCGTCTATGATGTCAATTCCGAACATGGCGAACCTCTCTGTTTGTACCTGCTTAAGGGTTTTAGCGGGAAACGTCATGCTCTGTTTTGTCACAATCTCGTGGACAACTGTTACAGGCGGCTTTAGGCCTATGTTATGGATTGGGATCATGAATTAGATGCAGTCGGGTTGCTATGCCCTCTGCCGGTACTGAAAGCGCGCAAACGGTTGCAAGGCTTGCAAGCTGGGCAAATTTTGCGCCTGCTTGCGGATGACCCCGCCGCCGTGATTGATGTGCCGCATTTTTGCAACCAACAAGGGCATCAGTTGGTTTCATCCAACACTGACGCCCCTGAGCATGTCTATTTGATCCGTAAAGGTTAACTATTCCGCCGCTTGCGCCTGCGGGGTTCCACCGGCATGAAACGCCGCCAATAGTTCTTCACGTTTTTTCGCCGCCGTCGCCGCGTTGGCCGCTTTTACATGGCCAAATCCGCGAATTTCAAGTGGTAGTTCAGCCAGCGCGATTGCCAGATCGCGCGTGTCATCGGTGAAAGTCTTTGAAACCTCGGTCATGGTTTTCTGGTATTCCTTGATCAACGCGCGCTCCATTTTTCGTTCCGCAGAGTAGCCAAAAATATCCATTGGGGTCCCGCGCAACGATTTCATCGCAGCCAGAACGCCGAACGCTTTCATCATCCACGGCCCGAATTCGGATTTCACGGCCTGCCCCTGCTTGTCTTTCTTGCCAAAGATCGGCGGCGCCATATGGAAGCGGATCGCAGACACATCGGTGAAATGCTCGGCCACCGCTGCCTCCAGCGTTTCGCGGTGCAGGCGGGCAACTTCGTATTCGTCCTTGTAGGACAGCAATTTGTGGTAGCCCTTCGACAAGGCCTCGCCAAAGTCGGCATCCACAGCCTTCGCCGCCTTTACCCGTTTCAGATACCTTTTGGCTAAAAGTCCGTTTTGATATTTCCGCAAGTGCGCCGCACGAAATTCAACACCGTCCACAGCCTCAACCACTTCAGCACCATCTAGCGCCGCGGCTGCCTCAGCTGGAAACGCCACTGCCCAACGGCCAAACTTCATCGCCAGAAGGTTACCCTC
>Ga0316204_10009546_pt1 | contig 12909 bp, 14 predicted proteins | sample 6monrhotite_MG_2_FD_205661 | JGI IMG/M metagenome (GOLD analysis project Ga0316204, IMG submission 205661) | Microbial mat bacterial communities from mineral coupon in-situ incubated in ocean water Damariscotta River, Maine, United States -... | ecosystem: Environmental > Aquatic > Marine >...
GAGGCCGCGATGGGGGCGATCGAGATGCTCTACAAGGGCGAAAACACCGGCAAGCTGATCGTCCGGGTTTGAGGAGATCAGACGCTATCTGCGAGTCACACTCTACGCACACCCTGTACAAACGCGAACGGCGCGCCGATCGGCGGAGACCGCCACCCCGAGCCTTTGTTCGCACCCACTATGCGTATTATCCGCCCGCACTGCGGACAGCAGAATCGAACCACAGCGACGGTGCCCTGTCCGCGGACATTCAGCGCCGTATTTGCAGCAGATTGGAAACACGTTTTGTTCGCCGCAACCTAACCTCCATCAAAGCAGCGACAGCCGGAATCTGATAGGCTGAAGGGTGTATTGGCGGAACTGGTTGATCGAAGGGAAGGTGCATGATGCAAACACTTGTTCTGAAAGCGTGCCGTCGACGGACATGGCACATGCTCGTGGGGCTGCAGGAGTGCTGGGAGCAAGACAAAGCCCTGCAGCATGCGCAGTGCACGGGCTTGGTTCTCGGCCAAATGGTCGCCAACCCGGACTACACCGCGGACACTCTGCTGCCCATCCTGATCAAGTTTATCACGCGCCGGGGACCACAGGGGGTCGATAGTCTATTTCTCACAGCAATCTCGGCAGCAGCGGTGCGAAACCCCGCAGTTTTCGACGAGGCGGTCGCGCTTGCCGACCAGATTGCCGACGCCGGATCAGGGCTGGCTGCGAAAGACGGCTTTGTCATACACTTCATCGATCTAGGAGTTATTCCAGGGTTCACACCGAGGCAGTTGATCGCTTCGAAGAACACAGGGCCGCGCCTTCACGAGATCCCTGGCGTCACCAAATCGCATCCCGCGCGCCGCCCACTTGGTGACGCTTATGTGTCTTCACTGATCGGGGTTTCCTACCCAGATGGCATTCGAAATGCGGCCTACGCTGATGGTGTCGGAACCGCGTCGCAAATGTTGCCGGGATTTGGGCCTGCGTTGCGAAATTCGCTCCACAAACATGACGAGTTCAGGTTGCCAAATCGAGGCGTATCTCGTGACCATGCCAAAGAGGTGAACAAATACCTGGCGACGGCAATATTAGGGGCAATCGCCTACAAGGCCATCACGGCAATGAGCCTGGCAGCCGGGACAGCAGCCGTGGCTTGGAGCGGCCTTGCTGCCGTGGTCTTATATGAGGGGGGAAGCTGGCTGGTCGGTGCGGTTGTTATCGGCGAGGATACGGCACCATCGAGCGGGCCGACGGATGCGGGCCCTCCGCCCCCGGCGGCTGGCGTGGGCAATGATCCAGACGAAGAAACCAGAATGCCGATACCCGGCGAGGTATCAGGCGGTTCCACCAACCCCCTGGACCTTCTCAATGCGGCTTTGCGGTACCTGGGTCGGCTGGATCCGCTCATCAACCCAACCCAAGAGGACCTGGGCGGCGGCTACGTGGCTGTTCACATCCCTCAACCGGGGAATATCGACCCCCTTTGGGGGGATGTCAGGGCACCCAGACCCAGTGAGGAAGACGTGTTGGCCTGGTTGGCGTTTCTTCAGGCCAAGTATTTTGACAGTCTGGTAAACCCCATTAGGTGACGGTGCGGCTTCGGCATCTCACGACAAGACCCTTCTCGGCCACTCCGTTCCTGCGGGTTCATCTTTCAGGGTGCGTCGAAGGATGGTCCCTTTGGGTCCGCGCCGGGGTCGCCACTGTCTTGCCCACCAGAAAACCGGTGGGCGCGGAGCGCATGCCAAAATCCTCGCGGTATTTCGCGCCCGTTTCACCCGTTCGAGAACCCGAGCAATCGGGTGCCGAGCACCGCAACTCTCTAAGTATTGAACAGGAAATGCAGCACGTCGCCATCCTTGACGACATAGGCCTTGCCCTCGGCGCGCATCTTGCCCGCGTCTTTTGAGCCCTGCTCGCCCCCGTTGGCCACGTAATCGGGATAGGAAATCGTTTCGGCGCGGATGAAGCCGCGTTCGAAATCGCCGTGGATGACACCGGCGGCCTTGGGCGCGGTGGTGCCTGAGCGGATGGTCCAGGCGCGGGCCTCTTTCGGGCCGACGGTGAAATAGGTTTCCAGATGCAGCAGGTCGTAGCCCGCGCGGATCAACCGGTCGAGCCCGGCCTCCTCCAGCCCCATTTCTTCGAGGAACATGGCCGCCTCGTCAGTGTCGAGCTGGCTGATTTCTTCCTCGATCTGGGCCGAGATCACCACATGGGCCGCGCCCTGATCGGCGGCCATGTCGGCCACTTTCGCAGAAAATTCGTTGCCCGATGCGGCCGAGGACTCATCGACATTGCAGACATAGAGGATGGGTTTGGAGGTCAGAAGTTGCAGCATCTTCCAGGCCTTGGCGTCATCCTCGGCCACCTCGACCAAGCGCGCCGGTTTGCCATCCTCCAGCATCGCCAGCGCGGATTTCAAAAGGCGTTCCTGCTGCACCGCCTCCTTGTCGCCGCCGCGCACCTTGCGGGTGATGCCCTGCAGCCGCCTTTCGATGCTGTCCATATCGGCCAGCATCAGCTCGGTCTCGATGGTGTCGGCATCGGCGATGGGGTCGATGCGATCCTCGACATGGGTGACATCGCCATCCTCGAAACAGCGCAGGACATGGGCGATGGCGTCGGTTTCACGGATATTGGCGAGAAACTGATTGCCCAGCCCCTCGCCGCGCGAGGCCCCTTTCACCAGGCCCGCGATATCGACGAAGGTCATGCGCGCGGGGATGATCTGTTTCGATCCGGCGATCGCGGCCAGCGTGTCGAGCCGGGCATCGGGGACGGCGACATCGCCGACATTGGGCTCGATCGTACAAAAGGGAAAATTCGCGGCCTGCGCGGCGGCGGTCCGGGTCAATGCGTTGAAAAGGGTCGATTTGCCGACATTGGGCAGACCTACTATTCCCATTCTGAATCCCATGACCGCATCTCCGCTTGGCTGATATTTGCCGCCTTCTATGCGCAAGGCGCGGGCGCTGCAACGCCGCCTGTGCCTTCTTGGGGAAACCCGTGCCTTGGGGGAGGCTACCAAAAATCGCCGATGATCGGTGCGGCGACCCCGACAGGCCATTGATTTCCGCCACCGGTTTCGCCACACCGGGCCTGAAAGAGCGACAGGAGACCGGCTATGACACGGATCGACGACACATTCGCGCGGCTGAACGCGGCGGGCAAAAAGGCCTTTGTGACCTATGTGATGGCGGGCGATCCCGATTTCGACGCCTCGCTCGAGATCGTCAAGGGCCTGCCCGGTGCCGGTGTCGACATCATCGAGCTTGGGATCCCCTTTACCGATCCGATGGCCGATGGCCCCACCATCCAACTGGCCGGGCAAAGGGCGCTGGCGGGCGGCATGACGCTGCTGAAAACGCTGGAACTGGCGACCGAATTCCGCAAGACCGACGACACCACGCCGATTGTGCTGATGGGCTATTACAACCCGATCTACAGCCGCGGCGTGGACCGGTTTCTGGACGATGCCAAAGCCGCCGGGATCGACGGTTTGATCGTGGTTGATCTGCCGCCCGAAGAAGACGCGGAGCTGTGCATTCCGGCGCAGAAGGCGGGGCTGAATTTCATCCGTCTGGCGACCCCCACGACCGATGACCAGCGCCTGCCGAAAGTGCTACAGAACACTTCTGGCTTTGTCTATTACGTGTCGATCACCGGCATCACCGGGGCCGCCGCGCCGGAAGCGGCCGATGTGGCCCCCGAAGTGGCGCGGATCAAATCGCAGACCGATTTGCCGATCATCGTGGGCTTTGGCATCCGCACGCCGGAAATGTCCGAAGGCATTGCCCGCATCGCCGATGGTGCGGTCGTGGGCTCCGCCATCGTCAGTGAGATTGCGGCCGGAAAATCGGCGGACGAGGTGTTGAGCTTTGTCAAATCGCTGGCCGACGGGGCGCATCGGGCCTGAACCGGTGATCGCGCTTGGCCTTTTTGCTTTTCTGGGCACCGGCCCTGCCCTCGCGGGTGGGCTGGCGATTGGGGCCCTGGTCGCGCCTAGCCCGCTGATTGGCCCTGTTTTGACGGCTCTCACTCTGCTCTGAGGGCCCTGCTGCAACTGAGGCATTGCTTTACCTCGGCCAAATTGGTAATTCGATCTTACCAATTTAAGTCGGAGCTTTCGAAATGCCCGTGATTACCACCATCGACGACCTCAAGCGCATCTATAAACGGCGCACGCCCCGGATGTTCTATGATTACGCGGAATCGGGCAGTTGGACGGAACAGACCTTTCGCGAAAATACCTCCGATTTCGACCGGATCCGCCTGCGTCAGCGGGTGGCCGTTGACATGACCAATCGCTCCACGGCGACGCAGATGGTGGGGCAGGATGTGGCGATGCCGGTGGCCTTGGCCCCGGTCGGGCTGACGGGCATGCAATGCGCCGATGGCGAGATCAAGGCGGCCCGCGCGGCGGCAAAATTCGGGGTGCCCTTTACCCTGTCTACGATGTCGATCTGTTCCATCGAGGATGTGGCCGAAAACACCGATGCGCCGTTCTGGTTCCAGGTCTACACGCTGAAGGACGACGATTTCATGCGCCGCCTGTTTGATCGCGCCAAGGCCGCCGCCTGTTCGGCGCTGGTCATCACGGTCGATCTGCAAATCATGGGCCAGCGCCACAAGGACATCAAGAACGGCCTCTCGGCCCCACCCAAGCTGACGCCCGCCTCGGTGGCCAACATGATGACCAAGGTCGGGTGGGGTCTGGGCATGTTAGGCACCAAGCGGCGCACCTTCGGCAATGTGGTGGGCCACGCGACGGGGGTCGATGCGACCGGGTCGCTCAGCGAATGGACCGCCAAGGCGTTCGATCATTCGCTGGATTGGGACCGGGTCCGCGAATTGCGCAGCTGGTGGGATGGGCCTGTAATCCTGAAGGGGATTCTGGATGCCGAGGATGCGCGCCGCGCCGTCGATGTCGGGGCCGATGCCATCGTGGTCTCAAATCATGGCGGGCGGCAATTGGACGGGGCGCTGAGCTCGATCAGAATGCTGCCCTCGATCATGGATGCCGTGGGCGACAAGATCGAGGTGCATCTCGATAGCGGCATCCGGTCGGGGCAGGACGTTCTGAAGGCCGTCGCGATGGGCGCGACAAGCACCTATATCGGGCGCGCCTTTGTCTATGGTCTGGGGGCGATGGGCGAGGCTGGCGTGACCTCGGCGCTGGACGTGATCCACAAGGAGCTGGATCTGTCCATGGCGCTCTGCGGCGAACGCGACGTGAAAAACCTGGGCCGTCACGACCTGTTGGTGCCCGCCGATTTCGAGGGGAGCTGGGCCTAAACACGGCCCCGGATCACCAGCGCCAGAGCCGGCCCGATCAACGCCAATGCCGCCACCGCGACATAGGCCATGCGCAATCCGAAAGCCCCTGACATCAGCCCCATCACGGCGGGTGCTGCCATGAACCCCATGAAGCCGATCACGGCGGCGCGGGCCACGGCGGCGGTGCGCCAACCCGGTCGCACCAGCCGCCCCACCAGCGCCAGCCCCATCGGCCCCACGACCGAAATGCCCAAGCCCATGGTGCCGAACCCCAGATAGGCAATGCCGGGCGCAGGCGCGGCGGCGGCGATCAACGCGCCAATAGCGGCCATCAGTGAGCCCAGAATGATGACGGAAGTCTCGGAAAACCGGCCCGAGATCACCTGCCCCGAAAACCGCCCGAACGCCATGGTCAGGCCCAGAACGGCCGGGCCAAAGGCCCCCTCGGCCGCGCGCCCGCCAAGGGTGCGTTCGATATGCAGCGCCGACCAGGTTTCAACCGTGGCCTCGACGCCAAAGGCCACCAGAACGATGCCACCGCAGATCAGGACGATGCGCCAGGGGAAACCCGCGGCGGGGCCATCGCTTTCATCATGTTCGATTGCGGCAGAGGGCAGATACACGCGGACCGCCAGGATCACGATCATGATCCACAAGAGGCCAAACACCGTGATCGGCTGCATCCCGATTTCCCGCGCAACACCGGTCAGCATCGCACCAACCGCATAGGCCAGCGAAAACACCCCGTGATTGGCATTCATCAGCGACCGGTTATGCGCGGCCTCGAATTCCGAGACGCGGGCGTTCATCACCACATCGAGCAGGCCCGAACAGGTTCCGACCACGACCATCGCCAGAAAGAACAGCATGGGCACGGTGATCAGCCCCGGCAACAGCATGGCCGAGGCCAGCAGCACCGCCGCCGCCGGCATCGACCAGCCGCCCATCAACCGGTCGAAAAGCGGGGCCAGCCAGATCGTGCTGCCCAGGCCCAATGCGGTGCCCAGAAACAGCACCCCGAATTGCGGATCGCTGGCACCAAGCGCGGCCTTGAACACCGGCACTTGCGCCGCGAAACTGCCCCATGCCATTCCGACGATCGCGAAACAGATGGCGGGACGGCGGGTCAGGCTGAGGGCGCTGAGAATCGGCATGGGGTGCGCTTGCCACGGGCCATGATCCAAAGCAAATCCCAAAGCGGCGCTTGCCTCTTTTCAAGCCCTGGCATCTGGTCTATAGGCTCGGGCTTCACGTGGCGGACACCCTTGGAGGCCGCCCTTTAATATATGGAGAATACCTATGGCTGGAGAGATTCCTGATCTCGTAGCTGAGGCACGGACGGGGACAGGCAAGGGGGCCGCCCGTCAAGCACGCCGCGAAGGCATGGTGCCCGGAGTTGTTTATGGTGGCGGGGTTGACCCGATTGCCTTGCAGATCCCCTTTAACGAATTGTTCAAGCGCCTGAAAGCGGGCCGTTTCCTGTCCACGCTTCTGAATCTGAAGATGGAAGGCCAGGACGATGTGCGTGTGATCTGCCGTGCCGTGCAGCGCGACGTTGTGAAAGACCTGCCAACGCATGTCGATTTCATCCGCCTGCGCCGCACCACCAAGATCGCGCTGTTCATCCCCGTCGAGGTTGTCGGCGAAGAGGAAAGCCCGGGTCTGAAAAAAGGTGGCGTTCTGACGCTGATTCGCCCCGAGGTGGAGCTGAAGGTGACCGCGGGCGACATTCCCGATCACATCACCATCGACGTGTCGGAGCTGGAAATCGGCGACAATGTCTCGATCTCTGCCGTCAGCCTGCCGACCGGCGCGAAAGCGACCATCGACCGCGATTTCGTCATTGCCAATATCTCGGCCCCGTCCGGGTTGGCACGCGGCGAGGATGCCGATGAGGAAGAAGGCGAAGAGGTCGACGCTGATGCAGTCGCCGTCGTCGGTGAAGAAGCGGCCGCAGAAGAGTAAGCTCTCTGCAGTTGTTCAAAGAATTGAAAACGCGGGGCTTTGCGGCCTCGCGTTTTTTTTATGCGCCGGTGTAGGCAAGTTCAAACGAGGGCACCCGGTGGCAATCTCCGCGCGGCGAATACCGCTTGTGCTTCCGGTAGGTGGAAGGTCTAGAATTGCCCTTCGCATTCGATGAAAGTTCCTTTTGGATATCGCCATTCAAACATTGCTGCTCGCTTTCGGCCTTGGTTTGCTGGGATTCATCGAACCCTGCACCATTGGCGTCCATATGCTGTTCCTTTCAGGCCAAAGAGACCGCCAAATTCGGGCACGTTTCGAAGCGGCTGTGGCTTTTCTGTTCGCCCGGCTCATCGTGATGGGCGGGTTTGGCGGTTTGATCGTTGTAGTGGGTCAGCGCCTTATCGGGGTGCAGACGGGCACATGGCTGATTTTCGGCACCATCTATCTGGGGCTCGGCCTTGCGATCTTGGCGGGATGGGACAAGGCAATGCGACACCGCATCAGATTCGCCCCGGAGAATTGGAAAGCCGCCTCCAATCCATTGCTTCAGGGCGTGGCCTTTGGGCTGAATATACCGGCCTGCGCCGCACCGATCCTTTTTGGATTGATCGGAACCGCGACCGTCAGCGGATCAACCGCGACCGGTTTTCTGATGATGGCGGTTTTTGCCTTGGCGCTGTCGCTGCCGCTGGTGCCGCTTGCCGTGGTTCCGCGCTTTGCCCGGCCACTGGACCGGCTGGCAGACTGGCTGCGACCGCGCCGTTGGCTTTTGGGTGCGATCTTCGTCGTTGTTGGAATCTGGTCGGTCTGGTTCGGTCTGTTCGTCGATCCCGTTGACTGGAGCGGGACATGACCCCGCGCCGCCGTTTTTGGCATGTCGCCGGGGCCGGCACCGCGTTTCAGGCCGGATCCGCCGCAGTGGACAGCGCAACGGTCATGGCGGCGCTGGTGTTCCAATTAACCGGCAGCGCGGTCGCGGTCGGCGCTGTCTCGACCATCCTGCGGCTCGGTTGGCTCCTGCCGCAGCTCTTTGTCGGCTATCTCGCCGGTCGCGGCGGTTCCTCGATGCCGTTTTATGTGTTTGGCGCTTACGGGCGGACAGCGGCCATTGCCGGCCTCGCCGCCGTTTTGTGGATCGGTGCCGCCGCCGGTTGGTCCAATGCCGCCCTTGGTGGCCTGACCCTGGGGCTCTGGGTTCTCTACGCATTCCTCAGCGGGATCGTCGGCGTGCCCTATAACGATATCGTCGCGCGGTCGGTGCCATCGGACCGGCGCAGCCGGATGCTCGCGATCCGGTTTTTCGGTGGCGGGCTTGTCGCGCTCGGGGTTGCGGCACTGGCCGACAGGCTGGTGCGCGGGCTCGACTTTCCGACCTCCTATGCTGCGATATTGGGGGTCGCGGCACTGTTGATGTTGCTCTCGTCGATCGTTTTCACCGCGATGGGCGAGCCTGCCCGCAGCGCTGCACCAAAAGCCGCGACAGGGTTCATGGCCTACCTGCGTGAAGGCTTCGTGGTTTTCCGGACCGATCCGGTTTTTCGCCGCTTCGTTTTCGCGCAATGGTGCGGCGGCGCGGCCCTTGTGGCGGCCCCGTTTTTTATCATCGCCGCGGAAACGCTTGGGCTGGGGCTTGAAAATGTCGCACTGCTGCTTGGTGCCCAGACCGCAGGCGCGCTTGCCGCCAATCCGCTTTGGGGCTGGTGGGGGGACCGGCGGGGCAAGCTCAGCCTGATGCGCGGAATTGCAATCACCCGGCTGGTGCCGCCCTTGATTGTCTTGGCTCTGCTGCTGGTGCCGGTTCCGCCGGCGGCCATATTGCCCATCCTGCTGATCGTCTTTTTCAGTCTTGGTGCCTTGGCCACTGGCCTGACAATTGCGGTAATCGGAATGTTGATGCAGATTTCACCGGATGACCGGCGACCGGCCTATAGCGGGTATTTCAATGCCCTGACGGCCCCTGCCTTTGTCCTGCCCCTTGCAGGCGGCTTTGCGGTGGCAGCCTTGGGGATATGGACGGTTTTTGCGATTGCGCTTGGTGCCGCCATCACTCAGGCCGCGATCCTCGGCCGCGCCGACATGAAAGGCTGACGACCGGCGACCGGGGTGGCGTTCGAGAGCTGGAAAACCCATGCGGGCACATCCTGCCCTAAACCTCTTTGTCCGCCCCCGGCCAGACCCGGCGAAAGCCCAGAATGCGCCCGCGCGAAGTCAGCGGATCATAGGTCAGGCCCGTCTTGGACATGCAATCGACGATCCCTTTGATCACCGTGGCCGGGTATCGCGGCGGGTGCAATTCCACGATCAGGAACCGCAATTGCGGGTTCCAGGGGGCGTCGAACAGATCGGCCTCGGCCCCTTCGACATCCATCAGAACGACCTGCGGGCTGTGGCGCGCGATCAGGGTGCGGATGCCGATCCAGGGCACGTCGACCAGGTCGTCGGGGGCAACGCCATGGCGCGCCAGCGAGCCGCCAAGAAACGCCGCGTTGGCCTGAAACGCGATATCGCCACCGCCGTCGCCACCCGTCACCGCCGCATGAATGAGCTGCGTTTTTTCATGCCCGTTGCGGTCCAGATTGGCGCGGATCACCGGCACCATGGCGGGGTTCGCCTCAACGCTCAGCACATTTTCCGCCCCCGCCTGCGCGGCGCAGATATTCGAGACAAACCCCAGCCCCGCACCAAGTTCCAGCACGCGAAAGCCCGGCTTGATCCGCTTTCTGGCGGCGTGGGCCTCATCTTCTTCGTAGATCCCGGTTTCAAGCCGCCGCATCAGGCCGGGGCTCTGCACCGCTTTCGGGATCTTCAGCGTGATGCCGTGGAGGGTGACGGTGGTCATGGGGGGCCTGCCTGCCGGCTTTGTTGAAAGATCGCTCTCGCCCGCCTATAGAACGCGCGTGGCATAATTTTGGCAAGCGCGCGCGGAGGCGTCATGAAACTGTGGGTAGGTCTGGGAAATCCCGGTGCCAAATATGCGCGGAACCGGCATAATATCGGCTATATGGCCGTTGACCGGATCGCGGCCGATCACGGGTTTTCGCCCTGGCGCGCCAAGTTTCAGGGCAGCCTGAGCGAAGGCCGGTTCGGGTCGGACAAGGTGGCGCTTTTAAAGCCCGAAACCTTCATGAACCTGTCCGGCCAATCGGTGGGCGAGGCGATGCGGTTTTTCAAGCTGGAGCCGCAGGATGTGACCGTGTTTCAGGATGAGCTGGACCTTGCTCCCGGCAAGCTGCGGGTCAAGACCGGCGGCGGGCATGCCGGGCATAACGGTTTGCGGTCGCTGCATTCCCATCTCGGCGAAGGCTACGTGCGGGTGCGGCTTGGCATCGGGCATCCCGGCCACAAGGATCGCGTGTCAGGCTATGTGCTGTCGGATTTCGCAAAGGCCGAGCAGGACTGGCTGGAGGATCTCCTGCGCGGCGTTTCGGACGGGGCGGGCGATCTGGCGGCGGGCGATACCGGGCGGTTCATGAATGCCGTCGCGCTGCGCACCACACCACAGCGCCCTTCGGGCGGCAAACCCGCGAAGCCGGCGAAAACGCCCGCCCCCGCGCCGCCGCCCGACGAACGCACATCGCTGCAAAAGCTGATGGACCGGTTCCGGTGACGAAAGACATGGGCGCGGCTTTTGCCCGGCAGGGCCGCGCCTGCGACGCGCTCGGCTCGCCCTTCATGGCCCGGCTGATGCCGCTTTTATGGCGCAACATCGCGGCGGGCGGCGGACCGGTGGCGGCGCGCATTCTGACCTGGCAGGGCGATCCGACGGCGATGGGCGATGCAGTGCCCTTGCGGTTGGCGGGGGCGTTGCACGCGCTGATTCTGACGCGCACCGATGCCGGGCTCATGGCAGCCTATCCTCCGCATGTGGTTTCTGATGGCGCGCTGGAACTGGCGCTGGCCACCGCCCTGCGGACCCATTCGGCACAGATCCTGACATGGCTGGACAGCGCGCCACAGACCAATGAGGTGCGCCGCTCGGCGGCTTTGCTGGCCGGGGCGGCGTGGGTGCAGCGCAAGGCCGGGCTGCCGCTTGTCCTGTCCGAACTTGGAGCAAGCGCCGGGTTGAACCTGCATTTCGACGCCTATTATCTGGCGAACGGGGTCGGTAGTCCGGATAGCGCGGTCACCCTAACGCCGGACTGGGACGGCCCGGTGCCGCCCGCGGGCCCGATAACGGTTGCCGACCGGGCCGGCGTTGACCTGAACCCGCTGGACCCCTCAAACCCGGATCAGGCCTTGCGGCTTTTGGCCTATCTCTGGCCCGACCAGCCGCATCGCGCGGCGTTGACACGGGCGGCCATCACCCTCGCCCGGACCCGCCCCGATCAGGGCGACGCAGCGGCATGGCTTGAGGCGCGTCTAGCGACCCCTCGGCCCGGCGCGGTGCACATGGTCTATCACACGGTTGCCTGGCAGTATTTCCCGCCGAAAACCGCATGTCGGTGCCACGCGGCGCTGGAGGCGGCGGGCACCAGGGCGACAACGGACGCGCCACTGGCGCATCTGGCAATGGAGGCGGATGGGGGTGACGATGGGGCCGCGCTGCGCGTGCGGTTTTGGCCCTCGGGTCGGGAAACCCTGCTGGCGCGGGTCGATTTTCATGGCCGCTGGATCAGGTGGTTGGCGGAGTGAGCGTGATTACAATGGCGCGCCCGCATCTTCCGGCTGATTACCGGTGCCCCGTGATATTGTCTGCTCGTGCCGTATGTTAAGGGGTAAGGATCGCTGACATTGAGGCCGACACCATGACAGATATGGACCCGTCGCTAAACGTTTTGGGCACGCCCCTGACCACCTGTTCGAAGGATCCGGTAACCGGGTATTTCCGCGACGGGCATTGCAATACCTGCGCCCAGGATCAGGGCAGCCACACCGTTTGCGCCGTGATGACCGCCGAATTTCTGGCGTTCTCGAAATATGTTGGCAATGATCTGAGTACACCACGGCCCGCGTTCGGTTTTGCGGGCCTCGTCCCGGGCGATCACTGGTGCCTGTGTGCGGGTCGGTTTCTGCAAGCCCATGATGAAGGCTGCGCACCACGGGCCGTTCTGGAGGCCACGCATATGCGGGCGTTGGACATCGTGCCCTTGGCCATTTTGCAGGGCCATGCCGTCTTGCCCTGAAGGCAGGAAATCAACTCAATCAGGGGCCGCAGCCAGAAGATCATCGATAAAGAGGCTCAACAATTGCGGGCGCCCCGTTACGCCTGCCTTGCGATAGATCGCGTTTGTCTGCGCCTTGACGGTGCCCTCCGAGGTGTCGCGCAGCTCGGCGATCTCGGCCAGGCTGAGCCCTTTGAGTGCAAAAAGCGCGACATCGCGTTCGGCCGGTGTCAGCACCCATTGTGCAAACCGGTCATGGACCACGGCCATGAATTCGCCCGAGGCTGCGCGCAGGTTATCTTCCGCCAGACGTTGGCGGGCACGGGCGTGGCGCAGCACCAGCGTGCCCGCAATCAGCCCCGCCAGCAGGCCAAGGGCCGCTGCAACCTCGATCACTTCGCGCATCTGCCACGACAAAGGCGCGCTGCGCAGGCCGAGAATGCCGGTCAGCAGATCCCACAGGAAAACAGTGGTGAAGCCGGCCTGAAAAATCACCAGAAAACGTAACGCCCAGGTCATCGCACCGGCCTCGTGCCATGCTCAATCATTATCGCCGCCATCCTCGCCGCCGTTGCCA
>Ga0316204_10009547_pt1 | contig 12908 bp, 8 predicted proteins | sample 6monrhotite_MG_2_FD_205661 | JGI IMG/M metagenome (GOLD analysis project Ga0316204, IMG submission 205661) | Microbial mat bacterial communities from mineral coupon in-situ incubated in ocean water Damariscotta River, Maine, United States -... | ecosystem: Environmental > Aquatic > Marine >...
TTTGTATGAACCTTTTGAGCAAAGATTCAACAATAAAAAGAATGAAGCACAGGGTTATGGCCTCAGCGGTCGATGATTCGTTTCGTGAAAGAGTTCTTTTTGGTTAATTTATGCTAGGAGGCCCTGGTGGAGGCAGAAAAAGGGCTATGGATCAATTGACAGGGATAGATCAAGCCTTTCATGAGGCTTTAAAAGGGCATACGGCTAGGGAACCCATGGACGAGAAGGTTAAATGGACCGCTTTGAGTCGTTTAAAAATATAAACAACTCGGCCGCAAGCGACCGAGTTTTAAAACAATTCCAGCTGCTTGCTATTTTCTTCCCTTATCCCCATAACCTTCAGTTGGCTTTGAGCGTAACGACGAATCACTTCCTCATTAGCATTCAAACACTTTGTCCCTATATTTTGGAATCCAGACAAAATGGTACATCAACCTATATACATGATGAGTATTTCTACGTAACTCCATAAGCTGGATACCTCACAATGGCTAATGCCATTGTACGCTATCCAGCTCGGGGGCAAGCCCTTGAGATTTACGCTATGCGGTTAAAAGTAACGGCGAACATAATCGACAAGGTTTATGAAAAGGGTAAAAAAGCCTGTAGCAGTATTTATGTGTTTCTTTAACCATATTCGTACACCCAGCGAAATATTATAAAATACTACATTCTTGGTTTTGGTGGTTTATTCAGAGCAATATCAGCGCATGGTACAAGTGTTTGAAACACACCCAAAGCATCATGATCCAGCGGTTTCATTCACCACCTCCAGAAACCCCTGAATACGCTTGTGCTTGTGTGTCGCATCCTCACGCGGTGCAACACCGCCTTTGAGAACTGCGCGAGACAATAATCTATTCTGTGCAATGCAAGAGGTTTCGGGAACCATTATGCAATCTGGACAGGCGCCTCCACCAAAGTCACAAAGACTACCAGAATTACATCGATGTGAAGATGCTTCAAGCATTCGTGCTAAAAAACGGTTATTTTCGTTTCTCCAAAGCGATGACAGATGTCCAAGATCCATCGTGGTACCATTTCTATACACCACGAATGCTAGATCTGTTGGGAACAGATACTCCCCTAGTGAGCCTAAATCTAATCCTGACAACTCTGAAACGTTCTTCATGAACATGTGTGCGTAGGTGTGCAGGAGTGTGTATACGTAACGATATGATGATGCGTCCCCCGCTTTCAGTCGGGAAAAGTAGCGACCAAAGGGCTGGGCAACCTCAAGCAGTTTTCCACCAAGTAGAATTTCTCCGTCCGGGTCCCATTCTGGCAGGTCAACTGTACCAATAGATTCTAACCATTTATAAACCACCTTGGCGTCCAGTTGAACATATAGGGCTTCGTTCTCCTGTGTCACAACGTAAATTGGTCGTTTGCCACTGCGGAGAGAGTCGAATAGGCGAAGGCGCACTGACACCTGAATACCCCGTTTTTCCATGGTTGGTGCTGAAGATACACGGGTGTATCCGTGTGTAAAACGGCACAACTCAAACTCACGAATCAAACCAAGTTCAACTAGGCCTAGCTTGGTCATCAGTTCTGTTGACTTTGCCTCCTGCGCTTTCTTTATCGCCTCATCTTTAGGGGCAAGATCGTTATCCAGGTGATTGAATCGAACAAACGGCGACCGACCAGCTTCAGGTGGAGTGGATAGCTTGCCGCGGTGCAGTGCTTCATGCTCAACTGCAAGCACAAAAGGATCGTATCGACTGGAAAATTCACTGCGAACTGATATCAATCTCACAATTGTTGTCGGAAGCTCTGCATGAACCGGAACAAGGGGTGGTTCAGCAGTAGTCCAACGATGTAGAAGTTTTCTCTGTTCTTCATCTACTGTAGATAAAACACTCTCGTCGTTCATTTTTTCAGCTAAAACGCGCATATTCTCAAGATTTTCATAGCTCTCCCATTCCTTGCTATGACCTGCAGAAAGGAGAGTGTCACGCATTTCTTCTAGCGTTGGCTGCGCCCCTCCAAAGCAGTACTTCTTTGCAATGAAGTTGGCCAACTCATCAAATCTTTCTTCTTCGAGTAATGACAGAAGTTTTTGATCCTTCTTGGCAAACAAGACGAATTGCTCGGCTTGGGGATAAAACGCCGACGAAGCGCGGGTAGAAATCGGCTCCATGCGGCGTTCTCCGATCCGCCCACCTGCTTGATCTTTGAATACCTCCGTGGTGAACTTATCGTTTTGCAACCAAGTCTTTCTTTTACGATCACCGCAGGTTTTGTTTGCACACTTGAAGTACCATTCGCCAATACGGGGAGACTCTGTGTGTAGCTCGAAGTTTGGGCTACCACAGACAGTGCAGTTTTCTCCAAATAGACGTGGTTTTCTATCTTTTGTAGACCACTCCCACATACCTGGTGTTGCCGGCATCCACTCGCCAGACCAATGAACAAAAACCACGTCCAGTTGTCTCCACTGACATTGCCCCTTTTCGGTATTGGAGCAATTTGACTTCTTGAAGAATTCTATATTCTTGGAGAGGTCTGTCGCAGATTTGAAGCGCTTAAATCGATGACACGTATTGCACACGAAGGTTAAAGGCGCTGGCGCATAGCCGATCTTTAACGGATTGATAAATGTTATTAGGTACCCGCCCAACGGAGCCACCGAAGCCCCCTCAAGCAAAGCTTCATCGAGGCAAAGTTTCGGGTCGATAACTCGCTCGGATTCATTGAGTTGATACGCCCGATTGAACCAGCTTTGCCAGATCTCCTTCAGGCGTAGAAGAATCTGTGCCTTGGTCTCATTCTCCAACGATGCCTCGTCCACAGAGGAAGAAAGATCCGGAAGAGCAATGCAAGCACCGAGGCCACCCTCAAAAGTAAAGAATGCGCCTGGAGCATATGCCGAAGCGAGCTGATTGCGTGAACGCGCCATTCTAGGCGTGCTCAGCACTTTTTCATCGTTGTCAGGAAGGAATTTTCCTTTGGTTACCATCTTAATCCCCCGCCCCTTCACTATTCGCCACCCCATGACGCACTATGTCCATCACTCGCAAAATTTCTTCCGGTTTCTGTTTGTGACCTTCAGCATCCTTATTAGACATGACAATAGTTCCACTCTGGTCCACATCACGAAGCGACGTCATTGGCTTCTTCATCGGATCAGTTACTTGTTCAAAATATTTACTTACCGTGCCACTACCATACAATGCAGTAGACCACGCATTGACTAGCAGCGATCGTGTTTGTTGATCTATCTTTTGCCGATAATGCGCTTCACCTTCAGGCGCAAAGCCACCGCACAACCCTATCGCCAGTTCGATAAAAGCGTTAATTTCATTGATAAAGACATCACCACGCATACTCAACTCGCTACGTATATTAGGAATGAAGCTAAAGTCTGGTGTCCGCTCTTTCTTGTCATCGCCCAATTCGATTAGGTATTTACTAGGGACAACACCTGTAAGATAAGCCTGAAACAAACTTGGAAATACTCGAGCAACAGCCTTTTCCGCCCATCTGTCAATGGCAGCTGGTTGGACCATACGCTCGAGAAATCGATGGAAGATGTCAAACACTTGAATGATGTGACGGTCTCGCCGTCGCTGTGGTGTGGGTACCAAGACTACAAAACCAATGTGCATACGGCCTACTCGTGAAGATGCCTGGATATACTCAGCGATATCAGATGGCATTCCGGCAAAGAACATTGAATTGAATTCGTCCACATCGACACCATGTGAAATAGCTGACGTAGCTATCACTGACCGTAGGACATCACCCAAATGTGGAAAAGGTTCACCGGGAGCAACACGCTGTTGTGCAGAATCAACCACAGCCTGAATCTCACCCTGCTCCACAGAACCCGTGATGAGCTTTGTATCTATCCCCTCTATCTCAATTTCAGAATTCAGATGGCGTTTACGTGTCTCTTCCGCTTCAGCCGCCATAATTTGGTCACCGCCCTTCTTATTAGTGACATATGTAAGCGCAATGCGATGTAGATCAACTACTGTTGCAAGGTCCGAGACGCTGGCCTTAAGCAATGCATTCTTGTGAAGATCATGCAGTTGCCCAGTGCTGATGTACTCGGCGAGCAGTATCTTGGCCTCATCCGTGTGCATCAAATCACCACTTATCAAGGCTTCGAAGATGCGTGTAATTGTCAGATGGAACCCGGAAAGTATCGCAACGCTAGTTGCCGTATGAGGCTTTCCGTTCGTCATGAAGGCACAGTAGATACGAGCTTGTTGACTTGAGAGTTCGATATCCTTGAGTTTTTGCCGCTCAGGCTCCTCATCAGCAGCTTTCTTTGGCTCTGCATAGAAAGACTCATATAGTGACGGCCCCGGGTATGGGAACTGGGTTGCAGGAATGGCCCTTTGATATAAGTGCTCCAACTGCCTTTCCGGTTCGGAGACTGTCGCTGACGCTGCAATTATTTTCGCACGGCGACGTTTTCCCATAGAATCGGCGACTACCATGCCACACATCGACTCCGAAAGGTGTGCGAAAACCGCGTCTAGTGTGGATTCGAATAGTCCGGCAAACGTTCCCAGCGATTCATCCAATAGGTGAGCCTCGTCCTGAATGATTAGGCTCGGGAACGGATCAAAGAAATGTTTTGTACCAGTCTTGTAGGCAGGAAATAACGCCTCCATGCCCTTTGCTGCTGGTCCATCTGCCAAATCTTTGTATAGAGGGATATACAACCGACGATTGCGAGGATTTCGCCATGGTGCTACACCGAGCATTCCGTATATGCGGCGAATTGTCCCTGCGGTATGCCCAATCAGTGCTAACTTATCGACGGTTCCCAGTAAAACTGACGGCGCTAAGTCGTAAATGTCTTCATCAACAATATAAAAAGGAAGGGGCTTCCACTTACCGTCATTAGATGGACAATTGATTTCTGTGCAGACATGTCCAAGTGTTTGGTCGCCATCATTTACAAATCTACGTAACGCCGTCACTGAGTCACAGAATGGACACTTCGCAATCTTTCGCCAGGCCCTCAACGCAACAGAGTATTTTTGATCCTTATCGCAAAGAATCACCTCATCCTTGGGATGCGGTGGCGCATCAATAACATCTGGAATATTGCTAACTTCCTTTTCCGAATGCCTGTTCGGTGAACCTCCTCTGCCCACCCAGAATCCTATTGATAGTGGTTCACCTTCGTAACCATACTTCCTTCTAATGAGTTCAGCTTGTGCAAGCACACGCGTACATCGCTGTGCCTGTTGAATGGTAAGTAGACGCAGTGGATAACGAAGAAGTGCAGTAATTCCTGTGCGCTTCCCCCTTAAGCGATCTAGCAACAGATTGAACACGAGTAAACCGAAGAATGCTTCTGATTTACCACCTCCTGTAGCGAAGTACAAAAGCGTAACCGAATCATCTCGGGTTTCCTGATAGCAATGCTGAAACTCTGGCAACCGAGACGCTAGTGCAGGAATATTTGCAACAATGAAAGCAAGCTGGAACAATCGCCACTCGTTATTGTCGGTACCAAACCTAAGCTTCATGAAATTGGCCATAGCTTCATTCATTCCAAGCCAAGCTTCATACACCGTCGCCTTCTCGTTCTTCTGCGAGCCTCTGGACTTCCATACCTCCCGTGACTCGTTCAATACATCGAGTCCGGCCTGGATTGCATTTTTCTCTGCGCCCCACTTTTTTATATCTTCTTTAAATGCCTCTATTTCACGAGTCATACCTTCTATGTCGTCTTCGTCCAGACCATCCGATGGATTAATCCGCAAAGGCAATTTGTCTAACCAGTCCTGCATTGCAGGGATAATAGGCAGTAAACCATCAAGACTATTTGGTTGACTCAGCGCACGCACTCCCCGCTCAACACCAATTGCAACAGTCGGAACAATACGTGGTTGTATATATCTAGGTGCCCATGTTGTTTTCAACAGCAAAATTCCGCTTGGAGCCTCAAGCTCCTTGATACCAGCGTTATGACCCATTGCAGAATAGGTAAGATAGCGGTTGAATCGGTATGATGGATCAATACGCTCCAGCTTAAGCGGTCTGTGAAGCTCCTCAGGAACCTCGGCCTGAATGGAAACAACGAACACCGCATCTTCTGTTTCGTCTACATGTATACGTGGCGACTCGCTTTTGTTCTCGAGGGCAATAAACAGATTGCGCTTTGTGGTATCGAGCCAATCGTTTGCGACCTGCAGATCCCAGTCGAGCCGAATCTTTGGTAATGCGATTGGATCAGTCGACTTGCGGGCTAGATCGAGAAAATTTGACCATTTTTTATACTGGCTTGCAGGCACTTTTAACCTGGTTCGGTAACCCCAATGCTTGCCGCCCGTCTCAGGGTCATCATTTTCTGCCCAAACCACTAGGCGTGCCGTGATAACATCGTTCATTTGCTTCGCGTGTGAAACTGCATCGGCTAATAGCTGCTTTGAGTTCTTATGCATGTCAAGCACTAGAGCTGGTAGTGTTACATCCAGGCGCATCCATTTATGTGGAACAGAAAGCGGCTCAAAATCTGCGTCATTAATTATTACTGATTCCGTCAACGGTGCTTCAACAACTTGATCAGGTAAGTCTTCGCCACCGTCATCCATCTGTTCAATCGGTTCTTCAGTCTCCACCGTTGTAATCAACTGGCGTGGTATACCCCTTTCTTTGTAGACCTCATCAACAATACGCTCTCGAATTGCAGGCCAATCAGGATATTTTGAACGAAATTTATAAACGTCCTTTACCTTATCCCATTCAGCATCCAGTCGTTTGTTCCGTTCAACTTTTAGCTCTTCCGCAACATACCGACGAAGGCTAAATGACGCATGACAGTTTGGCAGTCGAAGATCATCCTCTCTTGGGATAACACGAACGTACAACGATACCTTTGGTTGTACAGTAATGATTTTCGCAACATTCGTTGCTATTTTCAACTGCATACCATGTGACGATATCCAGATGGGTGACGTAACCTCGTCATCCCCATCAACTTGTTTCTGAGGCAGTAGAAAGCCGGAGTTCAAAAGAGTTCTTGGTCTAGCTCCAAACAAGTATTGGCCAGCAGATCCCTCTCCGCTTATCTGCGCATATGTCAAATTAACAAGAGAGTCTACTACCGCTTCCTTAACCGTGGTCGATATTTTAGATGGGTCTGATCGAAGAACCGGTGCAGTCATATTGCTACTCTCTCATTTGGTATTATGGCTTCTACTGTTACGACACTCTCCCGTGCTTGGCCGAAAAGCAGTTTAAGTGTCTGTCGGCTGATGTTGGCATGCACCATCGCAGACTCGGGCTGTAATAACATGTAGGCATAGATGTCAGAGACATGGCGACCGTCTTGGCGTCGCGTGTTTCGTATCATTATTATGACCCGTTGCCACTGGTATGCTGCTTCAAGTGGAGTCATATTCAATACCTCTGAGAATGCTTTAAAGTGTGCTTCCTTCATTGGGGCTTGCGGTTTAAGTTTCTCAAATGGCGTATTTTCTGACTCATCTAGATCTACCCACCTCCGAATTGCCTGCTCGCCCGGTAAATTTTTTTCAAGCTCAGGACTTTCTTCCAAAATCGCCCTTCTCAGAAGACGGACTTTATCTACCAAAGTACCGGTCGGAAATCGCTCGGCAAGCTTCTTGCGAACTTGTTCATGGTAGGCTCGTAGCGCTTCCTCAAATGTCTTGTCATGATGAATCGGAATACCAGCATCCTCAAGGACCTGCTCAACAAGCTCTCGAAGTTCGGCAGACATCACAAAGAGCTTGTCTCCGATATTAAGGGAGCGCACTTCACAGGGGCGAAACCCACGGTCAGTCGATTCCGCTGACGACAGGTCATAAACATAAACCTTATGTGTCGGCCTGCGGTATTGATCTTGGCCAGATTCGAGAATAATTCGCCACGCATCTTCATCATGGCCTTCTTGTCCTTCGCTCCCACCAGAGGAGAGTTCAACTTTGAACATCGGCAACACAAAGTCGCTGGTTGATAGAACAGATGCATCCTCTGGCAAGTCCTTCAACTGGCGAAGAATCGACTCGATTCGAGGCTTGAACGGTTTGAACTCAGGGAACTTTTCAGCAATTGGTTTGAGCGATGACCGTAGATATTGGGCACTGCGCTGCGTAAATAGCAGTAGCGTGTGGGCGAGCACCCGGTCATCGGTCAGCACAATGCGCAGGCACTCATCATCCAGCCCAGCGAATAACAGTACAGTGTTGGACAGTCCATCGATACTTTCTTCCAGCTGCGATGAGGTGATGAGTCGGACTCGGTCTGAGAAGTCGCTGAATTTGCACCCTTCTGAATAATCGGTGTAAGTAGACAGAAATCGCTCAGCAAGTCGCCGATAGAGAGCATTTGTGAAGACGAGAGAAATGTGAAGCTTTTTGCTCCCAGCAACGCGTGAAACGATCTCAGCGAGCTGTAGAGCAAAGGGCGTCGCATTTTGGTAACGCTCGAATAACACTGAGCCCTTGTCAATGCAATCCAAAAGCAACTTGCGGTTGTCCGCAGCTCCACCGTCACGATCGAACTGCTTCAGTGCGCCAACATAAGAAAGCCAATCGTACTTAGTTCGCATTCGTTGATCGATTTCTGCGTTGGATAGCCATTCGACGAGGTGATTCACACCACATGGTAAAGCCGCCATGCGTGTCAAGTACCCCGCCGCATCTGTGACAGGCCTCGCTGCTTCCTGTCCTACCGATGTTTGTTTGGCGATTCGCTGAAGCGAATTAACAACTTTTGCCGCCTCGGCATCAACAATCTCTACGTCAAACTCGCGAGGTGCTGGAACAAGAGACTCAATGCCTCCTGCAGGAACTAAGCCATCCTGCTGATGCTTAATCGAACAAGGCATTCCTGTTATGGAATACTCGTACGGGGTATGCCAATGTACTGTCTGGTCTCGCTTATTATTCAATTCCCAAAGTCGGTTTTTAAGGCTAAACGCAGCGTGCGGCTCATCGGTAACAACAATAATGCCGGGAGGCGAGACTGGAAATATTTCCTCGATCAGCAAACAAAAACGGCTAAGTGCTGTTTTCCATCCTCTGCTTTCTTTTCGGATTGCCCGAGTCGCATTTACCAAAATGACTTCTGGTGGTTTTGTATCTTTTAGCGCCCTTAGCGAACTTTTTAGCGTCTCTTTATCTAACCTCCCGTCGAGAGCAAATATGGCATCCGGAGCCGTCTCTGGACTCCCGATGACTGAGCAGCTAATCTGTTGTAACGCCTTGGCGTGTGTACGTCGTACTAACTTCGCCTTGATGCCTACTAACAAGCGATTCGAACAAGACTGCCATTCCTTGAAATCAACAGCCGCCAAAAAATGGGGCAATAGTTCGCCAATCGTAGGATTGAATAATTCGCACTCTTCGGGCTTTAGGCTTGCCAGCGAGAAAAGGTACGCATCTTTGTCCCGAAACGAGCGAGCAACCAAATCGTTGGGAGTTCCCTGTGATTCGAGTAGCCGCTGTGCATGCTCCATAATTTTCAAGCGATCAAAACGAAGATGGTTAAGCGAATGGAATGCGTTAGACTTAACTGGATATACGAGTCCTCGAACCCCTTGTTTGTCACCCCTAGCCCAACGCTCAAGTGTAGCTAGTGCGTGTATTAAAACAAGAGTTCGTGGTGCAGCAGGCCAAACGAGAGCAATGTGCCGTGTACCGTGCTGCGCTGCATGTAGATAAAGATCGACTAATTGCTGCAGGGCATTGGAAGGTATACTAGCAACATCCTCATCATCCTGGTAGATGGGGACACCGGCCTGCCCGTACTGTTGATCAATTGGCGGCTGTAGTGGAGATTCTGAGACCTTTTTTGACCTGGGCTTTGACTTGGGAGATATTACAACCTTGCACACAGGCTTTGGGCGGGGAGCATGCATTCTTCTGAGAAGACGTTCACGCGCCTCCTTTTTTTTCTTACGCGCCTCTTCCAGACCCTTAAATCGTTTGGATGAAGACATTACTATATACACAGCTCTTTTTGCGTCTTGACAGGTATATAGCCACACCCAAAAACCGCCTTTTGCACGGCGACTTCGATCGAGTCCCCCTCGGCCAAAAAACGTTTCAGAAATTTTGGATCAGGGAGAGAAAGTTGATTCAGCTCGAACGCAGAGACATTGGTAGCACCCGAAATGCAGCGGAAAGATCGATCAATCACATCACTACCCAGCAACCCGGCCATTTGCTTAGGCGTCAACACAGGCTTGGTCACGACTTTCTCTAGAATTACTGTGTGGTTCTCACCAACGAAGCCTCCATATTTATCGAAAAGTTTCTTAGGAACGACCGAGGCAATAAGCCTGCGCGATTGATCGTTTGAAGTGACACGTTGAAGTATCACACTGACACGGCGAATAATCGAACGATGAGACTTATCGCCGAAATTCACAAAACACGGCTCACCATTTCCCTTCTCTGTCCCATCAAATTTTAGGGCACAACCACTCTTTATATCGCTAGACCAAAGCAGTGGAACCGCAGTGCTAGCCTTGCGGCGTTTCACTTCAGCGGTTGACATGTATACTGGCCGCTGATCACGATTCCAAACAAAGGTACCGATACGAATTTTGTACCCATAGTCTTTGATCCGAAATGCCGAAGCCGCCACCTTCTTAAGCAATAAGACGTCGGCCTCAGCTCTAGGAATAGGCCACGTGGCACCTGAGTTAGGGAGCACGCAAGTACCAACATCTCTAAAGCTACCTTCACGAGACACCACCGACACGGAGATTTTTGTTTGAGACGCGCCTGTTCTGCTCGCGCGCCTCAATAAGGTCAACGCAGTTTCTTGTAAGACATCGATAAATACCCCTGATCGATCACTCACCATACCGACACTTAAAACCTGCGTCTCTTTCATCAAGAAACTGCGCAGTTTTGAAAAATACTGGCCAGATAAAAAGCTGGTTGGTGTGACAAATGCGCAAACACCATTTTTCTTGAGTAACTTAACACTCAAAGCAATAAACAATCCGTACATATTGGGCTGCCCCTGGATAATTTCAGCAAAATTATCTCTATATTTTCCTACCTCATTCTTATTCATCTTTCTATATGGCGGATTGCAAACCAAAACGTCAATAGAGCCCAAAAAATCTTCTAATTCACAAAGAGAATTGCCTGTGACGATACGAAAGGTAGGTTCCCGTCTAGCCACTTTAATTTCTTCGTATAAGGTCATCTTCAAGAACTGACACGACAAAGCGCACAGAGTGTTATCGATATCCATCCCAAGCAGGTTCTTTTCAACATACGTCAGAATTTTTCTTGGTGAAACACCTTGAGCCTTCAATGCCATCTTCATTCGAAGTGCTATAGGGGCTAAGAAAGCAGCGCCACCACAGGCAGGGTCGAAAAATCTACCATTATCAAATCTCACACCCTGCATTTCTAAATTACAGAGAAGTCTTTCTGTCAGAGAAGGAGGTGTAAAATACATAGCAAGCGACTTTCTGTATTCATCTTCTTTGAGCAATGCGTAAACCGAGCTCAACCAATATGTCGCATCCAAAAATGAACATTTTTTAAGCATGGACAAGAATGTTCTTACCTGCGTCTCAACCAACAATTGTTTCTTAACCGGCAGCTTTGCTGAAGTCAGTCCTGGATAGTCATGAACACACCATGCATGCAAGATCGTTCCAATCATGACGGCCGCACTTATCTTTTGTTTTTCGATAACACCCCGCAGCTTCTTGATATGCATCGACAAGTCAGGTTTCACAAGTATACTCATCGGACATCGCCAGCAATAAGCATATGCTGTACACAGCCTTTCTTCATTATTTCATCTTATTAGAGGCACAAATTTACACTTGAACTTAGCCATCATTGGGGTCACTACACCGCTTCCCGCATATTCTTCAGTGCCAATAATAGTGACGGAATATCGTCCTGAATAATACTCCAGATGATATCGTCATCAATGCCAAGATAGGCATGGATCAATCGATTTCGAGTAGCAATGATCATTCGCCATGGAATTTCAGGATGCCTTTCTCGTATCGTGTCGGGAATATGAGTGGAGGCTTCGCCAATCAGCTCAAGATTTCGCAGGGTAGCGTCGTACGTCAACCCACTTGCAGTAAATTCCGATTGACTCATATCAGCGGTATAAGAGAGGGTTTTCTGAGCAAACCCGATCATATCATCCAGGTAAAAGCGCCATTCTCGCCGTCCGTCTTTTGGGTCAGACATAAATAGCCTCCCGCTTTACATAGGGGCGTAACTCAGGCCGCAGCGCCTTTTCTGTCACCAAATCAATGGAGACACCGAACAAATCCTCCAGATAAAACTGGACGCCAAAATAACGTTTCGATGTGGCCGGTCCATCAAAATCGACAAGAATATCAATATCGCTGTCCAGCTTAGCTGCATCCCTGGCTGTGGAACCAAACAATGCCAGCGCAGTGACACCAAACTGTTTTGTCAGGTTGGTCTTGTGTTCATTCAATAATGCCAGGGCTTCATTTCTTTTCATTTTTCAATATCTCAATGTGTTGTGACACTGCAAGGGTTTCTTATCGGTAACAGTATCAATCAATGAGTATTTCACAAGGTACTTACGATTTTTTCGGCCGCATATGCGGAAACAACAACACATCACGAATGGATGGTGTATCGGTAAACAGCATAACCAGTCGATCAATACCAATACCCTCACCTGCTGTAGGTGGCATGCCGTGCTCCAGGGCAGTGATATAATCTTCGTCGTAGTGCATGGCTTCATCATCACCGGCTTCTTTTTCTTCCACTTGTTTGCGGAAGCGTTCAGCTTGGTCTTCGGCATCATTCAGTTCGGAGAAACCATTGGCCAGTTCACGACCACCGACAAAAAATTCAAAGCGATCGGTCACAAAGGGGTCTTCATCATTGCGTCGTGCCAGTGGTGACACTTCAGTGGGATACGCAGTAATAAAGGTAGGATCTTTA
>Ga0316204_10009548_pt1 | contig 12908 bp, 6 predicted proteins | sample 6monrhotite_MG_2_FD_205661 | JGI IMG/M metagenome (GOLD analysis project Ga0316204, IMG submission 205661) | Microbial mat bacterial communities from mineral coupon in-situ incubated in ocean water Damariscotta River, Maine, United States -... | ecosystem: Environmental > Aquatic > Marine >...
CTCATGCTGATGGCAATCACTTCGCTGTAAAATGGTCGATAGTAGTTCGCCCGGATCATGGCGACGCACACTACAACTCGCGATCCCCAGGTACTTATGCGCCATCTCTTTACCATTAAGAAACCGACCAATCCAGGGGTTGGCAGTTTCATCGGATAACCAGCCCATCGCAGAGACCAGCCCCGGCATCGCAAGTTCATGTTGCAGCGCAACTTCAACCGCTTGCTGAATCTTTCTGCTTTCATGACTGCGCATCGCAACCACCATTGCAGTAAACACTTCGCCAGCCTCCTGCAATTCAAGGGCTTCTTCACAGACCTCCCAACCAATATCAACAGAAGTCATCAAACCATCAAGCTGCGCAGCTAACCGCTGCTCTAACTCAAGAATGTCACGCGCATCGAAATGTGGTTGATTAACCGAAATGGAACGCAGCAACCATAAAAAGGAGGCGTCGTTAGCATATTGCTCATAAATATCTTTATAAGCAACATGACGACTCTGCAAATTTGTCATAGGCTGATCTGCCATCTCGCTACCAGATCAACCCACAATATTTTTCTTGTTATGCCACAAAGAATCACCGAGGCGACAGACATTCTTTCCTTCAAATTTCACATCAAAGGAATACATCATGAACTCACACTCACCTTTTGTGGTGCCACTCACAATACCTTTTGCGGTACCTGCCTCGTCACCCGTACTGGTCGAATAGACAGCACCTTTAACCATAGGCATTTCACCATCAACCTTAACTGACTTTGCCCCTTTCGCGGTATCCGCAGACTGTCCAATATTGGGGTAAGGGATCGGCACGATAGAAGGGCCAATCGGCGTTTTACAGACATCAGGAAAGACAATGCTTTTTCCTCCACTGCCTTTATGCGCAATGCCGCGCCCATTAGAAAATGTCGATTGTCCCATCGTCTATTCGCCTATGCTTTGTTCATCTTGTCATGTCGATCTTTACATCGCCAATCTTCAACGCCTGCTTGTCGCACGCCACGGCTGCTCGCCATACCATACCAAGCTTTAATTGATTAGGCTCTATCACCAACGTCTCCAGATTAAACGCTGGTCGCCTGACCTCACCCGCGACAGAGGCCTCAGCACTTAATTTAATATACGGCAGCTCAAAATTAATGGTACCCGCTGGGTGCATATGCGTAATAGAGACCGGCTCGCCACCCTTCAGAAAACCGGGATAAATCAAATCAGGGTGTGCGGCATTAAAGAAACGCTTATCAAAGTCCAGCGGCAAATAGGGCGCTCGACTAGTTTGCCAGAGCTCATCATAAGTGCCCGCATATTGAGATCGTGATGACCAGTGCGATGCAACCGCACCAAAACAGGCGGGTAGTGGCTGCTGATCAAACTGTGTAATAAGGTCACTGGGGTCCTCCAGGTTCGGTAGCAACTCACCATCCATCTCTTCTACCTTACGTTCACCTGAAAAACCACACCCCACCGGGTTACGCTCATCTGCAGTGGCGATCACATCATCAATAATGTGAGCGCCACCAAATGCCTTCTCATAAATCAGCGGCATTGTGGTGAATGGCTGAGCAGTGCTGATGCGCCCATCTTGCCACTCCCGGTCACCAAAGATACGGATATATTTTTTGGTCTGCCCAATGCTTAGGCTCACATCAAGTTCGCTAACCTCTTTTCCATCTGGTGCATGCGCATCACCCAACATAATGATATCGCTACAGCGCTTACCAAGATGGTAATCAGACCCATACTTAACACTCGACTCCCCCGGCTCCCCCCAATATTCATCGCTCTCCAGTGGCGGCAGCTGCTCCTCGGCAAGCGTCCACTGAGCACCAATATTAAACGTTGCCCTCACCATCAGGTATAGCGTATCAACGGCCTTTTCATCAGGAAAAAGGGCCATACTGGCAGCGAAAGGGGTACTGTTGTGGAGCTGTAACATAATGCGGAGGGCTTAATTAACCTGCACCGAACCACCCATGATGCGATTGACACCGCTTGATCGATTTAGCAAATACTTTCCACGGATGAGCACCTTGCCTGATTTAGTCAGCGTGATACTCGACTCACCACACTTAAAGACCATCTCATCCTGAGCCTCAAACACCACACGTTTGCCATTCACTTCAACATCATCAACACTCAGGTCACTTTCGATCGCAACGCCCTCGCCACTCTGACGCGCAGCCTGATCAAAATTGTCCAACATCGTCTGCAAAGGGCTATGGATCATCCCCATGACGACCGGCTGATGAAGATCACCATTAACAAACAATAACGCGACCTGACGCCCAAAATTCTGCTGATTCAATCCTAACGTGGTAATCGCCACCAAAGCGCCTTCAGTTGGATTTCCTGGAAAGTCTACAAGCAATCGCCCCTGATCATCGATACTAATCAGTGTTCCAATGATAATTTCACCGGGAGCGATCACCGCCGCAGTGGGTGATGCTTCCTCAACTTGATTAGTTTCAGGTGCCTTATAATTCATAATCTAACATCATCAATTGGTGATCACTTTACTGCCTTTAACCACCACATTAGCCGACCCTTTGATGTTGATACCTTTACCACTTATGGTGATATCACCATTACTTTTCATCACAATCTGCGCAGCACCTGTTTTAATCGTGATCTTTTCATCCGCCTGCATTGTGATTGTTTTTGCCTGTAGCGCATAATCCTTTGTCACGCTTTCAATGTACTGACCTTTCACAGACTCCTTCAGGTCTTGATTAATCGTGATGCTCATATTCCCCATCACAGACTCAACATGATCCTTACCGACATCAATGGTTTTATTCTTTGCAATGGTCTCAGTCTGATTATTATTAACCGTCTTATTACGGTCATTTTCAATCGTTGAGTTCTCATCGTGTTTAATCGTTTTGGTACGATCATGATCAACCGTTAAGGTTTCATTATTCTCAACCATCGTATCGAGGTTTTTCTCGGCATGCACATAGACCTGCTCCGAACCTTTTTTATCTTCAAAGCGCAGCTCATTATAGTTCGCAGCACTGCCACCCTTGGTTGAGTGCGTCTTAATCCCGCTCTGCGTTTTTGAACTGTAAGGCGGTTTGTTCACGCCATTGTAAACAGCACCCGTCACAATTGGCCTATCAGGATCACCATCCAGAAAAGAGACGATCACTTCATGACCGATACGAGGAATAAACGAACTCCCCCAGCCATTACCCGCCCAGGACTGCATCACGCGTAAAAAACAGGAGCTGTTTTCGTCCTTTTCACCATCGCGATCCCAGATGAACTGCACCTTGATTCGGCCAAACTCATCAATATAAACCTCTTCACCAGCAGGCCCGGTCACCACGGCAGACTGAGGCCCTCTCATCACCGGGCGCTGATGCGTTTGAAGCGGTCTAAAATGCACATCAGATGGAATGCAGCTAAAGTCATTACTATAACTTGCACCACCTGCCGCCCCAGTATAATAACTCGCCTCATGTGCCTGATGATGCACCTCCAGCAAAATATAGCTGCCTTTTTCGCTCTTAGCCTCATGCTTATCAATCGCAAAAGAGCCACCGGCATAGAAGGTGCTGCAGTTACTGGAGCCGTGTATCGTATTCATTGCCACTTCTTCAGCATCCATACGAACTTTAACTAGATCAGCACCCAGGCTGGCCTCATACAATCCTGGGTAATCATAGTGTTTAAATTTATCACTATTCGCATAATTGCTTTTCGAATTGCGCTCGGCAATTAAGCTTTTATTAGGCTCTTTGAAATTGTAGTCATTTAAAATCCACGCCCCTTTTCTAAACTCGTAAGAGTGCTCCCAATTAAGGATTTGAGAAGCTAGTGCGGTACCTCTTGAGTAAGTCAAATTGGTTTCAACACACTCATCATATGCATTAATTTTATCGACGATGATTAGCGTATGTTTATTATCTTCATGGGAAAAATAATAAGCATACCCCTCCTCCTCCAACAATCTTGAAACATATTGCAGATCACTCTCACCATATTGAACGCAGTATTCGCGCGCCCCACCACCTGCGGCACGAAAATCAAAATCACTAAATCCCAGGTCAGAAAATATCTGACTCACAATGTCTTTAGTGTTTTTATTCTGAAAAATACGGCGGCCTTCGGTTCGAGACAAAAACCAAAGCCATGACACCATCGTGAGGCGGTATTCACGTAACCCGCCATCATCCACTTCACCAAATGAAAACTGCTGCACTAAACCGTTAAACACCCTGCCGTGTTCATTCTGGATTTTCACGGTAATTTGCTTACCGATAATTGTTTCAGGGGATATTTCTAAATTAGTTGACAGCACCGTCAACTGAAACTGAAAAGGGGATGATACAGATTCAACACCATCAAACGATGTCAGTAACAGTACATCTTTTCCCAACGGTGTTTCAACAGCGATTAATCGACTGTCCTGGGTAAAACCACTCATTTAACTTGCCCCCTTATCCGAGATTAGAGTATTAACGCATCCGTCTCTCGGACAACCTTGCCTATATCCTGATAATAAAACAGTGCCGCCCAAAACGAGCGGCACTGCAATCGCAAGGTTTTACGCCGCTTTACCTGCAGACACATCGTAACCAAAACGGCTTGGACCACCGCCTTTATTAGCCAGGTCGTGCCCTGTGTACGAAATAGTACACTTGGAAAAGCTTAACGAAATAGATTCATACGGAAGCTGATCACCGTCAGCTGAAAAGCTAAAATTACTGACAATGCAATTTTCCAGCTCATATGAGATGAACTCTTTCAGCGCATCATTGTCGCCCGTCTGAACAAAATGAAGAATTGCTTTTTTACCCGACGCACCCAAAATAGATGACTTAAAAAAAGCAGAAGAAGCACTGTCTGCGCTTTTCACCAGGCTCACCTCGGAAAAACGAGGCTTACCAGATTCACGATTGGACATATTACCCGCTTCCATTGACACTTCACGTGAAACAGAAAAGGACGCTGATTCGATTTTCACCTGTCCAGCATAACCTTCAGCAGTCACATCACCACCAATCCCATCAAACTCTAAATATATCGCCATTTTTCATATCCTCTTAACTGTAAGCTTATTTCAATTCTGTAATATAAGAAAGCTCTAAAAACCCCTCATCCTACAATAAAATTAGACCACCTTCAACATAACTCACTACAACATTTACTTCATTTAAAACACACGACTTACATCGCTTTCAACCAGCCAATAACACGATAAACTCGAACAATTCCGTACTATTTTAGCGGGGTATCAAAACATAATAGAACCCGCCTTTTTACACCCACTAAAACCCATACTGAAGATCAAAAGTCATCCTTAAACTATCCACTTCAGGCTGGGTTCCAGCTTCTGAAAAATCATCCAACACCGGAAAACCAAATTGCAGATTCCCACTAAAATCATCATTATGAGAGAACTGAAAACCAAACCCCACATCAACCAATTTACCGGTCAAATCACTTTCACCCGCTAACAGGGCATGCTGCTTGCCAACACCAATATCGATAAAAAGCACCGGCCTTACAAACTCATCAAAGCTGACATCACCGATATTAAAGCTCAAAAAATCAGGGCTATTAAATATCCAGTCTGCGCCAAAGTAAAACGCATCATCTGCCGTAAAAAAACTAGGCGTGAAACCTCTCGCCCGCGTCGGCCCCGCCAATGAAAAGCGCGCGATTTTTGACAGGTTGGTGCCAGCGTACTGGAAGCTTGAGCGATAAAGCAGGCGCGACTCACTATCAGTAAACGGTACTTTAAGAAAAGACAACAACGTGTAGTCTAGCGACAGAATATGATAATCCTCTTCCTGTTCTGACCTGGCTCCAAAGTCGAAACTTCCCTTTGTATATTTTATATTGCCATCATGCAGTCGCTTGTTTTCATCATCCAGAAAATCAAAACTATATTTGAATGACAAATGAGTTAGCTCTTCATCAAAGGCGTTGTTAATGTCTGGAATATCACTAATCTGTAAATCAGACTTTATCGATTCAGAGCGCAATTCATAGCTACTATTTCGTGTGCGGCCACGGCGCTGAATATAGCGGCCATTAAAGGCAACCACATCAACTTCGCCATTCAATTCAAGATCGGCCACCTGAGTTCGATCAACAGCAAACTGATTACGAGACGACTCCATTCCGATACGAAAACGGGGGCTGAAAAAATTACTGTCATAAGCGAGCTGCCAGTAAGTCGTATTGTCAGGTGATTTCGCCTGCAGCACGCTTGCACGTATATAGTCCGCTAGCCCCAGGGTGTTATTAAACTGAAGGTCAGTATAAAAACGATATAAACCTGCCTCGTCAGAGCCGTGATTATCAACGCGGACATGCCCCATATAACGACGTTCATCTTTCACATTAATATTCAAACGCGTATCGCCCACCTGCGCGCCCGGTTCAAAATAGCCATCGACGGTCAAACCCGGAAAATCACTGATCACAAACAGACTCTCTTCAATCATCTTATTGGTCACCGGCTTATCTAACAGCCCATCAAACACAGCATTCAATGTGTCTGTGTGGTAAAGCTCATTACCATTAACCGAAACCTCACCGAGCATCCCCAGCAACAAGGTCAAATTCACAACCCCATCACGCACGCGCTGTTTGGGGATATAGGCCTTAGCAAGCACAAAACCTCGCTGTCGATAAAAACGGGTGATCTCATGCGCAACAGTTTCAATCTGGCCAAGGGTAACGCCGCGTTTACCACGCTGCCCACGAATCAACCAGACCAGTTTCTGCACCTCCAGCGGAGTAACGTGACGATCAACCGTCTCCTCTTCGATATCAGAAAGCAGGTCAGACAGCTCACCTAATTCATCAACGGTATACCCTGACTCTAACAGCTCCCCTTCCCCCATCAGTTCAAAGCGAATCCCTTCAACCAGATCTGCCAGCGCTTTATGGGTAATCCCTAATTCAGGGTATTCAACCAGCCCCTGAATTCTAAACTCTGAAACTGAGAGTCTCGGCCCAGCCGTCGGATCGGGTGAGCGATCTTTTAACGGCGGCACATCCATATCTCGCAACATCGTTTTTTCCTCAGCACTACCAAATTGCTCGATGTCGGGCATCTCTAGAAAGCCTGCATTAACCACAGCGCTAGAGGCGGCAAATATCAAAACTATCGCCGAGATTTTGTTCTTTATTGTCATTATCGTTATTACTATCCAAACTAAAACAATCAGCAATGCCAATTATTTCAGCATCGATTCATCACTTTAAAACGCAATCCATGAGATAGATAAAACAGCGTTCGTTGATTAATTTCACCACTACTTAAAGGAAAATCACACCTCTTCCTCTGCAGCTTCCTCATCCTCGTCTTCTTCATCATCCAAATCGCTCTCAGCTTCGCCATTAGTGTTTTGGTCCGATGGCAAACGCAATGCGGTATCACCATAGTTATAGTTTCTAACCTCAGTAAATACAGCGGGATCAATATTCGCCAACGAACCAATATCAACTCGCTGCTGCCCACTCAAACCACTCGTTGCGTCGTCTTCGAGTAAATCCGCACTAGTCGTGGTATTGCGAGGGGCACTACCGACATAGGCAACCGCACCCTGGCTAGCAAGCAGGGTGAATTGGTCATTAACCCTTAATCTAATTGACCGCCCCCCTTGATCGCCAAAATTTGTCACGCTGTTTACAAAAAGGCTTTCCGCCGTGATATCGGCCTCACTCAAACCAAATCCAGTCGTTCTCACCGAATTAGCGCTTTCATTCAGAATCGCTACGCTGCCTGAATACACAGGAGAAGCGATATCACCACCGTAGTTAGCATCAATCGCACCGACAGAAACCCCATTACGCTGCGTCACCTGCAACGAAATATCACCCTCATTGCTCAGAATAATATCGCCACGGTTGCGCAGATCATGAACACTGACGTCGCCACTATTACTAACATTCACCGTGCCAGAAGTCGTATTGATCGCACTCAGTGTCGCAGTGCGTGTGTTAATCGCACCTGAAGTATCGAGATTAGCAAACCCCTCACTACCTGCCACATGGCTAACAGTACCGCCACCAATACCATTTGCGGCAGCAAGGGTTACTGAACTTGCTGATAAATCACTGGCTGCGTCGACGATTGCACCATTGCTGGCACGAAGATTAATATTCGCTGCAGTGATATCACCCACCCTCACATCACCAACAGACGTCACATGCAGCGCACCACCAACTGCGGTGTCGGTGATGGTTAGCGCTCCCGATTCGATCAAACTCGCATCGTTCGCCGCCTGCATGTTCACAACATCAAAATTATTACCGGCATTATCCAAGGTAATACTGCCTGTTGATGACGTAAATGTAGCCAAACCGGTAGCACCGCTATTGCTAACAACAATCGCACCTGTGCCGATAATGCTGCCAAGTGAATCAATCGTTAAATCATGCGCTGTCACACTCGCAAGGTTTGTTGTCAGACGGTTATTCACATCAACCGTTTCACCATTCAACGTTAATGCCCCAGATATTTCATTATTACCGGTTAGACTAATATTAGTCGCACTGATCGACATGGGGGCAGCAATAACATTCGCACCGGTTGAAACAATCGTGTTGGCAGCCGTTAAAGTCGTGTTACCAGAAAAGGAATTATTACCGTTAAAGTCAATTCGATCTGCTGCATTTAATATTGCTGTCGAAGCAAACTGATTGTTTCCAATCAAATCAATACTGCCGTCTGCTTCGAACAACGTCACACCAGAGAACTGGTTATTACCACTCAAACTAATATTTTCAGCGGCATCCAAACTAAAGTCACCGCCTGTACTCAACGCCACATCACTGGTGATCGAACCCGCTATCGTTGATACGCTGACCATACCCCCAGAACTAGAGACTTCAGTAAGATCAATACCGTCTTGCGACACAGTGTCTTGCTCAACCACATAAACCTGACCACTATGATTGATCACACTCAGGCCACTCACATCGGTCATCAAGCCATTCGTCTCACTGCCTGCCTGATTAACATCGTCCAGTATCAAACGATTAGCTGTTATTAGCACTAATGGGTCCTCACTATTCACCACATCTGCAGTAATCGTCAAATCACCCGCAACCGTAATATTATTACCCAGTAAATTGAGGTCACTTAGTCCCAATGCACTTACCGTGATATTGGTTTTATTGCCCGCAATGAAATTCACATCAACGAGGCCTGAACTTGTGCCAAACACACTATTACCCAAACTCACGACATCTGAATTGCCGCTACCATTAACGGTCAGGTTAGTGGCAACAACCTCATTTGTGACTGTCTCAACCGCCAGATAATTCACATCCAGTGCCACCCCGTTAGTTTCATAAGCCAACTGATCGTGCGTTCCAAAATTCAAATCAGGCGTATAGGTCTCATTATTAGCTGAGCCAACCAGAGTCACCACATCATTATCATCGCCGCCATCAAACATAATCTGCCCAGTCTGCGTGCGACCATCCAGATTGATATTCAGTCCATCAGCGCTATCACCACCAGAGATAGTGCCGGCAACAGAGCCATCACCGCTCACATTAAAGGTATCAATGCCGTCACCACCGTTTAATTCAACAAACCCGGTAAAACTCAGACTTTCAGGTTCGCTACCACCACCTGTCCCAGTATCTGATATATCACCTGAATTTTGACCGGTAATATCCCAGGTGGTCGTGGTGCCATCGCGCGCATTCAAAATACCATCGACAGCAGAAACCGCCTCGATCTCGCTGGCTGTCACACCCTCAACCAGCCCGCTATCACCCAACGTTAGTTCAAAACCTGACAGCGTAGAACCGAGTGAATCGATATCTTCACCATCATTATCCTCACCGCCAGTAATCGTAAGTGTCGACGCCTGGCCAATAGCGGTGGTCAATGCTCCCACAACAAAACTATCATTATCGCCATCGCCATTTAACTGAACATTGGAAACAAATATCTCGTTTGAAGCTGGGCTCTGTACAGAAAAATAGTCATCGCCTGCACCGCCATTGAAAATAGCATTAGAAAGATTTCCGGTGATGAAAAAACGGTCCTCACCATCATTGCCATTCACCTCATCAACCGAGCTACCTGTATTCAGCGTCACCGTATCATCACCATTGCCGCCATTCAGTAACGCAATCGAACCACCACTATTTAATGTAATCGAGTCATCACCATCACCCGCAAAAAGCGTCGAAATCGAGCCGCCATTATTTAATGTGACCAAGTCATCTTCATCACCCGCATTTAAGGTGCCAACGCGGCCAAACAGTGTGAACGTATCACTTCCATTGCCACCATTAATCACCTCAACCCCGGCACCCGTGTTCACCGTAAAAGTGCCAGAGGCCCCACCTTCACTCAACGTAGCAAAGTGATTAAAGGAGACAGGATTAACGCTTCCAGCAACCGAGCCTGAATTTGTCGACGTCACAATCCAGCTATTCGTCGTCGCACTACGGTCGCTGATCAGCTCATTGTTCTCATCACTATTGGCAGTCACCGTTTCCAGGCGATACACGTATTGATGTCCATCCGCCAGCACACCGCCACTTCGATCACCTATTGCGATCACTCGATCACCACTTGCTGTCACATTCAATGTGTCGTTGCCGCCCATACCATCAATCACACCCGCAACACCGGCAGTCTCATCACCCGTTATTCTGAAATTATCGCTACCATCAGTACCCGTTAAATCAGTAAAGTCACTAAAGGTGACATTATTACTACCATCATTTAGCGTACCGCTACCGCTACCATTAATCGTCCAGGTTGTAGTTGATGTCACAGCACTACTATCCCCTACCAACTCATTAATAGCCGCCGCTGAATTTGCGAAGATATTTTCAACCTGAAACACATTCACATTGCTATTATTTCGATTACCGATCTCAACCGTTTGATTGCCACCTGCGGTAATAGTGAGTTCATCAATACCACCGCCACCATTGATCACACCTGCATAATCATTCGTCGCCAAATCAAACTCATCGGTACCTGCACCACCGGTCACCTGATCAATATTGCTGTAAGCCGTGCTGGTAGCCCCATCAGAAACCTCACCGCTACGGGCACCACTAATATTCCATTCATTAGTTCCCGCATTACTATCGCCAATCAACGTGTTGCTGGCCCCCACAGTGTCATTCGCCGTCAGCGTCTCGATCTGGAACACATTCTGATTAGCATTCGCGCGATTGCCCAGTTCAATGATGCGATCACCGGCCACATTGATCATCAGACTATCCGTGGCGACACCCGCACCGCCATCGATCACCCCGCCAAAGTCAGCGGCTGTCAGGGTAAAATTATCCACGGCGGTACTACCGCGCACGTTATTCACATGGCTAAACGTGGTGGTCGTTGTGCCATCCGACACCGTGCCATTGCGCGCACCATTGATCGCCCAGGTATTGGTGGTGGCGGCACTGTCACTGATCAACGTGTTGCTGCTCGCCGCATTCGCGGTCAGTGTCTCAATCTGGAAAACATTCTGATGCGCATTCGTCCGGTCGCCCAATTCGATGATGCGATTACCCGCCACATTGATCATCAGACTATCCGTGGCGACACCCGCACCGCCATCGATCACGCCTCTAAAATTAGCGGCTGTCAGGGTAAAGTTATCCACGGCGGCTCCACCGCGTACGTCATCCACATGGCTAAACGTGGTGGTGGTCGAGCCATCCGACACCGTGCCATTGCGCGCACCATTGATCGCCCAGGTATTGGTGGTGGCTTCACTGTCGCTGATCAACGTGTTGTTGCTCGCCGCATTCGCGGTCAGCGTCTCAATCTGGAACACATTCTGATTAGCATTCAGACGGTCGCCCAGTTCAATGATGCGATCACCCGCCACACTAATCACCAGACTATCGGTATCGGTACCCGCACCGCCATCAATTAGGCCAACATAGTCATTAGTGGCCAAATCAAACTCATCGGCACTCTCGCCACCGGTCACCTGGCCAATATTGCTGTAAACCGTACGTGTAGACCCATCAAAAACCTCACCGTTACGGCCGCCATTGATATCCCATTCATTAAGCGCCGCGTCTCTATCGCTGATCAGCTCATTACTACTAAGCGCATTCGCGATCAGTGTCTCGATCTGGAACACATTTTGATTGTCATTCGTCCGGTCGCCCAATTCGATGATGCGATTACCTGCCACATTGATCATTAGACTATCCGTTGCGACACCCGATCCACCATCGATCACCCCGCCAAAGTCAGCGACTGTCAGGGTAAAATTATCCACGGCGGTTCCACCGCGCACGTCATTTACATTGCTAAACGTAGTGGTGGTCGTGCCATCCGACACCGTGCCATTGCGCGCGCCATTGATCGCCCAGGTATTCGTGGTCGCAGCGCTGTCACTGATTAAGGTGTTGCTGGTCGCCGCATTCGCCGTCAACGTCTCGATCTGGAACACATTCTGATTGGCATTCGTCCGGTTGCCCAATTCAATGATGCGATTACCCGCGACATTGATCATCAGACTATCCGTGGCAACACCCGATCCACCATCGATCACCCCGCCAAAGTCAGCGGCCGTCAGGGTAAAATTATCCACGGCGGTACTACCGCGCACGTTATTCACATGGCTAAACGTGGTGGTCGTTGTGCCATCCGACACCGTGCCATTGCGCGCACCATTGATCGCCCAGGTATTGGTGGTGGCGGCACTGTCACTGATTAAGGTGTTGCTGCTCGCCGCATTCGCGGTCAACGTCTCAATCTGGAACACATTCTGATGGGCATTCGTCCGGTTGCCCAATTCAATGATGCGATTACCCGCGACATTGATCATCAGACTATCCGTGGCAACACCCGCGCCACCATCGATCACCCCGCCAAAATCAGCGGCTGTCAGGGTAAAATTATCAATAGCGGTTCCACCATGCACGTCATTCACATTACTAAA
>Ga0316204_10009549_pt1 | contig 12906 bp, 9 predicted proteins | sample 6monrhotite_MG_2_FD_205661 | JGI IMG/M metagenome (GOLD analysis project Ga0316204, IMG submission 205661) | Microbial mat bacterial communities from mineral coupon in-situ incubated in ocean water Damariscotta River, Maine, United States -... | ecosystem: Environmental > Aquatic > Marine >...
TTATGGCGGCACACTGGATGCTCTGTCGAATGCAACAGAGTCCGGCACATCAGACTTTATGTCTGTGCGCCACGTGAACCTTGTTCGTTACTCTGACGACCTTGAAACCATTGTTCCAAACGTTGCCAAAGGCTGGGAATGGAATGAAGACTTCACGCAGCTGACATTCTTTTTGCGCGAAGGTCACAAATGGTCAGATGGTGCACCATTCACCGCCGAAGATGTTGAGTTTTGGTATGAAAATCTGGCGCTTGATACAAATGTGATCGCAAGCCCGAAAGATTATGTTCTTGTTGGTGGCGAGCCGATGACAGTGGACGCGGTTGACGCAACAACTGTTCGGTTTAACCTGCCAGCGCCAAAACCTGGTTTGCTTTCGCATTTTGCGAACCATTATGCGCAGGGCTTCCAGCCCAAGCATTTCCTTGGCCAGTTTCACCCAGAGGTTGATCCGAACGCAGATGCAAACGCGCAAGCCCTTGGTTTTGCGACCGGATATGAAGCGATCGCCGCTTACTATGGTAGTTCTGACTGGATGGACACACCGACACCTATGTTGTCACATCCTGACAAGGTTGCCGGGATGCCAGCAGACACGACACCAACTTTGGAAAGTCACATCCTGATTTCTGAAACAACGGAAGGTCGCCATCTTGTTGCCAACCCGTATTTCTTCCAGGTTGACACTGCAGGTAACCAGCTTCCTTACATTAACGAACAGGACGAGCTTTTTGTTGGTGAAAGCGAAGTTCGCCTCCTGAAACTGGTTAATGCAGAAGTTGACTATAAATCTCAGGCGCTGAACCTTGATTACGCACCATTGCTTCTTGAAAATCAGGAAACAGGTAACTTCTCGGTTGACCTGAAACCAGAGATCGCCCTGGCAACTTTTGCCTTCAACGTAACCTCTGCCGATGAAGGCAAGCGCGAAGCGTTTGGTAACCTGAAGTTCCGCCAAGCTATGTCTTTGGCGATTAACCGTGATGAGATTAACGAAGTCGTTTATTTCGGTCTTGGTCGTCCTCAGCAATACATCGCCTTCTCGCCAACACCTTCGTTCGTTCCTGAAGAGGTTGAGCAGCACCTTGCCCAGTTCGATCCGGCAGCAGCAAATGCTCTACTGGATGAAATCGGCATGGTTGATGTCGATGGCGACGGAATGCGCGAATTGCCAAATGGCGACAGGCTCGTTCTGAATCTTCAAGTTGCGACCCAAGCTATCTCTGTCAAATTGGTAGAGCTTGTGGGCCAAAACTGGAAAGACGTCGGCATCGATAACACGGTGAAAGAAGTTACGACGGACGAATACCGTTCGGCGCAATCTTCGAACCAGCTTGATGTGACTATGTATGCAAAAGGCCAACCACTCGCGGTTATCCTTGGTATTTCAGAGCTGTTCATCCCGCCGTTTGACAACTACTTCAACCTGAGATCTGCAATGCTTTGGGGCGAATACATCGACTCTGACGGTGCAGCGGGTATCAAACCACCAGACTATGTTTACGGAATGATGGACGATATCAACGCGTTCCAATCTGCAATCGCAGGATCTGATGAATCGAACGAGATTGGCCTCAGGCTCGCTAGAACGATGGCAGAAAGCCAGTTGTTCATCGGGACTGTAAAAGCGGTCGCTCCGATCTATCACTCGAACACCCTGAAGAACTTCGCAGAATTCCAAACGCAGTCGTACGCGTACTATCGGACCTATCCGTACCGCGCGACGCAGTGGTACTTTGACGAATAAAACAGTCTTCTGAAGATAAAAACCAACTGCGGGCAATTTCGATTGCCCGCAGTTCAAAAAAAATACGAGCCAAAGAGCTCTTCCAAAATCGCGGGGGCGTAAGAACAATAATGCTTCAATTCTCAAAGTTCGTAGCAATTCGCGCGTCGCTTGCAATATTAACTCTGATATTGGTTTCCTTTATCGTCTTTACCTTGATGGAACTGGTCCCCGGCGACTGCGCCGAGCGGTATGTTGCATTTAAAAACTCCCAGGGCGCCGTAATCTCGATTGCAGATATTGAAGCAGAGCGCATCCGACTTGGCCTTAATAAACCATATGTTCAGCGCTGGGGTGTTTGGATTATCAACGCATTTCAGGGTGAATTTGGTGACAGCTGTATTCTGCGTCTGAACATCAGCCAACTTCTGGGTCAGAAATTCTGGCTAAGCCTCGGGCTTTGTCTTACGTCTTTGATGGTTGCCTATATCATCGCAATTCCTGTCGGAATTATTTCGGCAACGTCCAACAACCGGGTTTTGAACAACAGCTTGCGCCTTGTCAGCTATTTGGGCCTGGCATTGCCAAACTTCTTGCTGGCGCTGATGGTGATGTTGTTTTCGACGATAATGTTCGGGGATAGTTTGACCGGGCTGTTCTCAAAAGAATTCCGGGATGCGGAATGGTCTTATGAACGGGTCATGGATTTTCTTGGACATGCTTGGCTTCCGATCTTTATTCTGGGCTGGTCAGCAACTGCGTTCGCGATCCAGACAGTGCGGGCCTTGATGTCTGACGAAATAGGCAAGCTCTATGTGACAGCTGCAGCGGCGCGTGGTGTATCAGGCAGTCAACTGCTGATGCGTTATCCAGCCCGCCACGCACTCAGTCCGATCATCAATTCCTTGGGTTTTGATCTGAACAGAATTTTCAATGAATTGCCAATTGTTGCCCTGATCCTGACGCTGACCGAGGCCGGATCATTGTTGATCGAGGCGCTTGCGCGGTCTAACGACCAACAGCTTGCGGGTGCGATTATTTTCATGCTGACGGGCAGTATCGTCGCGATCAACTTTTTGACTGATATAATCCTGGCGCTCACCGATCCGCGCGTTCGCCGTAGTATTGTGGGATGAATGATATGACCGATACTTCGAACAACCCGGCATCCACCGACCAGAAACTAAAAGAGGCGTATTTTACCGCGTCTCAGGGGCAGCTAATCTGGCAAAGGTTCAAAAAGAACAAGTCCGCCCTTTTCGGTGCCTGGGTTTTGATTATTCTAATCCTGTCAGGTATATTTGCACCTTTCCTTACACCCTATGACGCGACGATCTCCGGGCGGGATAAAGATTATCTAAATGGGGCGCCGCAGATTCCGAGTTTCTGTGACGACAACGGCTGCTCGCTGCGCCCGTTTATCTATACCTCTGAGAGAACCAGATCGATCGAAACCAGTTTCCGCTGGGTGACCATCGTGAACACAGAACTTGAGGGCCGTCGATATCTCGAGTTCTTTGTTGAAGGATCGGAATACACCTATCTGTCTTTTGACATCAATTTGCCCGGTGAAGCGCTTGATTTTAGAATTCCAGGTTTCACATTCAACACTCATTTGTTTGGTGTCGACAAAGGCATGATCCATATCTTTGGTACGGACTCGACCGGCAAGGATATATATTCCCGAACGCTGACAGCTATTAATACCTCAATGGCAGTTGGTACAATCGGGGTGTTTATTGCCTTTATCATGGCATTGGTGATTGGTGGAATCTCTGGGTATTACGGCGGTTTCCTCGACTCCAGCCTGCAGATGATTACCGATACGGTTCGGACAATCCCGAGTATACCGCTGTTCATGGCCTTAGCCGCCTTTATTCCGGATGTATGGAGCGCCGAAACGCGGTTCCTGTTCATTTCGATGGTCCTTGGTTTGATCGGCTGGCCAACACTGGCCCGACGAATACGAACGCACCTTTTGACGGAACGAAGTCAGGAATATGTGCTGGCCGCGCAGCTTTGCGGGGCGTCATCAAGCCACGTGATCCGGCGGCACCTGCTGCCAAGCTTTACCAGCTATATCATCGTGGATCTGGTGATTTCATTTCCTTACATGGTTCTGTCTGAAACCGCGCTCAGCTTTATCGGGCTTGGGCTCAAAGACCCGGTAAACTCGCTTGGCGTGATGCTGCAGAACGTAACCAGTGCAGATGTTCTGCTGAACTACCAGTGGTACTTTATTCCTGTGATCTTCTTCATAACGCTCGTGTTGGCCTTTGTGTTCGTCGGAGACGGACTGAGAGATGCCGCCGATCCCTATTCGGATTCCCATAAATGACGCGCCTTCTTGATGTAGAAAACCTGACCCTTAAATTCAAAACGGATGAGGGTTTGATCACTGCCGTAGACAACGTGTCCTTTACGTTGGAAGCTGGCGAAGTCATGGGTCTTGTCGGCGAAAGCGGCTCCGGAAAATCAGTCACTGCAAAATCACTGATGAAGCTTAACGCATCAAACGCAGTCTATGACGAACGCACAAAGATCGTTTTGCATCTTGATGACGGCCCGGTTGACATTATGACGCTGAAAAGTTCGAAAGACTTGCGTGTTGTGCGTGGTGGTGCAATTTCGATGATCTTTCAGGAACCGATGGCGAGCTTTGCACCCGCGATTTCAATTGGCGATCAAATGGTCGAACAGTTGCAAGTTCATACGGATATGAATGCTAAACGCGCTAAAGAAGTCTCAATCGAGATGCTGGACCGGGTTGGAATCTCTGACGCCTCAACGCGTTTCAAGCAATACGCCTTTGAACTCTCTGGTGGCATGCGCCAACGGGCGATGATTGCGATGGCGTTATCCACAAGACCCAAGCTGTTGATTGCCGATGAGCCGACAACCGCACTGGACGTAACCATTCAGGCGCAGGTCATTGACCTGATGAAGGATCTCGTCACCGAATTTGGCATGGGCATCGTCTTTATCACCCACGATCTGGGCGTTATTGCGCAAACGGCAGATTCCGTTGCCGTGATGTACCTCAGTCGTATCGTAGAGCAGGGGACTGTGCGAGATGTTATTCGCAGACCGGCACACCCCTATACCAAGGGCTTGCTGGCAGCGCTGCCAAGCCTTGATGACCTCGACAGGCCGCTGACCCCGGTTCCGGGGGATATTCCGTCCCCGCTGGACCGCCCATCAGGTTGTGTTTTCAACACGCGTTGTTCAGCTAACCTTGGGGCAGTTTGCAGCCGCGACTTGCCAGATTTCACAACGGTTGCCGATAGTCACCGTGTGGCTTGCCATTTGTTTAACGAGGGAGCTGCAAAATGAGTGACGACCTTCTGATTGAAGCCCGTGACCTTTCAGTTCACTTTCCCATTCGTGGCGGTGGGCTCTTTGGGCCCGCTGTGGTTGTTCGTGCTGTTGAAGGTGTCAATCTGGACATCGAAAAAGGCAGTTTCTTTGGTTTGGTCGGAGAATCCGGTTCTGGAAAGACAACGCTTGGGCGTGCGTTGCTAAAGGCGGCGCCAATCTCGCGCGGGTCGGTTCAATATAACGATGGTGAAGTTCAGCACGACCTGACGAAAATTGATGGTAAAGCGCTGAAAGACTACCGCTCGCGTGCGCAGTTGATTTTTCAGGATCCATACGCTGCACTTAGCCCGCGGATGACGGTGCGGGATATTATCGCAGAGCCGCTTGAGGTTATGGGGCTGACGTCCTCGCGCGAAGAAACAGACGAACGCGTGCGCGAAATTGCTGCGAAATGCCGTCTGAACCTTGAACATCTTCGCCGTTTCCCACACGCGTTTTCGGGTGGGCAGCGGCAGCGTATTTCGATTGCCCGCGCGCTTGTTTCCGGCCCACGCTTTGTTGTGGCAGATGAAAGCGTTGCGGCCCTAGATGTTTCAATTCAGGCTGATGTTCTGAACCTTTTGAAAGAGATCCAGCAAGAAATGGGTCTGACCTTTATGTTCATCAGTCATGATCTTAGTGTTGTTGCCCATATTTGCGACCATGTGGCGGTGATGTATCTGGGCAGGCTTGTCGAGTCCGCCCCGACACGAGAGCTCTTTGCCGCACCACGCCACCCGTACACAAAAGCTTTGCTATCTGCGATACCGTCGCTTGACCCGGATGCTCCGAACATCGCGCAAAAGCTGGAGGGAGAGATTCCGTCACCGACAAACCCGCCGCCGGGTTGCAAGTTCCAGACGCGCTGCCCTTACGCAACAGATATCTGCCGCAAAGAAGAACCGAAATTGGAACATTCCAGCGGTGAACATGAAGTTGCCTGCCATTATTGGCAAGATTTGATGGATTAACTGAAACCTGGCCCTGTGTCTGGCTATAGGATGAATGGTCCTGCCAGCAGTGCTATGCAGGTTAAAAATCCCATTACGGGAATCCAAACCGGAACAATGAAAACACCGTCCGGGGCTTTGGCTTTTCTAAACTTGATGGTGGCTAGCGACAGATTCACCAAAGTAAAAACCACCAGAATGATCTGCGTTGTCAGTTCTGCAAGCCGACTAATCGGAAAGAAAAGCGCCAGCACAAGAACCAATGACGAAACGATGAATGTCGAAACCAACGGTGTGTGGGTTGAAGCGTTCACACGCCCAAAGAATTCCGGAATTCGCCCTGCATTTCCAAGCCCGTAAAGCACCCGTGACGCCATGATAATCTGAATGACAATCCCATTCAGTGTCGCAACAATAGCAATCAGAGAGATAGCCAACGGCGACAAGCCTGTAAGCTGTTCGAACATAAGACTGATTGGCGCCCCAGTGGTCGCAAGAGCCTGATGTGGAATTGTCATTACAGCAACCGTCGCCACAGAAAAATAAACCAACGTGACAATCAAAAGCGTCAGTATGATCGCCCGTGGCATCTTTTTGATCGGGTCTTTGGTTTCTTCCACCAGATTAACAACATCGTCAAAACCGATGAAGGCAAAGAAAGCGATCAGGCTTGTCGTGAAGGCGGCACTCATCGCCGCAGGGTTGCTTAAGGGTGGAAAGACTTCGGGAAGTCTTTGCAGGATATCCGGATGGGCCCAGATGCCAGCTATGATAATGATGAGCAGGCCTATAATTTCCAGAACCGTAAAAACGGCTGCAAATGTCACAGATTCCAGCACCCCCCAACCCGCGACCGTTCCCATAAGAACAACAATTGCAATGACGACCAATGGTTGCGGAAAATCCAGAATTGCCAAAACATATCCCGTGCCTCCAAGGGTGATCGCCGCAGCAGCCACGATAGCGGACAAGATCACAAACCCACCCGTTACGCGGGTCAGCCACGGTTTACCAAAAGCTGCGTCCACATAGATAGCTTCGCCCGCGCTTTTTGGAAATCTTCCGGTTAGTTCAGCAAAACTGCCTGCGCTAAACGCCATCACAAAAGCAGCAATCAGAAACGAACTGGGGGCATAGATGCCTGCTTGCGCAACGGTTGCGCCGATCAGCACATAAATACCAGCACCAATGGTAACCCCAAGACCATACAAAACAAGCAGAGGCAGCGATATTGCACGCAGCAGTTCCTGTTTTTCTGGTGCAGGCGATTGGGTGTTAAGATCGCTTTTTTTGGGATGCACGTCTTGCGTCAATTTGAAACTGCTTTCGGTTAAATTCAACGAGCCTCGGGAATGACCGTGCTATATTCCAGCGTGTGAGAGCCCGCATGCGCCCCAACCACCACGACCGGGCAACGTGCTTTATCCAGAAAATCCTGAAGTTCTTCGTTGGTTTGAAACGGACCAGCATCGATGTCGATAACAACCGTTGCCGCGTTGAAATGGGAAAGCCGTTTGAGCAAGTCTGATTTCGTGTCAAAAATTTCGCCGGATGATCCCCGTTGGTGGGCGTCTTGCAACATTTCGCGTTGTTCGCGGATCGCTGCTGAATGCTCATGCTGGTCGGTGGCAATCGCAGCAATAAACAACGGTTTCTTCAGATCGTTTGATAGGTGTCTCGCCAGACTGAAGGCCGCTTTGTAGTCACGTCCCGGCTGATGAACAAGCACGACGTCACCAATGTACTGATGGACGGTTTGGTGACCAATCAACAGAATGTCGTGGCTACCTGTTGTTGCGCGCAGATGGCTTAGCATTTCGCCCCTAAACCGTTCGAACGTCCAGCTACGAAAGCTTACACGCGCAAGATCAGAAATTGCTTTTTCAAAAGCACGGGCATCGCCCGCTAAAACCGTCAGCATTTGTTGCAGTGAAGGTGTAACTATTCGTTCTCCGGCAGGGGATACAATGCGAGAGGTCGGGAACTGCGCAATACTCAGCAATTGGTCTTCTTCAACAAGAATACCCCTGATGTCCGCCTTCGTAAGTGGCGCAAGCATTGCGGCGAGGTTCAGGGCAGGCGTCGCATCTGCATAGCAACTCGCCCCCACAATTATGCAACCAGTGGTTTCTTTGTCTTTGCTCTTGTTCATGCCTCTTCCCCGTTCGGGCCATTTTTTCCGGAACGCGCAAAGTTTTTGCGCAGGTTTGCAAATTCATGCATGCGGCGTTCAACAAGAGCATTGACCGAACCATCAGGAAAACGCCCGTTGCGGCCCCTCTTTCCGGCTTCGACCTGGGTTGCAAGTTCCAGACCCTGATCAATTGTCTCGACAGGTATAATCCGGAATTTACCCTTGCGCGCGGCGTCGACAACGTCGGGCCGAAGCATAAGATGGTCAACATTTGCCTTGGGTATCAGAACGCCTTGATGACCCGTCAGCCGCCGGGTTTTGCAAATGTCAAAGAACCCCTCGATCTTTTCATTCACACCACCAATCGCCTGGACCTCCCCGGCTTGGTTCACGGACCCGGTGACTGCGAAACTTTGTAAAATCGGAACTCCTGACAAGGCAGACAAAAGCGCATAAAGCTCTGCTGATGACGCACTGTCACCATCGACCCCGCCATAGCTTTGTTCAAATACAATACTGGCCTGTAATGACAACGGTACATCCAGCGCGTAGTGGGTGGCCAGATAACCCGATAGTATGAAAACGCCCTTGGAATGAAGAGGTCCGCCAAGTTCGACCTCGCGTTCTATATCAACGACTTTACCGGCACCAACGCGCACACGCGCCGTAATGCGCGAGGGGCGGCCGAAGCGATGCGTGCCAAGGTCGATAACAGAAAGACCGTTTATCTGCCCGACGTCCTTACCGCTGGTTTTGATAAGGATCGTGTTGCGTGTGATCATTTCCTGACTGCGATCCCGGATGCGTGACGCGCGATATTCTGCCTGTTTGATCGCTTGTTCAACGTCTGCTTTGTCGATGGTGTCGCGCTTTGCTTCGCCTGCATAATATTCTGCTTCACGTAGAATATCAGCCAATGCGCCAAGCTTGAGCGATAGCCGCTTGCTATCCTCGGCCATCCTGACCGCTTCATCCAGCAGACGGGCAACTGCGGTAGCTGTCAGCGGGCGCAAGCCGTCATGTCGCGCAGATGCAGCAATCAAGCGGGCGAAAAGCTGAAGCGTTTTCGGAGTGCGTTCCACATCCTGTTCAAAATCAGCCTGTACTTTGAACAAAGCGCTGAAATCCGGGTCAAACATAACCAAAAGCGCATGAAGATAGCGATCACCAATCAACACGATGCGCACATCCAGCGGAATTGGATCTGGTTCAAGTGACGTTGTAGAAACAAGGCTGAGCCGTTCTGACATTGAAGTGATTGAGATCGCTTTGTTGTCCAAACACCGCTTAAGGGCATCCCATGCGAAAGGTTCGCTCAGCAACCGACGGGCATCCATGACCAGATACCCCCCGTTTGCACGGTGAAGCGCGCCGGGTTTGATCAGGGTAAAGTTGGTCATAAGCGCACCCATGTCAGACACATGTTCGATCCGACCGGTCAGGTTCCCCAAAGTGGGAAGGCTTTCTTTTTCCAGCGGCGCGCCTTCGCCTTTGTCGCCATTGTGCGAAACCATGACATTGACGGCGTAACGTTGGAAAATCGGTTCCCGGTGGAATTTCAATATCGCCTGCGGGAAGGGACCCTGATCGCCACCCTGGCGAACCTGAAGAAACAATTCCGCATTGGTGACCATGTCGCCGCGAACCGCCTCGAGATACTCTTTGATTGGCTCTACACCTAAAAACTTTTGCTGAACCTGTTTGATTTGCCCTGCAACCGCTTGCTCAGCCAGTTCGGCGTGCAGTTTCTCCAACCGCCGCCGGTGTTCTTTTTCAAGAGCCGGGAAGGTTTTTAGAACGGCAGACAGTTCTTCCTGCAGGGTTTCTATTTTTGACGTTATCGCATCCTGTTCGTCCTGGCCTAGTTTCTCAAAAACTTCGGGCTTTATGACGTCGCCACCTTGTAATGCGGCCAATGCAAAGCCGACAGGCGTGCGCAGAACCGCAACATTCTGTTCTTTGGCGTGATCCACAAAATCCGAAAATGCGGTTTCATGTCTTTCGCCAAACTCCTGTTCAATTGAACGACGTTGGGTCTGGTAATCTTCTGATTCAAAGAGGGCAGGGATTTCAACCGCCATATCGTCTACAAGTTCTTCCATCGCAGATTTCAACTGCTCAGCCATACCCGCAGGAAGTCGCAACGCATGTGGTTTATGTGGTGCGTCAAAGTTGTTGACGTAGGCCCAGTCGCAGGGGATGGGGCGTTTCCCGGCCTGTTCACCCAAGAGCTTTTCAACAGCGCGGTGACGCCCGGTTCCTGAAGGGCCAAGAACGAATAAGTTAAAATCCCTGTGGGATATCCGCGCTGACAGTCGCACCGCATCCATCGCGCGTTCTTGTCCGATCAACCCTTCGATGTCTTTCAATTCTTTGGTTGTCTTAAAGGTGAAGGCAGAAGGGTCGCACTCGCGCCGCAACTTTCCCGCCCCAAGGGGCAAGGGCATATTGCGTCTGCTAGGTTTCGCTTTGGACATAACCATCATCCCACTGTTTTATGAACTGACTATGAGGGTCAGTCAGGATCATAGCATTGACTTGCGTCAAAACGAATATTTTGCGTGTTTGCTTCGCAAGGCGAAAAATTCACCTTCAGTTCAGGATTTCACTTCTAAATATGCGCAATGTCGCATTCTGCGCGCAAACGTTCAGTGCTTGCTTTAGTACAAAGCGCTGTCGCATCTGTTGTAAGGGCGGAAGAGGCTGCTGCGACACCCCATTGGAGCGCAATGGCGTGCGGCTCACCACGTGACAGGCTAAGCGTCAGCGCCGCGAGAAAACTGTCGCCTGCACCCGTTCGGCTTTTGATGGGGACCTCTGCGGCCGTGCAAGTCAAACATTCGCCTTTGCTCACCAGAACAGAACCGTCGCGTCCACGCCCGACAATAATGACGTTCGCGACACCTGCTGCGACACGGTCAGCGGCAAACGCAATACAATCGCGTTCATTTACAAGAGATCGGCCAGATACATCTTCTGCTTCACGTTGGTTTAGTCTTACCAGATACGGCTTGTGCTTTGGCGCTGATACGATCTGCTTAAGGGCTGCGCCGGAGGTGTCTACTAACAGTTTTGCACCTGCATTGTTTGCAATATCTGCTAGGGTTGAAACGATATCATCAGGCGTGCCGGGTGGCATGCTTCCACTGAGAACAATAAAGCGATGTTTCGGTGCCACCTCTTTAATTTCGGTTAGCGCGCGGGCCGTTTCTTCTTTTGCCCAAACTGGCCCGGGTAAGACAAAACGGTACTGTGCCTCTGTGCTGTCATCCGTGACCATAATGCTTTGGCGGGTTTCTCCGGGTCCGTCGAAAGGCAGAACAGTAACGCCGAGTTCTTCGAGCAAGCAAAGCAGGGTTGCCCCGGTTCGCCCGGCAGTCGCGACAAAGGCGGTGCTTGACCCACCCAGTATCTGAATTGCGCGGGAAATATTGATGCCACCACCACCTGCGTCAACTTTAGGCGTGGCGCATCGCAGTTTTGGCCCTGCAACAACGCGTTCGACCGATGTGGAAAGGTCCACCGCAGGATTTAGGGTGATGGTCAGAATTTTTGACATGCGACCTCATATAGCACCAGTAAGCCAGATCATTGATAGATTGTGCGAATGGCCCTCTCTTTGACCAGGATCAATCGAAGAAACGGCGATTGGCTATAGACTAGATCAGCAACGCAAACCCCTATCGGTTGCCTGAAACGGAATTCAATTGGGGGCAGGCGAACAAGGTGTAAGACATGACTTGGCGAAGGAATATGTACAACAACAGGGCGGATGCTGGTGCGCTTTTGGCCGAAGCGCTGCCAACGCTTGATCCAAAAGAAACTGTGGTCATCGCGTTGCCGCGCGGCGGTGTGCCTGTGGCTGCGGAAATTTGCCGGGACTTTGATCTGCCCCTTGATTTGGCTTTCGTACGTAAAATTGGCGCGCCGGGCCAGCCAGAGCTTGCTGTTGGGGCCATTGTCGATGGCGATCAGCCAATGATCGAAGTGAACGAACGGATCGCGCGGGCTTTCGAGTTAAGCAAGACGGATATCGAGGCGATGGGATCTGCGCTGTTGCCTGAAATCGAGCGTCGCAAGAAACTCTACCTTGGGGGGCGGCCTCGCCCATCCCTAAAAGGAAAAACACTGGTCGTTGTCGACGATGGTGTCGCGACCGGTGCTACACTTCGCGCTGCCTTAAAAGCGCTCAGACAAAAGAACGCCGCACGTCTAATCCTTGCGCTTCCCGTCGCACCATCTGGCACGATCGAAGCGTTCAAGCCGTTGGTTGATGAAACGATCTGCCTTATGACGCCCGGCAGTTTTATGTCTGTTGGGGCCTATTATCACAGCTTCCCTCAAGTCAGTGACGCAGAGGTTATTGCGATAATGGAACAGTTTTCAGAAGGTCGCAAAAGTGGAGCCTGATCTAGGGAGCCGCGAGCGGTTGCTTTTACTCAGTTATTGAGTTCCCCTGCAGTGCGCGCAATGCATTCAGAATGACAACCACATCAATCACTTCCTGCAAAAGCGCGCCCTGAACAGGGGTGATATGACCAAAGGCGGCAGCAAACATGCCAAGCAATGACAGCCCAATGCCAGCATAAACACTTTGCAGTGCTATATTTCTGGAACGGCGCGCGATCTTTAAAGCCGAATGAATGCGATCAAGCCGGTCAACCAGCAAAACAACATCAGCAGCTTCGGCAGATGCTGCGGCACCACGGGCACCCATTGCAACACCGATATCTGCGGCT
>Ga0316204_10009550_pt1 | contig 12905 bp, 14 predicted proteins | sample 6monrhotite_MG_2_FD_205661 | JGI IMG/M metagenome (GOLD analysis project Ga0316204, IMG submission 205661) | Microbial mat bacterial communities from mineral coupon in-situ incubated in ocean water Damariscotta River, Maine, United States -... | ecosystem: Environmental > Aquatic > Marine >...
CAGTAACAGGCTGAGCTGTGAAGGTGAGATGTGTTGTGTCAGCTTAGTCATTGACTTGCTCTTGTTGGTATAAGGCAAGGACTTTAATGCAGTGATGTAAGTGTTCTGTGCTGTGGTCGGGATGAATAATGGTATCCGGCATGCGTAGTCCGAAGTCTTCACCATTTCGTTCCGCAGTGAGTAGCCAGGCAGTAAGACGTGACAGTCGTTGTTCTAATGGCAGGCCAACTGTCTCATCCCAATCTATCCATCGTTGAGGCTGTTGTGAGGTAGAAAATTGTTTACTTTGTAGTCCTTGTCCTTTTGCGTAGGCTTTCCAGTGAATATGTTTTGGTGCATCGCCCGGGTGATAAGATTTGATGCCAGCGAAGTCATCACCACCCTGTTTGTTAGCACCTGCCTGTGTTTCTTTATTTATTACTGGAATGCTTGCTGGTGGATTTATCTCTACCTTTGGATAGGCCAGATAACGGATGTCCATAGGCATGGGTGTCCACGCATAAAATAAACCTAAAGGAAAACGACTGGTAATGCGCAATAGTCCAAGTTTGTGCGAGCCACGTTTTTCTATAGGAAGGTTTAAGGTAAGGGTAGTTTGTGGCGGAGCAAGATCATGGCAACTATGTAGTGATTGTTTATCCAGTTCAATCGAAAAACGCTGTTGTGATTGTGATTTGATAATGACAGGGACTTTGATTGCTTGCCCACAAAAGACAGGTTCAATATGTCCAATGGAAATTGTCAGTCCTAACAATTGTCGGTAGGTTTCAATTTTGGTGACAAGAATAAGACTGATCAAACCAAAGCCAAGTAAATACGCCAGATTGTTTTGATAGTTCATTGCGCCGATGAGAATAACAACAATCACGGCAATGAATCCCAGCCCGGCCTTCGTGGGTAATATATAAATGTTTCTGCGATTAAGACTAACGGGAGGAGTTAAAGGTTCTTTGCCACGAAAAAAACGTCGTAGTGGATTGATGGGTAATAGACGTTGGCGCAGGCTAGACATAAAGATCAGGGAATGGGTAAGTGCAGTAATTCGCCAATAATTTTTTCAGCCGTGTCATGACTATTATGTTGCATAAACAATCGATGCTCGGCGACAGCAGGCAACACCGCTTTGATATCTTCAGGGATTACATGATCTCGCTGTTGCAACAAAGCCCAGGCCTGCGCCGCATGGATCAGGGCAAGACCGGCACGAGGTGACAGGCCAGTGATCACAGAAGGGTGTTGTCGTGTGTGTAATAAAATTGACTGAATATAATCGAGCAAAGGTTCGGATAAATGTATTTTACTTGCCAGCTGTTGCCACTGCTGGAGCGTCTCGGCATTACAGTTTGCCTGTAGTGCATGTAACACTTCACGTCGATCCTGTTGTTGTAATAAAGCACGTTCTGCCAGCGCATCGGGATAACCCAGTTCAATGCGCATTAAAAAACGGTCTAGCTGAGATTCGGGTAGTGGGTAGGTGCCAATCTGATCTAATGGGTTTTGTGTCGCCAGTACAAAGAAAGGTTGTGGCAGGGGACGGGTCTCACCCTCAATGGTAATCTGGCCTTCTTCCATGGCCTCTAGTAAGGCGCTCTGGCTTTTGGGCATAGCACGGTTGATCTCATCTGCCAGTACTACCTGGGAAAAAATCGGCCCTGGATGAAAACGGAATTGGCCAGAGTTCTCGTATATCGAAGTCCCGAGAATATCCGCAGGCAACATGTCGCTGGTAAATTGAATGCGATTAAACTCCAGGCCCAGTACTTTGGCCAGTGTATGTGCCAGAGTAGTTTTGCCGACGCCGGGCAGATCTTCGATTAATAAGTGACCACGCGCCAGCACACAGGCCAGTGACAGCCGCAGTTCGTGGGTTTTGCCAAGGATGACGGTAGATGCCTGTTCGAGGACTTGATCGAGTGTGTGGGTCATAAAACTGGTTATCGTCCTTTTAAATTATGACATTAGCCTGATAGCATTAAATGTGATGCAAATGAGAATGTACAATATAAATATGATGTCGTCTGTGAAATATGTTGTTGTCCTGCTGAGTATGCTTGGCCTAAGTGGTTGTAGCACGATGGGCTATTACTGGCAGGCCATGAATGGTCATGCCGATTTGCTGAATAGACAGCAGCCCATAGAAGAAGTTCTTGCGGATAAATCCACCAGACCTGAGGTGAAACAAAAACTTGAGCAAGTGAAAGTTATTCGACAGTTTGCCAGTGATGAGTTGGCTCTGCCTGATAACGACAGTTACACACAGTATGTTGATCTGGAGCGTCCTTTCGCGATATGGAATGTCATCGCCACACCAAAATATTCGATCAAGGCCAAACAATGGTGTTTTTTATTTGTCGGCTGCATAAATTATCGAGGTTATTATGACAAACAAGAGGCTGAAACCTATGCTGAGTCATTAAGACAGCAGGGATATGACGTCATGGTCAGTGGCGCACGCGCCTATTCCACACTCGGCTGGTTTGACGACCCTCTGTTAAACACAATGTTATATAAAGATGATGCCAGGTTGGCGGGTATTATTTTTCATGAACTGTCACACCAACAAGTCTATAAAAAAGACTACTCAGCATTTAATGAGGCATTTGCCATGGCAGTAGAGGTGGAAGGGGTATTAAAGTGGCTAGCATTAAAAGATGATCAAGCAGCGATTAAGAAATATAACCAGGATTTCACACAGCAAATACAGTTTAATCAATTATTACGCAATACACGTGATAAGTTAAAGGTTGTATATCAGGGAAAGAAAACGGATGAGGAAAAAGCAATTGCCAAGAATAAAATACTCATAGCACTACAATATGATTACAAAATTTTAAAACAAAAATGGAATGGCGATGATGGTTATGATAAATGGATGGCGCAGGATTTGAATAATGCACATCTGGCATTGGTGGGAACATATTATGATTATGTGCCGTATTTCAGAAGTCTGTTGAGAGAACAAGAGGGTAATTTTGCCAATTTTTATCGGATGGTTGAAGCAATGTCAGACGATGAGTTAAAAAGCCTAATATCAGAGTAAGAAAAAGTTTGCAGAGGGTAAATAATCTTCTGGCAGGAAAATTCATTGTAGTAATAAGTTATTAATAATTTTAAGATCGAATATGTTTGATCTTTATTATCGATTCTAATCCATCTGACATCTGGCATGAGAAAACTCATTGGCTAATTCTTCAAAGGCCATACATGCAGGACTTTTACTCACATCTTTTCGAGATATCAAACTGATCGTGTGCCGAGGTAGTTCTGGTAGTAATGATATTGACTTAAGGCCATGCTGTTCGCAGGCAATGGTATTCGGCAATATTGTTGAAAGTCGGCACTGACGAGTGATTTCAATGATGACACTGAGTGACGTTGCTACCATTTCTATACGTGGTGAAATACCGTGCTCAATACAATAGCGATCAATGTGGCGGCGGAGTGCATAGTCGGTACTAAACATTATAAGAGGGACCTGTTCCAGAGCATGCTTGCTTAGTGGTCCTTGTTGACCAGCAAGAGGATGACCTTTACCAAAGGCCAGGTTGAGCGTTTCTATACATAGTATGGTGTTGTTAATATCTTCAGATTCTTCTTCGGTTGTAAGGGTGCTACTGAAGGCAATACCAATGTCTACAAGGCCATCAGCAAGAGCCCCCTTTATATCATCTTGCGGCATTTCTAGTGTACTTAGAGTAATACCAGGGTAAGAGGCATTAAAGTTATCTAATAAAGGAATAGCCAGATAGTCGGTAATGGGTGTCATGCCTAATCTAAGTGAGCCGCGACTGAGATCATGTAGTTCATGTATGGCACGCTTTCCTGCTTCAAGCTCACCCAATGCACGGTGGGCATATTGCAAATAGACTTCGCCAGCAGAGGTCAGTCGTACAGCCCTTCCCGTTCGATCTAGTAATTGAACATCAAGAAGCTCTTCCAATTGCTTGATTTGCTGTGACAGTGTTGGTTGGGAGACAAATAACACTTCCGCAGCCCGAGTAAAACTACGGTATTCCGCTACTGCAAGCAGGTAGCGTAAGGAACGTGGGAAGATTGTATTTCGATCCATAGTCAGCGCCTATAGAAACCATCGGAAATTAATCTTGGAAAACCACAGTGGCATAGTACATAGTCAATCTTAAAGCAGCTTATAGTTTCGTAAACAGACACTATTAAATTTACTCGATCATATTGTTTTAGTGAGACTTTTAGTATTTTCTAATATTTAAAAAGATGTTTTTCGGAATATTTATAGACTATATAACAGTGAGGATAATTACTATGAATTTTGCAAAATACGTGCAAAAAAATAATATGCGGGAGTTGGCTGGTGGCTTATTACTGCTGATTTCATTCCCTGTGTTTGCTCATCATCCCATGGGTGGAGTCACGCCGCAGACCCTTAGTGAGGGACTCTTGTCCGGTCTGGGTCATCCAATTATAGGTGTGGATCACTTAGCTTTTCTGGTGGTGGCCATGCTTTTGGCAAATGCACTTAAGGGAGCTGCTCGCTTCATGGTGCCACTGGTATTTATTGGCACGACTGTTGCCGGCACAATCGTACATCTTGGTGGTGTAACCATTCCAATGTCAGGGGCGTTGGTAGCTCTGACTGTTATGCTTGTCGGTATGCTGGCACTTACACGACATTATCCCGGTGCCTTGGCGGTATCAGTAATTTTTGCTGTGAGCGGAATTTTGCATGGTTATGCTTACGGTGAATCTATAATTGGTGCGGAGTCTACGCCTTTATTGGCTTACTTAGCAGGATTCGCAGCAATACAGTATGCATTGATTATTGCAGGCATGTTCGTGATGGAAAAAATCACAAGAAAGTCTGAAGCAAAAGGCATATTGCTTGCGCGTATTAGTAGCGTAATGGCACTAATTACGGGAGGAGTGTTTTTTACTTTGGGTATTGTCTAGTTGCGTGTTAGCTTCAAAATGAGGACTGGAAATTTTTTTCAAAATAGTTTGCTAATCATTGGTGCTGGGAAGGGTAGCCATACTCTTCCCAGTATATTTAGTCCTGCTTCCGGTAAAAATTTTTATAAATAAAGTGTAAATATAAGAAGATGCACAGTTCAGAAAAACAGTGTGGCACACTGGCTAAAATAGCACGTTTTTATGAAATGTTGTGCAATAGATTCCATACAGGTCTAAGCAAATATAAGGTTAATTTACATGATGAATAATACTGAAATGAAAGAATCTATACTTCAGGCAAAATTAGAAAAGGGACTAACGTGGGGTGATATCGCGAAAGCTGCAGAGTTGTCACCCGAGTTTACTTGTTCGGCATGTCTTGGAATGAATCATCTGGAAGAAAAAAATGCGATAGCGGTAGCAAAAAAATTAGGTTTGGGTAATGAGGTTTCTGTAGCACTACAACAGTTTCCAATTAAGGCATGGTCACAGATAATTCCGACAGATCCAGCAATATATCGTTGGTATGAAATTATTGGTGTGTACGGTGAGGCTATTAAAGAGATGATAAATGAAAAATTTGGTGATGGTATTATGAGTGCAATTGATTTCACTATGGATATAAGTAAACAGGAAGATCCAAAAGGTGATCGAGTCGTAGTGACTTTAAATGGAAAATTTTTGGCATATAAATCTTGGTAATTACCTATCTTAAATATTTATATTTCTGATGTAGTAATTAAAGAGAAGTGTCTAAGGTCTTTAAGAGCATAGACAGAAGATTTCTGAGACAAACAATGGGGTACACAGCATGGTTGTGCGAGATCCGCACCGATTTATAAATGAGCTTGATGAGGATGATCAGACTCGTCTCATTGACAGGCTTGAGAGCCGTGCTGAAGTTCCTGTATTTTCAAGTTTGTTTGATAAATATGCCTCACGGTTAAACCTTCTTCAGTCAGCACAAGTCCTGGAGGTTGGCTGTGGTACAGGCAAGATACTAAGATTACTTGCCAGTAATGATAATTTTACTGGTAAGGCCTTCGGCATAGATCAATCTCCATCTTTCATTAAGGCCGCAAATGACTTTGCGCTTAAGGAAAATGTTAGTGATAAAATTTCATTTCAGGTTGGTGATGTCCACTGTATCGATTTTTCTGATAAATTATTCGATCTTGTTATCGCACACACGCTGATCAGTCATGTTACGGAGCCAATAAAAATACTAAGTGAAATGGCGCGCGTGGTACGACCTGGCGGTACCGTAGTGATTTTTGATGGTGATTATGCATCCTTGACATATGCATATCCAGATCACGGTTTTGGTCAGAAGATGGATACTGCCCTTGCTAACGCTACATTTAATAACCCTCGAATTATGCGAGATTTACCGCGCTTACTACCTGAGCATAAATTATCGTTATTAGATGCTTGGGGTGACGCTGTGGTAGAGATTGGTGATGGAAGTTATTTCAAGTCATTCGCAGAAACATATGCGCCATACGTTAAGAGAGCAGGCCTAATGCCATCACAGGCGATAGATATTTGGCTTTCTGAGCAAAAGCAGGCAATGATAAATGGTACATTTTTCGCAGCATGCAATTACTACACATACCTGGCGAAACGCATCTAATAAAACACTAGAAAGTGTTATAGAACAAGTCAAATGTTGATCTAGCTGGAAAAAATATTATGACGATGTTTATTAATAAACTTAGAAGCAATCATTATTTAATGTAATTGCTAGATGCTTATATTGATAGAGCAGCGGTTCGCCATTCTAGGTATTTACGGTATGGGCTATATGGCGTATCTGTCATATTGCAATAGGTTAAATTATTAATAATTTCATGTGCCTAGGCGATTTTAGTCTGGTGGATTGTCAGGAATATAAATTGGATTATTAACCATAGCTAAGACCTATAGATCTCATTGGAATTAAGTCTTGGCAAAGAATAATTGCATGTTTCATACTTTTTCCATCGGAAAATTGAGACGCAATTTAGAGTGACTGGTTAGCCAGTAAGTTACACATAAAAAATATAAATAGTTAGTTGTAATAGATTTAACACAATCGAAATTAGATATTCAGTATTTTAAAAATATTACGTTCAAGCTGGTTTGTTCGTAATCTACAGAGGAGTTAAAAATAATGTCATCGGCCACAAGAGAAGAGGTTCTCCGGCATCTTAATACTGTCGGTTACATACAACCTGCACTGCATAAACAGACACACGCGCCATCACCGGACGAAATTGACCATAGTCTGTTTCGTGCATATACGAGGCCGGTACATGATGTGGGCGGTGAAGCGGATATACCAATTCGCTACGAGGAAAAAGAAGAAGAACAATGGGAGTTGAATACATTTGCTACTTGTGAGTGTCTCGCCTGGCGCGGAGTATGGAATGCTGAAGAGCGTCGTCGTCGTCAAAACTGCGATGTTGGCCAAACCCAATATCTGGGGCTTCCATACTACGGACGTTGGTTGCTTACTGCAGCACGCATACTGGTTGATAAGCAGTACGTCACACTCACTGAGTTGAGCGATAAAATTTATGAGGTGAAAAAACGCTATGAGTAAAATTCAGCATGATAGAACCCACCACGCAAAGATGGCGACGGGTGTAGGTGATCCACAATGCTTTAAAGGTAAGGCTGGGAAACCGAAGTTTAAAATTGGTGATCGTGTCAGTGTTAAGGATCTTCCCGATATTTTTTATACTCGTACCATGGTGTATACGCGTGGTGCAGTTGGTGAAGTAGTCGAACTTGTCTACGAGAGTCCTCCTGCTGAAGACGAATCATGGGACAACACAGATAAATCAGAATGGTTTTATAGTGTAGTCTTTAAGCAGAATGATCTTTGGCCTGAATACAGTGACGAGTTTTCAAACGATTCACTTGAGACAGAACTTTCCGAGCGTTGGCTTGAGTCTGCATAATTTTGATAACGGTAACTAATTATATAAAGAGGTAAATCAGATGTCAGATCATGACCATAGTCATAAACCGGCACCGATGGTTGATGAGGTTAGCGATTTCGAAATTCTTGAAATGGCTGTACGAGAACTAGCTATCGATAAAGGACTTTTTTCGCAGGAAGATCATCGTGTCTGGACAGAGTACGTACACACACTCGGTCCAGTACCTGCAGCACGTTTGGTTGCCAAAGCGTGGCTGGATCCTGAATACAAGAAACTGGCTGCGGCCGATGGAGTTGAAGCTAGTAAAGCAGTCGGCGTTGATTGGGTAACCAGTCCTCCAACTCAATTTGGAACACCGAGTGATTATTGTAATCTTCGTGTTTTGGAAGATACGCCTAAGTTGAAGCACGTGGTAGTGTGTTCGTTATGTTCATGTTATCCACGTCCGATACTTGGTCAGTCACCGGAATGGTATAGGACTCCAAACTATCGCCGTCGCCTTGTGCGTTGGCCGCGCCAGGTGCTTTCAGAATTCGGTCTGCAATTGCCTCCGGAAGTAGAGGTGCGAGTGGCTGATTCCAATCAAAAAACTCGTTATATCGTGATGCCAGTAAGGCCAGAGGGCACAGAAGGTTGGACTGAAGATCAGTTGACTGAGATTGTGACTCGCGATTGCTTGATTGGTGTCGCAGTACCAAAACCCGGCATTACATCGAATGCAAAGCGTCCAATACGTAAAGCAATTCATCCCGTTCAGCATGACCACGATCATTAATATAACTTTAGTGAAGGAATGACTCATGAGCACTTCAGATAGCGATGTTAATAGCAAAGGCGATTATCAGGCAATCGATACGACACCAATATCTCTGCTTCAGACGGTTCTGGAGCATGGTAGGGTGTGGGAAGATTTGGCTGCGCAATATGGTGTAACAAATCCGGATCCACCATGGAAAATTACACTGGAAGCTACATGTGATCTGCTTGCGGGTGACTCATGTGTTAAGTCCTATAAAGAAGTAGTGCCAGGATCTTGTGCATTACCTTCACTTGAGCGTCGTGCAGATGAAGATGACCTTGCAGATACGATCTACGAGGATGTGCCTTTTCCGGAAAGACAGCTTATGGCGCTTGCGCACACAATGATAAAGCGAGGCTTAATCGAGGAAGGCGAACTAAAGTGCAGGATGTTGCAAGTTGAGCAGCGACTTAATAGCGGCTAGGACTCAATTTTTTTATATACGTATCACATCTGGTAAATGAGTAGGGTAATAAATATTCTTTGTGCAATAGAAAAAGACAGCTAAAGGAAACAATCAATGTCAATACGTGGAACACAAATAAAGATAGATGGCCTTACACATCGCTATGGTTCACGTAGCCAGGTTACCTTTAATCGTGTCGATCTGGAGTCTCCACCCGGAGAAGCTCTGGCAATTATCGGCCGGTCTGGTTGTGGTAAATCGACACTCCTTCATATTCTAGCAGGACTATTAAAACCGACAGAGGGTAAGGTTCTGCTGAATGGAACGTCGGTAGGGGCACCATCGCCACGTTGGGTAATGATGTTTCAGGCCCCCCACCTTTTTCCATGGATGACAGTAACTCAAAATGTTGGTGTAGGTCTAAGCTTTGGTCGTTGGTCCAAGAAAGAAATGCAAGAGCGTGTTGTAGAAGCGATTAATCTTGTTGAGCTTCAGGAATTCGTTGATTCGAATGTACAGGACTTATCTGGCGGACAACAACAGCGTGTAGCACTTGCACGCTCTCTGGTAATGGAGCCTGAACTTCTGCTACTTGATGAACCTTTCTCGGCACTTGATGCGTTTACACGAGCTTCATTACAAAAAGATGTGCGTTCAATCGCAAAGCGTCTTGGATTCAACATAATCATTGTTACTCATGATATTGATGAAGCCATCATTATGGCAGATCGGGCGGTAATCATGGCAGGTTCTCCAGGCAATATTGTTCACGAACTTGATGTAGATTTACCTGACCCCAGGGAACGCCAGGATCCAAAGGTACAGGATCTTCGTGCTCGCTTGATGTCAACATTCCAGGAGGCGGCACACTTAGGGAGTGAGACAGAGACAGCAGAAGCATCTTAATTTTTCCATGTATTTAATCGTCCAAACTTAGAATTACGAGTAAGACAGCTAGGATAAGTTCATACGGCTGGCAACAGCTACTTTGGTGGAAACGCCATAAAGGAGAGAGGAAATGAGCAAAAAGCGTATACACAGGACTGCCAATAAAATTATTGGGACGCCTCTAGATTATGAGAAGCATGGTGATGGCGTTAATGATCCAGATCTGGCTTTAGATTATGACACAAGGTTTAGTAGTGTACTGGGCACAGGCGTCTCACGACGTAGTGTTCTGAAGACGGGTGCAGCACTTGCAGCTGCACTTGGCGGTATGGCTCCACTAACATCTGCTTTTGCCAACAAGAAAACACCCTTTAATCCTGTAGTTAAAATGGGATATATCCCAATTACCGATGCAGCTGCATTACTGGTTGCACATGAATTAGGTTATTTTAAAGATGAAGGTATCGATTCTGAAAAGCCGACACTGATTCGTGGGTGGGCACCACTAGTTGAGGCGTTTGCATCTCATCGGTTTAATTTAACGCACCTGCTTGCACCAATTCCAATCTGGATGCGATATAACAATAATTATCCAGTCAAAATAACTGCCTGGGATCATACGAATGGATCAGGTATGGTTGTCCATAAGGACAGCGGGATCAATAAACCTGAAGATATGGGAGGCAAGCAGTTTGCGATGCCTTTCTGGTATTCAATGCATAACATTGTTTCGCAGATGCTCCTAAAAGCTCATGGTATTACACCAGTTATACGGCCACAGAATGCGAAGATAGGACCAAAAGAATGTAATTTCCTTGTTCTTAATCCACCGGATATGCCTCCCGCACTTGCATCCAAACAAATTGATGGCTACTGCGTTGCTGAGCCATTCTGTGCCATGGGTGAGCTAAGAGCGAATGGTAAAATTCTTCGATTCAATGGTGATGTATGGAAGGGTCATCCGTGCTGCGTAGTTGTAATGCACGAAGATGATGCCATGGATCCAGACAGGGCTGCATGGGCGCAAGGGGTACATAACGCGATTATACGTGCGCAGTTACATCTTGGTGCGAACAGAAAAGAGATGGCCCATTTACTCTCTAAGGATGGTAAAAGGTATCTTCCGTTCCCTGCAGAAGTAGTCGAACGAGCAATGCTATTCTATGATCCTGCTTACTACAATAATCCTCACGCAATACAGAATCTGGACTGGGGTCAGGATCGAATCAATTTCCAGGCATGGCCCTATCCTTCTGCCACGATGCGAATTGTTGATGAGTTGAAGAAAACAACGCTCACTGGTGACAGGAATTTCCTTGATAAACTGACTGGAGAACATGTCGCTAAAGATCTTGTGCAATATGAGTATGTCAAAAACTCTCTCGATAAATATCCAGACTGGAAAAAGGATCCAAGTGTTCCACAAAGTGGAGACCCCTTTTCTCGAGTAGAGGTGATTCGTACGTGAGTTTTCCTCCCACGACCTCCGGCGGGGAAATCCTCGTCGGTTTTTTTAACTCATTATTAGTGGTGATTCGAGAATGAGTAATCTTCCACCGTCCGCCAGCGGGAATAATCTCGCTGGCTATCTTAAACACCCACTAGTTCAAAAGTTTAGCTGGGCTATTGCAGGGCTTGCGATTATCGCTTTCTTCTGGGGAATACTCGGTTATTACATTGCACAAAACCCTAAAACTCAAAGTTTCGCGACATTCGGTCTTATTCCGACGTTTGAGGCATTCCCTGTACTATGGGAAGCGGGAAAAATACAAAATGCTGTTGTTGCTAGTTCTTATCGTCTTGCTGGCGGCCTAGGTCTCGCCATTGCGATAGGGTTCCCGCTGGGTGTGCTAGTAGGTCGCAGTAAACGCTTCCGTGAAATTAGTAACTCTCCCTTCCAACTATTACGAATGGTAAGTCCTCTTGCATGGATGCCGATTGCGGTATTTGTTTTTGCATCATGGGACGGTTCGATAATTTTCCTGATTGCTATGGCGTCAGTATGGCCCGTGATATTTGCAACAGCAGCAGGTTTAGCAAAGGTTGACCCAGCGTGGTTTAAAGTAGCGCGGAATCTTGGCGCCAGACCTATCCATATGTTAACGCGAATTATATTGCCGGCGATTACGTTTGACATACTATCGGGAATACGGCTCGCACTGGGCGTAGCCTGGATTGTGCTTGTACCTGCTGAGTATCTCGGTGTGACCTCAGGTCTTGGTTACGCTATTGAAGATGCGCGTGAGACACTCTCCTACAACCATCTTTCTGCGATGGTCGTTACTATAGGCGTGATTGGTTATTTTCTTGACTCAACGCTTGTGGTACTGATTAAACATTTTAGTTGGCATAAAGGACATGGATGAAAAATTTATTTTCTTGCCTTTGATACTTGAAAGCATAATTTTAACTAATCGAAAAACGATGTTGCAGTCTAGGGTGAATGTATATCCCAATTCTGCATGGAGGACGTCGCAGAATGAGCAATAACTTATCAGTCGCAAGACTTCCATTTAAGGAAAATCCATATATTTCACAATTAACCTATATGGTTAAGTGTACTGTATGTGGTTTAGGAAACTTTTTTCTTGGGCTGTTGATTTTGTTTTCACTTTGGTGGATTGCAATTTATCTAATAACACTCAACCCTGCACAAGCACATTTTGCTGATTTTGGTTTTGTTAAAGCAGTAAAGGCACTTCCAGAACTTTGGCAGGACAAAACAATTCCAGATGCACTATCTACCAGCGGCTATCGTCTAGGTATGGGACTTTTGATTGCCATTAGTATTGGGATTCCGCTTGGTATATTGATGGGAAGAATTGCCTGGTTCCAAAAGTTAACGAATGTTCCATTTCAATTTATGCGGATGATTAGTCCTCTATCCTGGGAACCAATTGCCGTAATTATTTTCCTTTCATGGGATCATGCAATTATCTTTTTGATTGCGATCGCATCA
>Ga0316204_10009551_pt1 | contig 12903 bp, 13 predicted proteins | sample 6monrhotite_MG_2_FD_205661 | JGI IMG/M metagenome (GOLD analysis project Ga0316204, IMG submission 205661) | Microbial mat bacterial communities from mineral coupon in-situ incubated in ocean water Damariscotta River, Maine, United States -... | ecosystem: Environmental > Aquatic > Marine >...
TCGCGAAAAATCGCCTCAAGGGCGGCAGGATGTTCGACCAGCAGGTCACCGGTTGAAGCCCCCATAAACACTTTTACTCCACAATGTCGTTGCGGGTTTATCTGTTTAATTTGCTCGAGGTTATTTTCAGTAGCCCCCAGATAGAAGGCGTAATTGGCAAAAGAGTGACTGGCCGCTATCTCATATTTCTGCTCAAGCGCATCAATGGTCGTGGTTGATGGACTGACATTGGGCATTTCCATATAACTGGTTATACCGCCTGCAACTGCTGCACGGGATTCGCTGGCTATATTGCCTTTATGGGTTAAACCCGGTTCTCGAAAGTGCACCTGATCATCAATCATACCTGGCAATAGATAGCGCCCGTCTGCCTCGATAATGTGCTCTTTTGGCGCTGCGCTAATCTCACTGGCAATATGCGCTATGCGTTGTCCGTTAATACGCACATCCGCCTGGATAATCTGCCCTTCATTAACAATCTGGGCGTTTTTAATTAAGGTTGATGACATGGCTACGCACTATCTCCAATAACCTGAACGTGTTGATTATGACCATCCACTTTCAGGTAAAAGCAGTTGGCTCTTCCGGTATGGCAAGCCGCGCCCTGTTGATTCACCTGACACAAAATGGCATCGCCATCACAATCGAAAGAGATCTGAACTAGCGCTTGGGTATGACCACTAGACTCTCCCTTCACCCAGAAAGCATTCCGGCTACGAGACCAGTAGGTCATACGGCCAGTGGCAAGCGTTTTTTTCAAGGCGGATAGATTCATCCAAGCCATCATCAATACGTCCTTGCTGGTAGCATCTTGCGTAATGACGGGAATGAGGCCTTGGTCATTAAATACGAGATTCTCAATGACTTCACCTAAAGGCAATAAGTCGCCACTCGGACGTTGCTCGAGCAACTGAAAATAGCGATTTTTCATTTTGCGTGCTGATGGCTTGGGTCGGAGCAGCCACAGCTATCATGGTGGCGACATAGACGGAAATTCCAGAGGTGGCCGATAGCAATGAACGCCGCCCCAATCACCGTTAAGGCTTTTTCCCACATCTCAGCTGACTCACCCTCGCCAACAAACAGCGCGGAAATCATGATCATCAGCCCAATCACCCCCAGTGTCGCGATACGATAACGCTTGTGCTTTTTACACCCCATTGTCAACGCAAATGCACTGATGGGGATAACGGCGATAACCATCCCTATATGAAACGCTTCACCCTCGAACGGCAATATCGCCAAGCTGGGAATAAGTACCATCGCCCATGGAAAAACAATGCAGTGCAAAGCACAAAGTAGTGACAGGCTAATCGCAGCCCGGTCGGTTAATGCTTGAATATGATTCATTTAGGGAACCTCTGTTTAATTAATCACGCAATTGTCACAAAGGCAGTCCAGCTCCAGCTGTTGACTCATCAAATGGAAGCCCGCTTGGGCAACATTTTTTTTCAGCTCGGTGATGGTTGATTGACTGACGCTAATCTCTTCGACTTTTTGGCACTTGCCACATATTAAAAACTGCGGCACACCATGGTCGTGATCACAGGTAATATGGGAACAAGCCACGTATTTGTTAGCTAAGCTTAGCTTGTGCACCAAGCACTCACCTTGTAAGAAATCCAGTATTCGATATACCGACATTGCTGGAATCGCCTCACCAAACTCCGCCTTGCAATACTCGACGAGTTCATAAGCTGAGAGTGCTTTCTGCGACGTTAATAATCCCGATAACACTTGCTTTCGCTTATTCGTCAAACGAGCGCCATGGGCCTTGCAACGAAGCTCTGCGTGTTCAATGACCGTTTCTACTTTGTTCATATTCTTTTACCTAAAATAAATATCTTGAGAGCCACGACGTAGCACTATTGCACCCTGCCCTGCCTCTATCACCCACATCGTGCTCAACGTCTCAATGCCGGGGAATAATTCTAGCAGCGTTACTGTGATCGACGTCAGCTCTGCCCCTTGGGCACAAGCAAACCGATATTCCGCGCTAACTTCACTGTGGCGAGTTTGATGCTTATCACCATGATGTCCATCATGATTATGGTGGTGGGCATCCTCCTTCTCTAGTGCCGACATATCGACCTTAATCTCTTGTGCATCACAACGTGTGCCGGAAAATGAAAATAGCTGCTGAGCAGAATTCAGTAAGGCCTCGGCTTGCTGAACTGCATGGCTTTGTTCTGCCGTCACCGCTCGGTGTTCAAAGCCAACGATATTCGCCGCAGGTGATGCCAAATGCAGTTCCAACTGATTCCCCTCCAGCGCTACGGTCAACTCAGCTAACCCATGAACGTGTGCATCATGGCTTTGATGTTGATGATCTCCCGCCCAGACTATTGATGAGCAAGCCGTGACAAGAATAGCTGCCACTAACCATTGGTATGCTGCTTTTTTAATCTCCATCATCAATCTCAGTGACTCTATGTGGTTACAGAAAATCCAGCGTCAGCAATAGACGCGGCTCACCCAGTTTGGGTGCCGGTGAACGATGCACCAATCCTGCACCCTCATTGCCTTGCCACAACTCGCCTTTTATCAGTGCAACATCTCCGCAATTAATCTGCTGGATATCCTCAGCAGCTTGATACATGCCCGACGTCTCATCAGAAAGGCCGTTATTTCCCGCGCCCAACTTGGAGCGGTCAACCTGAAGATGAGGAAGCCATTGAGTCGCGGGACCTTGATAGGTGGTCACCAAGCGACAAGGGACTCTATCAACGTGGAATCGCGGGCACATTGCGTGATTTAACGTGGTCAGTCTCAGGCCCACATGATCAAGATCAAATAGAGAGCTAAACATCTCCACAAGCCCGGCAATATCCTCACTTAAATCAATAGCACAGGGATGGCCTTGTAATATTTCACGGACAGAGGCTAGCGCACTGTCGGGTGTGACACGCAGGGAGGTTTGCAGTGATCTCTTCGACCTTAATAGTTCCTCAACACCCGAAATAAGGTCAGCGGATAAGGTGCGTTGCCATATAGCAATGTTGCACTGTTCTTGATAGATATCCCCGAGTACCCCAGGTGCACCCGATTCTGATGCGGCTCGCATTGCTATAGATGTGTTTGTATCGATGTTGGATTGTGCTAATGCATCCATACGCGTGCTCCTCATGTTAAAGCCAATATCAGTGCCAACTGGTGAAATTATATACCCAACAAAATGATATGTTATAACATATCTCTTAAAATAAAAAGACTGTCGCTGAAAGAGTCTGATCGGCAGGGGATTTAGGTTATGTCAGTTTGCACTGGAGAGTAAGTATATCGTAACTATTCAGCGAAATAACACTTGACACCATTTTTCAGTGTTTTTGCTCAGCTCGCTGTGTCTCGACAATATGCACCACAGACGCTGTTCTGATGGAATGAATGCCGACTCACTTTGGCTACTTTGTTGCGCACATTCCTTGAGTATGGCTTACAACAATGGAGCCATTAAACGTCATCTATAAGTCATTATTTGGCGACACATATTCTTGTTTTTGCACCTCGCTGCGTAAATCGTCATACGCACTACAAAATATTATTCTCAAGCTACTGCAATCCTATTTGGATATGCAAAGAACAGTGACTTATCGCTCTGAATTGAAATTACCTTCCAACATCAGAACAAAATACTACGGTAAACATGCCTCTTCAAAATGAGACTTGGGGTGATCAATTGAATTATTTTTGCACAGCTAGAACAAGTAGTATCGTAGAATATGAAATGGCTTTAAGAAAAAGTTACTTTCGTTTTGAGCTATTCGCATCGAAATTGTTCAATATGGGAAATATTATAATAGATAAACAAGCAGAGGCTACACGCCTGGCGGGTGTCCACGCTGCAGCTATTGATGTTTGGGATGACGAAAAAGAAGCGCTGCAGTTCTTAACTACTCCACACCCAGTGCTGGATCATAAAATTCCTTTTGACATTGCTCGTACCGAATCAGGTGCAAAGTATGTTGAACGTATTCTCTTGGCGATTAAGAATGGTCTTCCAGCTTAGTTGGTTTGCAAGCAACATTCTGACTTTAAACGGTTTATGAATCGTAACTAGTTAAATTGTGGCATCTACGGCGCAAAACACAATAAATTTTATTATGATAAAATTGATTCCATAGCATGTCACACAAACGACTTATGGACAAAAATCGTCAATTTCGAGCCAAGTGGCAAAATGGTTTTCAATTGCGTAATTGGCCAGCACCGAATGGGCAGAGTATCGATCAGATTAGCCAATTGATAGAGCAGGTTAAAAAAACGCCGAATAGCCGACGTTTGATTGTTTCTGCATGGAATGTCGCGGATTTGCCCGATGAGTCTATTTCTCGACAGGCTAATGTTGAGAGCAATAAGATGGCATTGGTACCCTGCCATGCCTTTTTTCAATTTTACGTGGCTGATGGCAAGCTCTCTTGTCAGTTATATCAGCGTAGTGCGGATATATTTATTGGTGTTCCGTTTAATATTGCTTCGTATGCGCTACTGACTATGATGGTCGCTCAGGTGTGTGGGCTTGAGCTGGGGGACTTTGTGCACACCTTAGGTGACGCTCATCTCCATTCAAATCATATGGAGCAGGCAAAACTACAACTTACACGTGCGCCGATGCCGTTGCCACAAATGCAGATAAACCCCGTTGTAAGGGATATTTTTGATTTTACGTTTGATGACTTTGAATTGGTAGGTTATGAATCCCATGCACACATCAAAGCACCCATCGCCATTTAGTTGCCTGGGGATTGAAATGAATTTTTTTGGGGATGTTGAATGATTATCTCTATTATTGCGGCAATGGGTAACCAGCGGGTGATTGGGGCTAACAATACCCTGCCATGGCACCTGCCAGCGGATATGCAGTGGTTTCGAAAATGTACCATGGGCAAGCCGATTATCATGGGGCGGACGACGTTTGAATCCATTGGAAAGCCGTTACCAGGGCGAAAAAATGTCGTTGTGACCCGCAATACGGCATATCGAGTCGAGGGCGCCTTGGTGGTGCATAGCTTAGAGCAGGCTATTGAGGTGCTTCAGGACGAAGCAGAGGCGATGATTATTGGTGGTTCCAACATCTACAGCCAAGCTTTAAATTTTGCGGATCGACTCTATTTGACCGAGATTCATGAGGACTTTGTGGGGGATAGCTGGTTTCCTGAGTTTGATATGACGCAGTGGTCCCTTTTGTCCAGGGAGGATCACCAAGTAGATGAGAAAAACCACTACAATTACAGCTTTGTATCGTTACAGAGGAAAGCTTAGAATAGCTCAATTTCAGTAGAGACGATCTCTTTTGTCGGCCTTAACGCGCCTTGTTCAACAAGATCCTGGTAGTAACATACGCGATTTCGACCATGCTCTTTCGCGTAGTAGAGTGCTTCATCTGCGCTACCCAGTACGGCAGCAGGAATGCCTTGATTAGTGACCTCAACATAGCCAATACTGACGGTTACCTGGCCGATTTGTGGAAAATCGTAACCATTTACCATTGAGCGAAAGCGCTCTAGAGCCATCTCAGCGCCCTTGCGATCGGTGGAGCGGAGGATCACTACAAACTCTTCCCCTCCAAAACGGAATAACTTATCGTAACTACGAAATGAGTTCCGCATGATACTAGCGAGTAGTAGTAAGACTTCATCACCATATAAATGGCCGTATTGATCATTGATGCGCTTAAAGAAGTCGATGTCGATTTCTGCTAGCCAGCAGCCCTCCTTTTTACTGGGATGACGGCGAAGGGGATGAATATTATCGGATTTTAATTGGCTATCATTTGGATGTTGCCATTTGGAAAGGATCTGATCGAGGTTGCGTTCAAAGGTGCGACGATTAAGTAGTCCCGTTAGGGTGTCGTGTTCACTGTCATCAAGTAAACGAAAATAGTTGTGGTAGATGTTGAAATAGCCAGTGAGAAGACTTTTATTGATGGGGGTGTTTAATTCAAGACCTGTGATTTTAAATACATTGGTAATTTCACCTCCACGATTGGTAAGGGGGTGAATATAAGTATCAAGCGGCTGTTCATTCTGATTTAAAAATAACGCTTCGCCTATCGCTAAACATTGAGTAAGCCCGGTAATTTGCTCGGTGGGGAATTGTGATTTTAAATTGCATGGATCGTGGAGCTTAATATTTTCATTCACGACATCCGCGCACAGCAAGCAGCGTTGTTCACCATATTCATTGATGATTTTATAAAGTGTTACCTGCTTTAGTTCTAATAGTTCAAATAGATTGGTCATTAGGCTTGATTCTAATGACTCTCTATCTGTATGAGTTGTAACACGGGCAATTGAGGCTATAACGCTATCTATTGTATGGCTAGGCATATCGTTTTCTTTACTCTTTCATTCACCGTGCAAGGTGCTATGTCGTGTGCAGGGTAGGCTGAAAAACTGCTGATCATCAAGACGAAGTGCGGTCAGGCTACCGCCCCAGAGGCAGCCGCTATCCAATGCGATGGTGTTATGGCTTTGGTTTAACCCGAGTGTCGACCAATGACCAAACAGAGTGGTGACGTCTTGGTTTTGTCTATTGGGATGTTCAAACCAAGGGATTAATCCTGGCGGCTGCCTGCCTGGCTGACCTTTGTGCTTCATGTGATAGCGACCCCCATCATCACAATATCTCAGGCGGGTGAATGTGTTGACAATAAAGCGTAACTTTTCCCAACCTGCTAACCTTTCTGACCAGATGTCTGGGGTGTTGCCATACATGTTATCAAAAAAAGCTCTAAAACCTTTATTTTTTAAAGTTTCGTGCACTTCAGCGGCGCAATGTAGTGCGCAATTTAACGTCCATTGAGGAGCTAGCCCGGCATGTATTAATAGGCAGTTGTAGGTTTTATCATAATGAGCAAGTGGGCGTTTTCTAAGCCATTTCATTAAACTTTTGTGATGTGCATATTGAAAGATAGGGTAGAGAGAATTATCTTCAGTTGGCCATTTCTTTTGGTAATACAGTGCTAATAAATGGAGGTCATGGTTGCCAAGTACGGTGATGGCTTTGTCACCAAGCGCGCGTACGAATTGTAAAACCTCAAGGGACTTTGGGCCGCGATTTACTAGGTCACCACAAAACCAGAGTGTGTCGTGTTCATCATAATTTATTAGTGATAGCAGGGCTTGCAGCTCATCAAAACAGCCCTGTATATCACCTATCACGTAGGTAGCCATAGGTGCTTATGCTATTTCAATGATCACGAATCCAACCCCAAGCGGTTGCCACAATTTCATTAATATCTGTTATTTGTGGCTGCCAGCCTAATATCTCTCTAGCGCGGGTGCTATTGGCAATAAGTGTGGCAGGGTCACCTGCGCGGCGCTCAGCCATGCGGTATGGGATCTCTTGCCCAACGACCTGCTGTGCCGCATTTAGAACCTCCATTACGCTATAACCACTGCCACTACCTAAATTAAAGGTGTGAGCACCTTGGTTAGATTCAAGGAACTCTAAGGCCAGTAGGTGTGCAGAGCAAAGATCATTTACATGAACATAATCGCGTATACAAGTGCCATCACGGGTTGGGTAATCATTGCCGAAAATAGTGAGAGATTTTCCAGGTTCGCCTTTTGCTGCTTTAAGAATGTTAGGGATAAGGTGGGTCTCTGGGTCGTGGCTTTCTCCTAATTCGCCTTCAGGGTCGGCACCTGCAGCATTGAAGTAGCGGAGCGCAACTGAATTTAATGAATAGGCTTGCGCATAGCTTTGTAGTATCTGCTCAACCATTAATTTAGAGCGGCCATAAGGGTTTATGGGCTCCTTAGGGTGTGATTCATCAATCGATTCACTGATTGGGTTGCCAAAAATGGCGGCAGTGGAGGAGAAGATGAATTGATTAATATTAGCTTCATGCATTGCATCTAGCAGGTTGAGAGTGCCCACGACATTATTTTGAAAATAGAGCGAAGGGTTGATACATGATTCAGCAACCAGCGAGCGAGCTGAAAAATGCATTACTGCATCTATATCATGTTGTTCAAACGCATTGGTTATATCTTGTTTATTAAGCAGCTCACCCGCGATGAAGGTTCCCCACTTCGCCGCTTGTCTATGGCCTGTTGCTAGATTATCAAAGACAACCGTTTGGTGGCCGGCTGCTTGGAGCATTTTATTCATATGAGCGCCAATATAACCAGCACCACCGCAGATCATGATTTTCATCAGACAATTTCCATTTTTGATGTTGTAAGTGGGTCGCTAGACCTCAATAGGCTTGTTTGCCCATGAAGCCTCTAAAGATAGTTAAGAATATAATTCTAATATCGAAGAGAAGAGACCAGTTTTGGATATATTCTAAGTCTTTCTCAATACGCTTTTCCATTTTATCAATGGTGTCCGTTTCTCCACGGTAGCCACTAATTTGAGCAAGTCCAGTAATGCCAGGTTTTACCTTGTGGCGCAACATGTAGCCATGAATTAAATTACGATAATACTCATTATGTGAACTAGCGTGGGGTCGAGGTCCAACAATCGACATACTGCCTTGCAACACATTTATAAATTGAGGTAGTTCGTCGAGTGAGGTGCGACGTAAAAAACCACCAAATGGAGTAATTCTCATATCTCCTTTATGGGCTTGAGTGACTAAGTCACCATCTTCGCATACGGTCATAGATCTAAATTTCCAGACGATGATTTCATGCCCCCCTAAGCCATAACGTTTTTGTTTGAAAATAACAGGGCCTTTTGAGGTGAGCTTAATGCCTAGAGCGATGATAAGCATTGGCAATGCGATGATAGTGAGGATAATTGAGCCAAAGACTATATCTGAAAGTCGTTTAGCAAGTCCATCCACACCATAGAAAGGGGAGTCATAGATGCTTACGACTGGGATGCCATGATGGTTACTCCACTGAGAATTGAGTAGATCAAATATGAATATGTCTGGAACGAAATTAACTGAGACGGTCGTATCTGCTAATTTATCGACAAGCTCCTTAATTCGTTTTTCTGCTCTGAGTGGCAGCGTAATGTAAAGAATGTCTATTTTTCCTGATCTTGCATCCCTAATGGCTTGCTCTGTCCCTCCATTATAAATGGATGTTGCGCTGCTAACGCGTCTGTTTGGGTCTGATTCATCGATTCTATCATCGTAAAACCCAATCATATTTAAGCCCATTTCAGGGTGATTTTTAAACATTGTCTCTAGGCGTGAGCCGAGTGGCGTGATGCCGATAATAGCGGTATTGCGGCTATTGGCACCATGGGAGCGCACATAATTGAGGAAAATCTGTATCAGAGCATGCCAAGAAATAATTTCTATAGGCGTTAAAACAACCCAAGTGAGGTATAGCTCCCAGTTGTAATAGATGGGAATATGGGTGAAATAGGCTATGAGCATCAAAGTTAAGACTGTACTTAACCAGATAAAGCTAATTTTTGCAGTTTTTGTGGTTAAACTGATACCGCGCCATGAGCGGTAAACGCCACTCGCTTCAGCAAAAAATTGGTAACAGATAATTGAAAGAAAGATGGCTGTAGTGCAGTAAATATCCCAAGTCGATAGGTAAAAGTGACTAGATAGCCAGAGTGTTGCGGCTATGATCAGGGAATCAATTAAACGGTGTAGCGCGTTTAATTTGTTTTCATGTTGGCGAATAATTCCGCTGTTTTCAGTCATGGGTACTTAGAATTTTTTATCTTACATAAAGAAAGCCTCTCCTTATAGCGGAAAGGCATCTGACTTGTTTAATTTAAAGCAGAGAAAGTTAGAGTGTTTGCAGTAGTGCCTCAGCCTCTTGTACCAGCTTACTATTTTGTGACTTTTTGGCGAGTGCTATGGCATCTTCTAAACGAGCCTTTGCTGATGGTATGTCATTGTTGGTTTTATAAATTTGGCCAAGATGTAGCTGGAAAACAGCTTCATTAGGTGCGAGTAACGCGGCTTTCTCTATCGCTATGAGTGCTTCGCTGATGTTGTTTTGTTTGAACTGAAGCCAGCCATAGGTATCCAAAAAATAGGGTTGTTTAGATGATTTAAAGTGAGAGCTGAATTTTACTGCTTGTTGTAGCTTATCGCTTGAAGGGTAATAGTCAGCGACAATGGATGCGTAATTGTTTATTGCGATATCAATATTGGGGTTGATGGATAATACCTGCTCGTACAAGGTGACAGCGGCTTGGTGATTACCGATCTCTTCTAATAGCATGGCAAACTCAACCTTGAGAAGCAGGTTATCGGGCAGTGCTGTGAGTCCATTTTTGAAGCTTTCTTGAGATGACTGAATATCCCCCTGCTCTCTGTAAACTTTAGCTTGAGTGCTATAAAGCGACTGATTATCTCCGATATTAGCAAATCCAGCCTCAAGTACTTTCAACGCCTTGGGGTAAGACTTATTTCGTACATGCAGTAAAGCACTGGTTACGTAGGCGTCGGCAGACATTGGGTGTTTATCAAGAAAATTATCTAGATAACGTTGTAATTCAGGTAGTTGATCGAGTGCTGAATAGCTCGTTGCCATACCTTGTAGCGCCGCTTTTGCTTTTGGCTGGAGGTCAAGAACCTCTTTATAAAGCTTGATAGCGTCACTATAGCGCCCTTGCTCTTGCCAAACACGAGCAGAGAGGTATTTTGCGTAGAGTTGGTCTTCAGGGCTTTGTGAGCCTCCAAATTGATTAACCAATGTTTCTAGTCCATCCCAGTCTTTGTTCATCATTTTGAGTTGGGCAAGGACGCGTTTGGCAAAGACATTCTCTGGGTCTTGTTTCAGTATCTCTGTGATGATTCGCTCCGCTTGACTGGTATTCTTATTTTCAAGTAGGCGATTGACGACGGGCATATAGGCTTCTGCATTAGAAGGGTTTGCATCCATTGCTTGCTTATAGCTGTCGTGAGCTAGGTCATCAGCACCTGTTTTTAGATAAGCTTTGGCAAGTAGGATGTAAGCGCTGTCTGAATCTGGGCTTTCTGAGAGTAATAGACGTAAATCGGCAATCGCCTGGCTGTACTCGTGTCTATCGAAAAGAATGGTCGCACGCAGCTTCAATGCCGCTGAGTTACGCTCATCACTCGCTAAAATACGATTAAGGCTTTCCAGTGCGCCCTCTTCATTTCCCTTGATTAAGTCAATTTGGGCTAGATTCACCTGTGCCGCATTCTTCTCTTTTTGGCCGCCTAGTGTTTGAATTTTTTCCAATATAGGAACGGCCGCGTCAATATCCTTCTGCTTTAGCGTAATGTCGGCAAGCGTCATTAGCAGGGTTAGGTTATTAGGCTCGGTTTGTAGGAAAAGCTCGGTTTGGTACTTCGCCTTGTCTAAGTCGTCAATGGCGAGTAGTGAAATAAGCGCACTCTTGGGCTTGTCTTCTTTAGGGTTGTCTTTAATTTCTCCCTCTATAGCGCTGATTGCATCACCGGTATGGCCATTCTGTTGAAGATAGCCAACATATTGGTAAAAAAGTTCATCCATTTCGGGGAATTGACGAATTACCTCTGCATAACCTTTTTTGATGGCATCATGTTGCTGGGATTCACTTAATAGCTTGAGGCGCAACATGTGCAGAATGAGGCTGTCAGGGGTATCTTGTAATGCATTGGCTAGTAGGCTGATAGCTTGGCTCTGCTTACCAGTAGAATTAAGAATAACCGCTTTCAGGCTGAGGGCGTTTTCATGCTTTGGCTGCTCGGCTAGGACGATGTCGATATCGCTTTGGGCTCCCTCAATATCTTCATCTTTGTAGCGAATTGCGGCGCGTACATTATAAATCGCAATATCTTGCTGGTTTAGTTCTAATGCTTTTTCAAGGTTCTCTCTAGCGTCGGTTAGTTCACCAGAGAGTAAATAGAGCTGGGCTATTTTGACATATGCCATGTAGTTATCGGGTTTTAGCTTGATTGACCAAGCTAAATTGGAAAACATCTGTTTCCACTTCTTCTGTTGCTCATTTACCAGCGCTAAATGGTAGTAAGCATCGGCATTGTCAGGGTTAAGCTGTATGGCGTTACGTAGCTCTACATTCGCTTTGGCAAGTTCACCTGCTTCGTAATGAGTTATGCCATTTTGGTAAAATTTCGCCGCTTTTTCAGCCGGTGAGTCGCAGGCTGTAAGTGCGAGTGCTAGGCTCAATATGGTGGCAATTTTTAGTTTATTCATTGCTTAATCCTTGTCTGTCGCCGATGACGAAGAAATTCATTTTAATTAGGTATGTAGTCGGGCAGAATGTTGCCGATTTTATCGTAAAAACCCTTTAGACGCAGCTCTGCTTCTTCTGTTGATTCACCATTTTGAACTAAGGTAGTGAGTCGAACTAAGGCACCATCGGTACGATTCATCATTATTGAATCTGAGAGTAGGTGCCACTTCATTAGATATTCGTTAGCAATAACTCGTCCACGTTGTTGGAACCAGTAGTAGACAATTTGCTTGCTCTCCTCTTTCTGTACAATAGCCCTATTGATAGGTGCACCGCTATGGATGATTCTGTCAAACTCAGTAATCTCCCAGCCTCCTCCAGGTATGCAGACTCGAGGGGAGTGAGGCGAGACTCCTTTGCGCTGCGACTCATAGTAGGCCGCATAGAAGTTAAGGTGTTGGGCTTCATCGTCAACATAGTCGATGAGTAAATAGTCACTAAAGCCTAGCTTATCGATGGTTTTGTTATCTAACGTATTACGGCTACCGTGCCAATTGCCAATTTCCATTGGGAATAGCACATAATCTTTGTATTCTGGGGAGATTTCTTCACGTCCTTCAATGCTGTTGACCACAATGAATGATGTGAATGATATGAGTAAAGTGCAGATAAATGGGGCTGCAAGATATTTTTTTTCACTGCCTGCTTCAGCTTTGGGTATGTCACCGTGCTCGGGTAAACCAAAAACCTCATTCCAGCGTTTAGCATTCTTACCAATGCAAGAGAGTAGGTAGATTTCGAATAATAGGAGAGCCATACAGGCCATAAAGA
>Ga0316204_10009552_pt1 | contig 12903 bp, 12 predicted proteins | sample 6monrhotite_MG_2_FD_205661 | JGI IMG/M metagenome (GOLD analysis project Ga0316204, IMG submission 205661) | Microbial mat bacterial communities from mineral coupon in-situ incubated in ocean water Damariscotta River, Maine, United States -... | ecosystem: Environmental > Aquatic > Marine >...
CAGCCCTCCGTCTGAGAACACCGAAAAGCTGAGCGCGACGGACTGTAATTGCAGCGCGATATAAGGGGTCGAGCCCAGCACCGCCATCAGGGTCACGATCACTGCAATGATCGTGCTTTTGCCATAGCGTGACGACAGAAGGTCCGCGATTGACGTGATACGTTGGGTGCGCCCGATCCGCACGAGTTTGCGTAAAAGCCACCACCAGCCAACAAAAACCAGCGTCGGCCCCAGATAGATCGCCAAAAACTCAAGCCCGTTTCGAACGGCCGAGCCAACCGCGCCGTAAAATGTCCAGGCGGTGGTGTAAATCGACAGCGACAACGTATAGACGATCGGCGAGCGCAGCCATCCAAGTTGGCCCTTTTGCGCCCTGAGGTCAGCCGCGAACGCCACCAGAAACAGAAAGCAGACATAAAGAACCGCAACCAGAACCAGTATGTTGAACGACAGCATCGGGCCTAGTCACCGCTTGTCGTGTCGCGCAACCGACGCGACAGGATCAAAGCCACCACTATCAGGACCAGCCAGACCGTGAACAAATAGATCGCCAGCGGTAATCCGTTTGCAGACGGCGCGTCGGCTGCAAATAAGAACGGCAGCGGAAACAGCAGGGCCACAACAGCCAGAACCGGAAACATCCTTGCCGCATCAATCAACCGTTTTTGCCGGTAACTGCGAAGATCCAGAAACTGCGGCGAGTTTGCGTCGCTCATGACGCCAGCTCGCGCACGGCTGCCAGCATTTCTTTGTTAGAGAACGGCTTGGTCATGAACACACTCACCCCCAGCGCCAGCGCCTCTTCGCGGTCTTTGGTCTGGCCCTTGGCGGTCAGCATCAAAACCGGCAACTCACGGGTGGCGTCCGTCGCACGCAGGTCTCGCAAAATCTCAAATCCGCTTTTGCCGGGCAGCATCACATCCAGCACCAACAGATCAGGGGCGCTTTTTTCAATGATGCTGGCGGCACTGGCACCGTCAGAATGCGTGGTGACACGCCAACCATCCTGCCTGAGGATGAAAGAGATCGCCTCGATGATGTTTGGCTCATCCTCAATCAAAAGGACATGTTTGCCCATCTCAGCCTTCCCCCTTGTTAGCAGAGCCATATTGGCCAGTTTCTCGCCTGCATTGCAAGAGGTTCACAACGGTGCGCTGTGAATAGATGGCTCTCGGCGGACTGCGCAGCCTTCGCGGGCGCAAATTCGGCAACTCAGCCCAACGGATAGCAACGGTTTCCCTTCGATCACCGCATCTTCGCGCCGTGCGGCGTGAAACAACATGGTCGAGCGGACGACCTGCGCCCCTGCTGCCCCCGGCACTGGCTGATACGTGGCCATCGCCTCGGCCCGGAACACGCGATCCTCGACAGTTTCCAGCACCGCAGTTACGGGTGCATGCGGTCGGGTCATGGCCTGATACACCGGCCACAGCACACAGGCCGAGCCATAACGCGGCAGCGAAAACCCCGGAATGGGTTTACGCAACAGCACAGCCCCGGTGCCGTCACACACGATCAGGCCAAAGTCGGGCAAACTGCCTCCCGGCGGCAAAAACGCCAGTCGCCGGAAAACTGCGTCGGCTGTAACCTGAAACCGCGCGGCCAGGACCGCCGTGTCAAATCCGGTTTCAAGTGCTGCCTCAAGGAATGGCTCAAGCGGCATCCGACCTGCGTCGTCCTGATACAGCAACAACACGTCCGCTGCGATATGGCGCGCCGAGTGCGACGCAAGCCCGGTGGACTGTTCGATCAATGACATCACCATTTCCGGGCCGCTGGCTTCAAGATCGGCAAAATGGAAATGGTGTCGCTCCAAAAAAGCCTCAACCTCATCAAGGGGCGTGGTCAGGGTTTGCCCGCCCTCAGCCAATTGATCGAAGTAACTGACCATCGCCTGAGACAAATCAGACAGGCGGCTGCTTTCTTCGTAAATATTGGTCTGGAACCGCCGCTGTTGCAGCTGTTCCATTGTATCGACCTGCGTCAGAATACCCGAGGTCGCACGGATCGCGGTGACGCTTGATAGCATCTCGTGCAAAGATTCCGACAGGAACGGATCATGGGTCAGACGGTCACTTAATGCCTCAACCGTATGTTCATACTGATCGCCCCGCCTCTGCATCTTGGCAACCAGACCCGCCCATCCCGGAAACCGACTGACCAGTTCTTCGACCCGGTCAAGTTCCACCGGATTGTCAGCCTGCGCCGCTGCGGTTTGCAATTCTTGCACCAACGCGCTGTCGGCCCCTTCAAGCAACTGGGCGATCTCAAGGTCCAGAACTTCAGCGATGTCGAGTAAAACCTTGCCAGCGATTCCCCGTCGGTTGTGTTCAATCAGGTTGAGATAGGACGCCGAGATCCCGGCCCGTCGGGCGAGATCCGCTTGTTTCAGCCCACGAGCTTCGCGTCGCTCGCGTATCCGGGATCCGACCAAGGTGCGCGGCATAGGAAAACCTCGTTAAAATTCAAGTGTCTACTTCACCATTTGTAAAGTTATTTACTCATATTGCAATACGGATGTATAATTATTTACAAAAAAACCGTTTTACAACAATAATTTGTTGCGTCGTTTACTATTTTAACGAAATAATATGACCAGCCACACATCTGGCCTGTCGCACTCATTTCCGAGAGCGACTTACATATGACGCGAATGGGAGGAAATTCATGTCCACATTTAATCCGACACGTCGGGGTTTGCTGAAAACTGGGGCCGTTGCTGGTGCTGGTATGGCAATGCCGCTGGTCTTTACCGGGTCCGCTGGTGCGTATACCAACGAACCAACAGGTGGTTCCGTTACTCTTGGCTTTAACGTGCCGCAATCAGGCCCGTACGCTGATGAGGGTGCAGACGAACTGCGCGCTTATGAGCTGGCTGTTGAGCACCTGAACGGTGGTGGCGACGGCGGGATGATGGAAACATTCTCGTCCAAAGCGCTGCAAGGCAATGGTATCCTCGGCAAGAAAGTCGAATTCGTAACAGGCGACACGCAGACAAAATCTGACGCGGCGCGCGCTTCTGCGAAATCCATGATCGAAAAAGACGGCGCAGTGATGATCACTGGCGGCTCTTCTTCGGGTGTTGCGATTGCGGTTCAGGGCTTGTGCCAGGACGCAGGCGTGATCTTCATGGCGGGTCTGACCCACTCCAACGACACAACTGGTAAAGATAAGAAAGCCAACGGCTTCCGTCACTTCTTTAACGGTTACATGTCTGGTGCGGCTCTGGCCCCTGTGCTTGAGAAAATGTACGGCAAAGACCGTAAGGCTTACCACCTGACTGCAGACTATACTTGGGGTTGGACTCAGCAAGAATCCATCCAGGCTGCAACCGAAGGTAAAGGCTGGGAAACGGTCAACAACGTTCTGACACCGCTGGCGACAACTGACTTCTCGTCGTATGTTGCTCCGGTTCTGAACTCTGGTGCTGACGTTCTGGTTCTGAACCACTACGGCGGTAACATGGTCAACTCGCTGACGGCTGCTGTTCAGTTCGGTCTGCGTGACAAACAAGTCAACGGCAAGAACTTTGAAATCGTTGTTCCTTTGTACTCGCGCCTGATGGCTCGTGGTGCTGGTGCCAACGTTAAAGGTATCTTCGGTTCAACAAACTGGCATTGGTCCCTGTCGGATGAAGGCTCCAAAGCTTTCGTTAAATCCTTCGGCACCAAATACGGCTTCCCGCCAAGCCAGGCTGCACACACTGTTTACTGTCAGACCCTGCTTTATGCAGACGCTTGTGAGCGTGCTGGCACATTCAACCCGTGTGGCGTTGTTGAAGCGCTTGAAGGCTTTAAATTCTCGGGTCTGGGCAACGGTGATGTTGAGTACCGTGCCGAAGATCACCAGTGCTTCAAAGACGTGCTGGTTGTGAAGGGTAAAGAAAACCCGACTTCCGAGTTTGACCTTCTGGAAGTTGTCGAAGTGACCCCACGTGCACAAGTTGAGTACGCGGCTGATCACCCGATGTTTGCAGGTGGTGCACTGGGTCAGTGTAACGCCGGCTAAAACGGATCCCCTCTCAGGGGCCCTTCCCGACCGCGTTCAAAACCTCCCCGGTTGGACGCGGTCGGGTTTTCCGGTAAAGATGACCGGCTTTCTTCTAATAATATGAATAATGGGTGGGAAAGATGGACGCAATCCTTCTGCAAATCCTGAACGGGCTCGACAAGGGTAGTGCTTACGCTCTGATTGCGCTTGGTCTGACACTGATCTTCGGCACGCTTGGCGTTGTCAACTTCGCCCACGGGGCGATTTTTATGATTGGTGCCTTCACGGCCGTAACGCTCAGTAAAATTTTGTCGGCATCGTTTATTACGATTGACCCGACGCAACAGAACTTCCTCGGGCAGCCGCTTGAAGTTAAAACGCCTTATCTGGTTGGCTGGTTCGGTGAAAGCACCGGCATGGCGATCATCGACTGGGCGGTGCCTCTGGCAATTATCTTTTCCATCCCCATCATGCTGTTCGTCGGCTACGCAATGGAGCGTGGCCTGATCAAGCATTTCTATCACCGGGAACATGCGGATCAGATCCTTGTGACCTTTGGCCTGGCGATTGTTCTGCAAGAGATCATCAAAGCGTTTTACGGCGCGAACCCGATCCCGACACCAGCACCGGACATGTTCCGCGGCTCGTTTGATTTCGGGGTTTGGATTGGCTACGCAGAAAACGCGATCATCTATCCATATTGGCGCCTGGTCTACTTTTTGTTCGCTGGCATCGTGATCACCGCCGTCTTCTCGTTCCTGCGCTTCACCACCTTTGGGATGGTCGTGCGGGCCGGGATGGCCGACCGCGAAACGGTTGGCTTGTTGGGCATCAATATCGACAAACGCTTTACCATTATGTTCGGGGTCGCGGCAGCTGTCGCCGGTCTTGCGGGCGTGATGTACACACCGATCAACTCGCCGAATTACCACATGGGCATGGATTTTCTTGTGCTTTCCTTTGTGGTTGTGGTTGTTGGCGGCATGGGGTCACTTCCCGGTGCTGTGCTAGCCGGCTTCCTTCTTGGAATTCTGGAAAGCTTCGCATCCATGAACTTTTTCAAAATGATCGTACCTGGCATCGACCAGATCATCATCTACCTCGTTGCCATTGTGATCCTTCTGACCCGCCCACGCGGTCTGATGGGGCGCAAAGGCGTGATGGAGGAATAGGGCAATGTTCGGACTTACTCAAAAAGACACTAAATTTCTGCTGATCGTCATCTTCCTGACAATGGCGACGCCGATCCTTCTGCAACCTTTTGCCGAGGACAGTGGTCTGGCGCAGTTCAACGCGGGCTATCCCGACTTGATGCAGCGTTTTGCGATCTTTGGCATCTTTGCCATCGGCTTTAACATCCTCTTTGGTCTGACCGGCTATCTTTCGTTCGGCCACGCGGCTTTTCTGGGTGTCGGGTCATATTCGACAGTCTGGATGTTCAAGCTGCTCAGCTATAACGTGATGCCTGGCCTTATTCTGGGTGTCATCATGTCGGGTATCTTTGCGCTCGGCATTGGTTATATCAGCCTCAGACGGTCCGGGATCTACTTTTCGATCCTGACACTGGCCTTCGCACAGATGAGCTTTAACCTTGCTTATTCGGTTCTGACCCCCCTGACCAACGGCGAAACCGGCTTGCAGGTTTATGCGTCTGATCCGCAAATCCTGATGGGGGAAGGTGCACTGACAACAACCCACTTCTTTGGCATTGCGATGGGCTCATCCTGGCAAGTCGAATTCCTGGGGCGTCTGTTCACCTTTAACTTTGGCTACTACTTCTGTGCAGTCATCGCGGTTCTGGCCTTTTATATGAGCCTGCGTATTTTCCGCTCACCTTTCGGGCTGATGTTGCGCGCGATCAAAACCAACCAGACACGCCTGAACTATACTGGTCTGAACTCACGTCCTTACACATTGGCCGCGTTCGTGATCTCTGGCATGTATGCCGGTCTTGCCGGTGGCCTGCTGGCCTCGATGGATCCGCTGGCTGGTGCTGAGCGGATGCAATGGACAGCGTCCGGTGAGGTTGTTCTGATGACCATCCTTGGCGGAGCGGGAACCCTGATGGGGCCGGTTCTGGGCGCAGGGTTCATCAAGTATTTCGAGAACATCTTCTCGAAAATCAACGATACGGTTCTGCACGGCTGGTTTGCCTGGTTGCCGGATGGTCTGGAAGACGCACTGATCTATCTTATCCACCCGTTTGTGGGCAAAGGCTGGCACCTGACCCTTGGCCTGTTGTTCATGATGGTCGTGATCTTCCTGCCAGGTGGACTGGTAGAAGGTGGCCAACGGATCTGGGCGCTTATCCGTCGCAAAAAGAAAGACGGCGCTGGTCCTGATGCGGAACATCATCCGAAACCAACTCCCCACGTGGCTGAGTAATGGAGGCGAAAATGGGAATTCTTGAAGTCAAAGATGTCTCCAAGCGTTTCGGCGGCCTACAGGCCCTCGGTGACGTCAACCTGAGTGTGAAGGAAAACACCGTTCACGCGATTATCGGCCCGAACGGGGCCGGTAAATCCACCCTCTTGAACTGCTTTGTCGGCAAACTCATCCCGGATACCGGATCGGTCACGTTCAACGGCCACTCTCTGCTTGGTAAGAAACCTTTTGAGATCAACCAACTGGGTGTATCCCGCGTATTTCAGACACCAGAGATCTTTGATGATCTCACCGTGTTTGAGAACGTGATGATCCCGTGTTTTGCAAAACGGGACGGCGCGTTCCGGCTGCATGCTTTTGAGACCGTCGGTGCCGAAACCGACATCATCGAAAAGGCCGAGCAGATGTTGATTGACGTCAACATGCAGGACAAGAAAGACATGAATGCGGCCAGCCTGTCACGCGGTGACAAACGTCGGCTGGAAATGGCGATGTGTCTGTCGCAGGATCCAAAACTGTTGTTGCTGGATGAACCAACCGCCGGTATGGCACGGGCTGACACCAACAACACGATTGATCTGTTGAAGGAAATCAAGGCCACGCGGGACATCACAATGGCGATCATCGAGCACGACATGCATGTTGTGTTCTCTCTGGCCGAACGGATCACCGTTCTGGCGCAGGGCACACCGATCGTCGAGGACGTACCGGAAAACATCAAAGGTCACCCGAAGGTCCAAGAGGCCTATCTCGGCACAGCGCATTAAGGGGGCGGTACTATGACAATTATCGACGACAGCAAGCTGACTTCGCGTGAAAGACCCGATTTCTCAAAGCACGCCAATCAGGCGGCAACGGCGCCGGCCTATTTCTCGGTCTACGATATTCACGCTTACTATGGTGAAAGTTATATCGTGCAGGGCGTCAGCTTTAACGTCCATGAAGGCGAAATTCTGGCCCTGTTGGGCCGGAACGGCGCTGGCAAAACCTCGACCTTGCGGGCCATTGCGCGCGCAAGCGACCCGGTTCTGACCCATGGCGAGATTTGGCTTGACCATCAGGCGCTTCACAAAATGGCCTCATATGAAGCCGCGCAATGTGGTGTCAGCCTTGTCCCCGAAGATCGCCGGATCATCCAGGGCCTGACGGTTGAGGAAAACATCCAGCTGGCGCAAATCGCCCCGCCTATCGGTTGGTCGCTCGACCGGATCTATGATCTGTTCCCACGCCTCGGCGAGCGCCGCAAACAGGAAGGCACCACGCTTTCTGGTGGCGAGCAACAGATGCTGGCCATTGGCCGGGCTTTGGCGCGGGACATCAAGGTTCTGCTGCTGGACGAGCCTTATGAGGGTCTTGCGCCCGTGATTGTGCAAGAGATCGAAAAGACTCTGCGCATCATCAAGGAACAGGGCATCACCACTGTGATTGTCGAGCAGAACGCGGTCGCGGCGCTGAACCTCGCAGATCGTGCGGTGATCCTTGATACCGGCAGCGTGGTCTTTGACGGCACCGCCCAAGAGGTGCTGGACAACGAGACCCTGCGCCACGAATACCTGGCCATCTGATCGAAATCATGGAAATCCCCGCCCTGAGCGGGGATTTTTGTAAGTGACATCCTTGCTGCGCCGGATATTGTCCGGGGCGATACTATTTACCAACCAGAGGAAACGGGACCTATGACCGCTCACAAGCTTTACGCGCCCTCCCCCGAATTTGTGAAAAACGCCCTGATTGACGAGGCGAAATACACCGAAATGTACGCAGCCTCGATCGCTGACCCGGACGCCTTTTGGGGCGAGCAGGGCAAGCGGCTTGACTGGATGACGCCTTACACCAAAGTGCGCAATGTCTCGTTTGAACACCCGGATGTGTCGATCAAGTGGTATGAAGACGGCGAGCTGAACGTTTCGGCCAACTGCGTTGACCGTCATCTGGCCACCCGTGGCGATCAGACCGCGATCATCTGGGAGCCTGATGATTTTGACGCGCCCTCGCGCCACATCACTTATAAAGAATTGCACAGCGAAGTTTCTAAGCTGGCCAACGTTTACAAATCCCTTGGCGTAGGCAAAGGCGACAGGGTCGTGCTTTACATGCCAATGATCCCGGAAGCGGCCTATGCGATGCTGGCCTGCACGCGGATCGGGGCGGTTCATTCCATTGTTTTTGCTGGTTTCTCACCCGAAGCGTTGGCGGCTCGTGTTGGCGGCAGCAAAGCCTCGCTGGTGGTCACCGCCGACCAAGCCCCGCGCGGTGGACGCAACACGCCGCTTAAAACCAATGTCGACAAGGCGTTAGACATCTGCGGTGACGTCACAACCCTCGTGGTCGAGCGTACCGGCGGCGATGTTCCGATGAAAGAGGGCCGCGACGTTTCTTACAACGCTGCGATGGCAGACGCCTCGGCCGAGTGCGCACCAGAGCCGATGAATGCCGAAGACCCGCTGTTCATCCTCTATACATCCGGCTCTACCGGTATGCCCAAAGGGGTTGTCCACTCCACGGGCGGCTATCTGGTTTACGCCTCGATGACCCACGAGTTGGTCTTTGATTATCACGAGGGCGATGTCTTTTGGTGTACCGCCGATGTCGGCTGGGTCACCGGGCACAGCTATATCGTTTATGGCCCGCTGGCCAACGGCGCGACCACGCTGATGTTTGAGGGCGTGCCGACCTATCCGGATGCCTCGCGTTTTTGGCAGGTCTGTGAAGAGCACAAGGTCAACCAGTTCTACACCGCACCGACGGCCATTCGCGCGTTGATGGCGCAGGGGGACGACTATGTCACCAAATGCGATCTGTCCTCGCTGAAAGTTCTGGGCACCGTGGGTGAGCCGATCAATCCGGAGGCCTGGAACTGGTACAACGAAGTTGTTGGCAAAGGCACCTGCCCGATTGTTGACACCTGGTGGCAGACCGAAACCGGCGGCCATTTGCTGACCCCCCTGCCTGGCGCGATTGCCGCCAAACCCGGCTCGGCGACGCGCCCCTTCTTTGGGGTTGAACCGGTCATTCTGGAGCCATCCACTGGCGAAGAAATCACCACGACCGAGGCCGAAGGTGTGCTGTGCTTCAAGCAAAGCTGGCCCGGCCAGATGCGCACAGTTTACGGCGATCACGAACGTTTCGTGAAGACGTATTTCGCGGATTACAAAGGCTACTATTTCTCAGGCGATGGCTGCCGCCGCGACGCAGATGGGTATTACTGGATCACCGGTCGTGTTGATGACGTGATCAACGTGTCCGGCCACCGTATGGGCACAGCCGAGGTCGAAAGCGCGCTTGTTGCGCATCCGAAAGTCTCGGAAGCTGCGGTTGTTGGTTATCCGCACGACATCAAGGGTCAGGGCATCTATGCCTATGTCACCCTGATGGCGGGTCAGGAATATACTGACGAGTTGCGCAAAGAGCTGAGCGATTGGGTCCGCAAGGAAATCGGCCCGATTGCCAAGCCGGATCTGATCCAATGGGCCCCCGGCCTGCCAAAAACCCGGTCCGGCAAAATCATGCGTCGTATCTTGCGCAAAATTGCGGAAAACGACTTTGACGCGCTTGGGGATACCTCGACATTGGCCGAACCGGCTGTGGTCGAAGACCTGATCGACAACCGCATGAACCTGAAGTAATCAATTTTTAGGTTTGATGCGTTGAAAATTTGGCCGGGGGCACAATGCCTCCGGCCTTTTTTGTGAAGATGACCCTGTCAGAACCCCAGCCGAGCCGTCAGAGGGCGGAACAATCGCCCCAATTTCAATAGTTTTGGGCGCGCAACAAAATGCCACCAAAAAATTGAACGTATCTTGCGGCTTTGATTGGCCTCTGACTGATATTGGAATTGTCTGCCGCGCACAGCCTGAGGGTTTCCGGATATTATCGCATTAATGTCATGCCGTAAGTCTGCTTTGAACGTTCCATACCAGTCACGAACCTCGATCTGTTTCGCCTTCAACTTTTTGGGGTCATTCATTATGGCCGCGACGTGATTTGCAGCCTCGGGCCAGCTGTCACATGTCACTAAGGGGTGGTCGCCATAGATGAACTTAAAATAGTCAATTCCATAGAATTTTATGAAAACCGGAATGGCGCCGTGTTCTAAAGCTTCCATTGCACGATAACAATCCGGGCTGATGTTGCCCATCGAGCAGGGGACAAATGCGGTTGATCTGTACTGTTGCCCAACCCGTTCTGGTGAGAGCGCGTCGTCGGTCATCCAACCTTTAACGATATGTTCAAACCCGTTGCCAATTGGCCTGAAGGCATTCAGCATTCTCTGCCTATCCGATTTTATGGCTCCAAAAAAACTCCAGATACATTTCTTATTGAACCACTTTTCATCCGTTTCAAGTTTCGAGCGAAATCCATCCACATATCCAACCGGCAGGGTATATACGCCTCGGGAAGACTTGCTCGGGTCAAAATATGTCCTGAAAACGACTTTGGCCCGTGCGTAGTAATCAGTGTCATGCTCAAAGCGTTCATCCGAAAGGTGGAGAAGAACATAGTCACCTTCGAGGTCATATACTCGTTTTTGGCATTCATCGTCCAAGCGCAGATGATTGCCAAAGCATATATTGATCGGGATTTCAGAGGTTGCATCTGCAAGGCTGAAAACATCACAGATGTAGTCCTGATCACACAAAGTGCCATCGACCTCATTTTCAGACAACCAATTTAGCTGTTTTGAGTTTGTGGAAATAGTCATACGCAACTTTCCCAATACCGGCCTAAATATTCAATCTCTGAGTTTCGTGATGTACCCTACCCCATCTGACGCCAACGCCGACACCACAGATTTGGGTCTTCATCTGTGAACCACAATAAGCTGGGGCAACGCGACTACTTTAAACCGTCTGGCCTGTGGGGCAAATGGTTGCAAATCACACCTTATTCTGGGGTTTTTCTGTTCATTCCACTGCGTTTGCCGCAGACTGGATTTGTTCAAGATCGGATTTTCTGAGGGCCCTATGGATTACCAATTCACAAACAACTGGTTTGAGTCGTCTACAAAAGGAGTTTGGGATGATTTCCTTCCGTTCATCGCGCCGCAAAAGGTGTTGGAAGTCGGATCATATGAGGGTGCAAGTACATGTTACTTAATAGAAAACCTTGATAAGACTGCAAAGTTGGAAATTCATTGCATTGATACGTGGGACGGAAGCGCCGAGTTTTTCACGGATGAATATGCCGATGTTGATATGACCAGCGTTGAACAGCGGTTCGATGAAAACACGCGTCTGGCGTTGCAAAAAACCAAGGCCAAACAGGTCACGGATGTAAACTTGATCAAGCACAAAGGCCGGTCAGATCATCATTTGCCACGACTGTTGGCCGATGGGAACAAAAGCACATTTGATCTCATCTATATCGACGGCTCGCATCAGGCCCCGGACGTCATCAGCGACGCAATTATGGGGTTCCAATTGTTGCAGGTTGGCGGGGTCATGGTGTTTGATGATTACTTATGGGCCGAGGACCTCCCCCAGGGACGCGACTTGTTGCGGTGTCCAAAACCAGCCATCGACGCGTTCACCAATCTCTATTTCCGCAAGGTCGAGGTGATCAAGGCCCCGCTTTACCAGCTTTTCGTCCGCAAAACCTCTGAATAAGCCCGTTGATTTCGGGTTGGTAGTTCGGTTTACCGGCGTTCAAGTCATAGACATTGCTAAAGAAACTAAGCTGCTGCTGACCAGAGCCAGAGTCCCGTCCCGATATCCGGCGGAACATATGTGTCTTGCCTCGTTCGTGGTTTTGAAAAACCACTAGTTGCCGGATGATTGGCATGCCTGAGTGTCAAGATTCAGGGACTGTGGTGCGTACCAGATCACTTCGGACACCACATAATTGGTATCGTCACTGCCGGGTTTGGTGTTCACAATCTCTAGTGAGACCTCACCGTTGGGGTCCACTTCAAAAAACCGACCTTGTTGTGATGAAGCGACAAGTATTTCGCCAGTGTCCAAAACCTGATGTTTACCCCGAATACGGGTAAAGAAATCGTTCTTCCGACCATCAAATAGTGTGCTTTTCTCAAAATTCTCAGGACTGATTGATACAATTTCACTGAAGTTTTGTGTCATTCGATTGTTTAAAATCGTTACTGTTCCGTTGGAATTCCAATCCGGATCATGTTGACGTTCTGTTGCACCCATTCTCCACCATTTAATATGTCGGGTATCAGGATCGACAACAAACACCAGATTGAGGGACCTTAAACTCACAAGAAGATCGCCCGCGCTGAAGTCAGGAAAGCTGCTTTCCATAGCGCTTGGCAATGGCTCGACATCATTGCGATGGAATCTGTCACCCATCCAGCCACCGTGATAGTTACGCGGATTTTCATGCTCATTGTCAGCACCATTATTTTGGCGAATTCCCAAAATATCAATCATCGGATTTGCGTCAATGATGTCCTGAAATTCGATCACTCGAAGCAAACTACCATCTGAAACTGAAACTTGGGCTAAACTGTTTCCAGAAAACGACCACACGGTCTCACCTTTGCCATCCAGCGAAACGGTATGATTAAAA
>Ga0316204_10009553_pt1 | contig 12901 bp, 11 predicted proteins | sample 6monrhotite_MG_2_FD_205661 | JGI IMG/M metagenome (GOLD analysis project Ga0316204, IMG submission 205661) | Microbial mat bacterial communities from mineral coupon in-situ incubated in ocean water Damariscotta River, Maine, United States -... | ecosystem: Environmental > Aquatic > Marine >...
TACGGACGAAAAGATCTGCCATGGCAGCAGGCAGTCACACCTTATCGTGTGTGGATCTCCGAGATCATGTTGCAGCAGACTCAAGTGGCAACCGTTATCCCTTACTTTGAGCGCTTTATGCAGCGCTTCGCAACAGTTCAGCTATTAGCAGAAGCACCTGAGGATGAAGTGCTACACCATTGGTCTGGACTTGGTTATTACGCCCGAGCACGTAATCTACACAAGGCCGCGCAGTTTATTGTTGCTGAGTATGGTGGTGAATTTCCAAATTCACAGGAGCAAATGCAGGCGCTGCCCGGTATTGGCCGCTCTACAGCAGGCGCCATTTTGTCTTTGGCCATGGGGCAGCAAGAGCCCATACTGGATGGCAACGTGAAACGCGTCCTGGCGCGCCATCGAGCAATAGAGGGCTGGCCTGGGCAGGGTATTGTTCAAAAGCAATTATGGCGGCTGTCTGAGGAGCTTACGCCAGAGGTGCGTACTGCGTCCTACAATCAGGCGATGATGGACATGGGCGCGACGCTTTGCACGCGTAGCCAGCCTCGTTGCCCAGAATGTCCCGTGGCTGAAACCTGTCTGGCATTCCAGCAGGGTAGCTGGCAATCTTACCCGGGAAAGAAACCGAAAAAGGCATTGCCTGTCCGTAACGTACAGATGCTGATGCTACGCAACCCCTCTGGAGAGGTCTTGTTACGTAAGCGTCCAGCACAGGGCGTTTGGGGTGGGCTATGGAGCTTTCCCGAGGTTGCTGTTGAAGATGACCCGATGCAGTGGTGTGAGAGTAAATTCCTGTCTGTAACCGGTGAAAAACGCCAGCTGAACATACGGCGTCATACCTTCAGTCACTTCCATCTAGACATTACGCCCCTTGAAATCCTGCTTGAGGAACCGGGTTGCCGTGTATTGGAGGCAGATCAGTGGGTCTGGTATAACCCTTTACAACCTGATGAACGTGGGCTGGCAGCACCGGTGACGCGTTTACTCAACGAATTAACTTAAGGAAATTGATCATGGGCGAAGTAGTTCAGTGTGTAAAACTTAAGCGCGAAGCAGAAGGGCTGGATCGTCAGCCGTATCCTGGAGACCTCGGTAAGCGGGTGTTTGAAAATGTTTCTAAAGAAGCCTGGGCTGAATGGCTGGGCCAGCAGACAATGCTGTTAAATGAGTACCGCCTTAGTCCTATCGACCCCAAGGCACGTACTTTTTTGGAAGAGCAAATGGAAAAATTCTTCTTTGGTGACGGCGTTGTAACACCGCCAGATTTCAAAGCTCAGTAACTTTCCTGCGTAAAGGTCTTGACGTGAGAGCGTTTCGCCGTTTAAATACGCCCCCTCTAGCGCATCGGCAATAACTGGTGTGTGAGAAACAAAGCCCGGATAGCTCAGTCGGTAGAGCAGAGGATTGAAAATCCTCGTGTCCCTGGTTCGATTCCAGGTCCGGGCACCATATATAGAAAGGCCTGCGAGAAATCGCGGGCTTTTTGCGTTTTAGGGGTGTGGCAATAATGTGTCTAATGCAGAAGATTAGATCTGATTGGGTGCTATCTGCCAGATTAGGTAGTGTGGCTGCTCACGGCTAAAAGCGGACATTGCTGATTTTCAACCGCGTCTAACTCTTTTGGTTTAGGTGGCGAAGCTGTTGATATAAAAAATGTTACACAAACACCCCCCCCGCACGATGGCGGGGTTCGAAGTGAAGCGTGCAAACATTTGCTTTATCAAATATTAGCTATGCATTTTTCGCCGTGCTGCACCGAATAAGCCTAAAAGGCCGAGGCTGAAAAGCAAATATGCTGCCGGAACCGGAACGGGTGACGCTGATACTTCGCCCGTTACACGGAACAGCGCGCTACCGGTGTAGATGTGCTCAAAATCCTTGGCGTTCGATCCGGTGTCATTGTCGAACAGGTCACCTGCTAATGCATCGGGTTCGCCAATAGGGTCACCGGCGAACGCCACGTATTGTGTGCCGCCATTAGCATCCGCTGTAAGCCAATACGAGAAGCCGTCGCCGACGAGGGGGAATGCGGCGGGGGTTGCGACGTGAGCCAAGTCGCCGACATACGACGCAACGATGTCGAAGACTCCGTTGTTGGCTGTGCTCCAACCATTATAAAACGAGCTGTTACCGCCAAAGGCATTCCAAAGCGCCGACACCTGCACGCGGGAGGCGTACGCCCATCCCTCGAATTCCTGACCAGCGCCTAACTTAGAGCTAATGTCATTGTATGATCGCCCAGCCGTTACAGTTAAATCGAGCCACTCTAATCCTGTAGTTGTGTCCTGCGTAATGAGATTGTCACCAGCAACTTTCCAGTCGGCGTTAGCGACGGTAAGGACGCCAGCGCTTGAATTAAATGATACAAAAGTGAGGCAGAAAGCCGCTATTCCAGCAAAAGATCTAATAGTCATGCAATGTCCTTATGGATGGCAACGATGGTATTAATATTCATAAAACCTTTGGCAGTTAACGTGCCAAAAATAAAATATCGATATTAATCATCGAGTTATTTTTTAGTTTTATTAACTTGGATCATTAAATGTAAAAAAGATTGATACTTCACGGGAGTTTAAATCTGAAATAGATATTCTTAATCGATTAAATGACCTTATCGCAAATAATTAGGTGAAAATTGCTGACTTATTTGATAGTTAATCATTTTTGGTCTGCTTTTCGTAGTGAGGGTATCAGCATAAGTGTATAAAATACTGACATTCGCAGTTTGTCTGCAGGTAATATGTCTAGCTCCCGAGTGGGAGAATGGGGATAAAAAGTATTGATTCGTGATGTTTGCAAGTTTATTTTTATGGTCTGCTTTGAGTCACTAGCTGACATTAGTGCTTGTAAGTTCGCCTTCAATTCGACGTGCAGCAGATCTTAAGTGGTCGCCAGCAAGATGCGCATAGCGTAGAACCATCTCAAATGAGGCTCAGCCGCCGAGTTCCTGTAGCTCTTGAAGGCTTGTGCCATTCTGTACGTGCCATGATGCCCATGTGTGGCGTAAGTCATGCCAGCGGAAGTCTTCAATGCCTGCTCGAACAAGAGCCCTTTTCCATGCGCTGGTTGTTGTTCGATCTACGGGCTTTCCTTGATATGTGAATGCATAGAATTTATTTTTTCCTGCTGGCTATTTAGAACATTTATAGCGTTTGAATTTAATGGGATGGCAAGCGTTATTTTGATTTTTATTGATTGCATGTACCCAGGCCATTTCGCGATTTATGTCTACTTGATCACAGCATAAATAACTGACGTTACGTTGTCGTAGACCTGTAGCGAGAGCAAATGTTGCCATAGAGGCTAAATATTCTGGCAGTTCTGAAATGAGCTTAGTTGCTTTATTTCTGGTAATCCAACGTACGCGCTTTTTAGGTTTAGGAAATAATTTTATACGCGGTACTTTATTTACACCCCTCTCCAGCATTAGTTAACTTTGTGTTATTAATGCTAGGTGTTGATAGTTGGTTGGGAGTGTAGAGGTAGATGTTCGGAATTTACAGAACGATTCTTGCCCTGGCAGTGGTTCTACATCATTGCGATCTGTATCGAATAGGGGGGTACGCTGTGATGGCCTTTTTTGTTCTATCGGGTTTCCTCATGTCATTGCTGGTTTGTGAGACGTATAAGGGGCGTATTAGAGCTTTTGCAATGAACCGTTTTCTTCGTCTATACCCTACCTATTGGTTTACGATGCTACTTATGGCTTTGTTACTTTGGCTTGGGCTGCCGCTCTCAAGAGAAGATGTCGGTATCCCCCCTCTTGCTCAATTAATACCTGATATCTTATATGTTAATTACTGGAAAGATAACCCGCAGTTGCTGCTTACATCCTGGGCAGTTACAAATGAAATTGTATTTTATTGCCTTATTGCACTGGGTATATCTGCCTCACAAGTACGGGCTCTAGTATGGTTGTTTATCTCAATTATTATGTATTTTGTTGTTCAGGTATTCTCATCGGCTGAGTCTGACTTACGATATTTCTCACCAGTCGCGGCATCACTGCCTTTCGCAATTGGGGCTGTAGCTTACCATTTTCGAAATGTGGTAAGTGCCGCCAATATTGTTCCTCTGGGAATTGTAGCTGGTGCAGCGATGCTTCTATGTATTTTTATAGATGCTGCTGGTGTAACTAAACCACCGACACAACTGCTTTTTCTTTTAGCAACAGCATTTTTTACTCTTAGCCTTTTTCATTCTGCTAAAAAAGCACGTGCGTTAAAGTGGGTAGATGATCAAATAGGTGCTCTTAGCTACCCTGTGTATCTGAATCATTTTGGTGCGATGATGGTAGCTCTTCTTTTGGTAGAGCGTAGCGCTCAAGCAAATTTTATTTTATATACGGTTGTGATTTCATTGGCATTGGCAATGTTGAATAACATTGTGGTTGATGTGCCTATTAACAAAGTTCGTAATAGTTTAAGGCGTAGTTAGATCATCTGTTTCGCTTTTATGTGGGTGTCGTTATTTCTTTACAGATTTCTAAATCTTATTATTAAGAGTTATCAAAAAAAGTTCATGGCTGAGGGTAGAGGGAGACTAAGGAGCTGCCTGCTATCTAGGTTAGCTTAGGCTTTCTTTCTTACGATAACGTCTACATAATGTAGGTGCGGAAATGAATCTGAAAGCTGTTTCATCTTGTCTACAACATAAGATAATTCGTTAAATTCAAATTCTGTATCGCCGTGAATTTCATCAATGACGCAGCCTGAATGGAAATGCTTCTGAATATATTGAATTAGAGAAAGTTCATTATTATTTTGTCTACGTGATAGGTAGGGTGAGTATTCAAAAATCAAGATGTCTGCTTGTGAAAGAAACTCGCTGCCACCCTCAACTATCGCAGCTTCTGCCCCCTGTGTGTCAATTTTAACCACGATCGGGTGTTTGATGTCATTGATGCTCAAGGCGTCATCTAACCGGTCTGCCTGAATACATACTGTTTTTCGGCTACTTTCGTTAAATAATTCTTTTACATTGCTTCCATTTATACGGATTCGATGATCTCCTGAATTTGTTCCAGAGCGCTCGAAAATTAGCTCAGAACGTTTACTGTAGAGTGCAATGTTATGCAGTGTCATTAGATCACTCATGCCGGAAATCAGCATATTCAGTTTAAGAAAATAGAAGTTTCTTGGGTCTGGTTCAAAGCAGATGCAATTGATGCCGTGCTGTGCAACGGGAATAGATACTAGGCCAATGTTTGCTCCAATATCGATAAATGTTCCTTCTTTGGTACTCTTAAGGCTGTCAGTGATAAAGGCGACTAACGCAGTGGAATAAGTACCGTGTGTGACGTATTGGCCAATCGCATGTCGGTCGTAAGGGCTGCCAAAAAATTCACCACTCCTCCCGTTGTAAGAGATGCTTGATATGTTTAGCGCATGAGTTAAGCCATCTAAAATGACAAGGTTAAATGATTTAGGGAAAATCGAAAATAGCCTATATATTAGGCGTTGAAAGAGTAATCCGAATTTTATTTTTAATTTATGTATTTGGAAGTCTAGCATAAGGGGGGATCATCTATATTCGTAAGTTTTCTCGAGCCATTTAAGGTTGATCTTGTAGATGCTACCTTTAGGGCCAGAGCCATTTTTTGGATGAAAGTCTTTTATAAGTCTAAAGGCTAGCGGTAAGTTCTCAGTCATCTTTCGAGCGTATGAAGGAAAAGCGGCATTGCCGTCAAGAATTACCAGTAACTCTGTTTGATATTTCAGAATTCTTTGTACTGATAATAGGTGATTTTCATCATTGAGTAATTGATAACTAACTCTCTGGGTATACAAAGGTAAAACGCCCCAGTCAGTTGTTGCTATTACGGTTTCTTTATCGGTAATTGATTGGACATATTGCCCCATATCTTTGAGAGTAGTGTTGGCATTCTGATAGTAGTTTATTCGGTCAGGGCTACTTTTTTTAACGATTGAGATTGTGCCGCTTATCGCAATTGATGCGAAGAGTGTGGTAGCTAAAAATGTAAAAACCTTTTTAGATATGCCATTTTTTAAGAAAGAATAGTATCTGTAGATGCCGAGTGTGCCAATTATAGTAATAAAGGGAATAACAGAAAGCCAATATCTCGACAGGATGTAGAGGTTGTGTGCGCTCATGGTTTTAAAGATTAAAAAACCAGCAAGACTAATGATTAATATCCTCTCCATGCTACTTGCTATGCGAAGCCAGAGGAGAAATCCAGGTACTAGGATTATTAAAAATATAGCAATGTCTGCTTCAAGTGAAAGTGAGGGTATGGCATTTTCAACAAAGGATCGGAAAACTTCTTGGGCTGTAAATAGCGTGTTATATATGCCGAGCATCCATGGCTCTTCTATCCACTCAGCTTGGTGAGAGTTGGGCGCATAGAGTTGAAGTCCCTTTAGCCCAAAGAAAAACGCGTTTGCCATATTGAAAGTATCTTCCGTATACAGGCGGTAATTTCGCCATGTCCAGAGCGCAAATGGTGTTATTGCTACAAGAAAAATACCGGCAGACTGAGGAATTGATAGCCATTTATTGTGGTTTGTTTTTAAAGAATTGATGAAAAAAGCTAATGCAAATGCGCCTATAACAAACAGGCCTTCAAAGCGCACCATGGGAGCTAGTGCGGTAAATACTATGCAGGCAGTTAGTGCTGTGTAGCTGCCTTCCTGCTCGTATTTTCTCCAAGATAATAGTGCAGAAAATATGAAAATCAGGAAGCTTCCACCGGATAGAATGGTGAAAATTTGATGTTGAAAGATAGTATTGCAAGCAAGAACAATGGGAACGGCTATACCTGCAATATTATATTTTTCATAATTGAAATAGCTTCTTGCTAGCCATAAGACAGTAATGACGATGGCAGAGCAGAAGAGATGCAGGACTAAAAAATTTAACCCGAAGATGGAAATTGGGATTAAAAGTAGCGTTGAAAGACCGGGGTAATAATGCAGATTAGGGTGCCCATTAAACCAGTAATTTCCAGAGTCTAGGATATTGAGTGTGGTGCCAATATATACCCCACCATCAGGTGAGTAGTGCCAGAAATTAGGTGCTACGTAAAGAAAGGCGGCGGAAATTACTATCAAAAGTAAAAACTGTAATATTTGGAGATTGCAAAAATTCTGACAAGACTTTACTGACAACCACGACTTCATTTATTTTCCTGTGAATCATACTTCTGTGAGGTCAAACTATAGCGATAATTCATATAAACTAATACTTTATAAGGATACAAGGAGTAATCTTCTCTGCTGGATAGTGTTTTTTGCGCAACCCTAAGGATCATCGGTAAGAATGCTCTGTCACAAACAAAAGTATTTAGATATGACTAAATGATAGATACTGGTTTAATCCATATTAATGGAATAGCTTAAAGCTTTCTGACTTCTCAATAATAGTCTAGCTGGTTGGTCACGTAAGTCGTTAGTGACACACAGATATTTAAACTTGGCCCACTATTGGTGCTTTATAAACAGTGCATTGATAAGTCATATTCTGCATGGCCATAATATTGATGGTACTGTATTTGCCTCTATTATCGATATTTTCCTATCAGAATGAATATTTGCTATTTGCAATACTCAAATCCTTGGAACCCCTTTTCACCGGGTGGTGTTGGCAGGGTAAATCATGAAGTTTTTAAGCGACTTTCTCGATCTCACACAGTGGAGGTGTTAACTGGCTGTATGAAAGGTATGCCTTCCGAGAGCAAAATAGATGGTGTTAAATACCGCCAGGTAGGGGGCTATCGTTCTAGAATAGCTAATCGTTTATATTTTTCATGGATGGCTTCAAATGTTGACATAAGTTCATTTGATATTGTTGTTATAGCTTGGGAAAGGTACGCGCCAGTTAGGATTAAGCTATGCGACAAGCCCGTAGTTCTTGAGTTACATGCTAATTTTTTTGATATACCAGCTAAGATTGGTGTTTTGGAGCCTTTGGCCCGATTTCTATTAGTAAGAGCTTTGCAAAAAGTAAAATACATAACAGCCGTTTCAAGAAATGTCATGGGTTCAGTATCGAATAAAAGTATCCATTTCCGCAAGGCGAAAGTGATATATAACGGAATTGGAGATGATTGTTTTAGTAAGATAAATGCTAAAGCAAATGCAGATTATTTTCTATTTTTAGGACGGATAGATATTAAAGCTAAAGGAATTGATACGTTGTTGAATGCTTACCTGATGGCAGAAATGGATGTGCCATTGCTCATTGGAGGTGATGGTGAAGACATGGGTAAGCTGAATGAGATGATAAAAAATATTGGGCTTGAACATCGTGTGAATCTACTAGGCTGGGTGGATGGTAAGCGTAAGCGGGAATTAATCGAAGGATGTATTGCAATGTGCGTACCGTCCCGAAGTGAAGGATTTGGTTTGGTTGCTGTTGAGGCCATGGCAATGGGTAAGCCTGTACTTGCGAGTTCAATAGGAGGGCTGTCAGAGATTGTTGAGAATGAAATTTCTGGCTTACTTTTTGATGCTGAAAGTGAAGAGCAATGCGCAAAAGCAATAACCCGTATGGCAGCAGATTCTCATCTATATGCTTCTTTAAAGGAGGGTGCTTACGCACGAGCACGTGATTTTACTTTAGCGGCTAGCTCAGCTTCTAGAGAAGATTTTTTTTATGGTGTGCTCGAAGATAGCCAGAAGTAGCTTGTAACTGGTCATATCATTTATAACTAAATTTTACTGAGCTATGTTTAATTAAAGTTGTTATTTAGAGCATCTATCTTCAGAGATGTTTTCTATAGAATGGAGGACAGAATGTATTTCAGTGTAGTTATCCCTCTTTACAATAAGAAAGATTATATTGGACGTGCGATAGCATCTGTACTCGAGCAAAGTTTTAATGACTATGAGCTTCTTATTGTTGATGATGGCTCTACTGATGGTGGTGCTGATGTTGTCACCGAGTTTGATGATCCACGTATACACCTTGTTAAGCAAAAAAATGGGGGGTGCAGTGCTGCAAGAAACCGTGGGATACAGGAAGCATCCGCTGAGTACATTGCATTTCTCGATGCAGATGATATTTGGTTGCCAAACTTTTTGCAGAGCATTTACGAAATGATAAAGGTATACCCTCAAGCTGGAGTTTATTCTACTGCATGTGGGCTTGTTAATTCCGAAAATAAACAAAGCAATGTGCAATTAGCAGGGATTCCAGGTGGTAGCGGTTGGCGTGGAATAGTGCCGAATTATTTTCGTTGTCTTGACGGCGGTTGGTCACCCGTATGGTCAAATTGTGTCTGTGTTCCAATGACTACATTTAGAGCCGTTGGGACATTCAATGAAAAGTTACATATTGGTGAAGATATCGATATGTGGGTGCGAATTGCACTTAAGTTTCCGATGGCATTTTTGAATGAAGTTCACGCAATGTATTTTCGTAATGCAGAAGGGCGTGTGAGCAATGCAGATAACCCGGGTGAGCCCCCGTTAAGCTATGCAGGTGAAGTGCTTCGGGTAATAGAAACGGGGCAAGTCAATGATTACGACGCTTCATCAATGAAATATTTTCTGGATAAGTTCAATTACTTGAGTGCTGTTGCCTGTTTGCGAATAGGAATGCCTAGATTAAGTAGACAGTGGATTGCTCAGATAGGAAAGACGCGCGGTAATTTACGCTTAAAGATATGGCTGGTGATTATACTTAGCTATCTGCCAGCTAGTGCCGGTAAGTCTGTTGTTCGTTTTAGGGAAAGTCTTTGAGTTTAATGTCCAGAGCACCACGGTGACTCGATGGCCAGATTAACCCACAATATTTTAGCTAATGGGATTGGTCGAGCATGGATGATGCTTATGGCGTTAGTCTTTGTTCCTGTTTACGTTCGTGTGCTAGGCATTGAGGCGTACGGACTAATTGGTTTTTTCGTAACCATGCAAGCCTCACTGTTAGCAATATTTGATTTGGGTTTTTCAGCCACGGTAAATCGTGAGATGGCTAGGATATCAGGTCAAGACGCGGACCAGCGTAGAGTCGATACTTTGCATACTTTGGAGATTGTCTATTGGGTAGTCTGTCTGCTTGCCGGATTGCTGGTTATTGGGCTTGCGTCTCCAATAGCTCGTTATTGGATCAATGCACCGGGGTTAACAGAGAGTTCAATATCAACTGCTATACAGGCTATGGGTTTGACTATTGCTCTACAAATGCCGTTTAGTCTCTATCGTGGCGCATTTGCAGGGCTGCAGTACCAGGTGACAGAAAATATTCTCCTGATAGGGCAGTTGACATTACGTTTTGGCGGAGCAGCCGCAGTCATATTGTACGTTTCCCCCACCATAGAGGCCTATTTTTTTTGGCAAATATTGGCAGCAGGCGTAACTACTATATTGATGGGGTCAGTGTTGTGGTGGCGAATGCCTAAAGGCATATTTCAAGCACATTTTCGCTGGGATGTATTGCGTGGTGTTAAGTCGTATGCCTTGATGTTGTCTGTGAGTGGAATTGTTAGTCTGGCGGTCACTCAGCTTGATAAATTGATGCTAAGTAAATTGGTAAGCATGGAGCAGTTTGGTTACTACAGTATAGCGACCACTATTTCAGTGGCGCTATGGTCATTCGTAATCCCTATAAATGGCGCTCTCTTTCCTCGTTTTGCACAAGAGGAAAATAATACGGAGTATCTGGCGGTGCTCTACCATACTGCCTGTCAAGTAGTGAGCGTTATCTTGTTGCCTGTTTCAATGCTTATGATGATGTTTTCTGGTGAAATTTTGCTTCTATGGACTGGGGATGAGCAAATTGTCGAAAACGCTCACTGGTTAGTAACGTTTCTAGTTTGTGGAACTGCATTGAGTGGGTTGGTGAGTGTTGGAACCTATTTGCTGGCCGCAATAGGTAAGCCTGGGGTTGTTTTACGAGCTAACGTAGTTTTGGCCCTGGTGCTTATTCCTTCTTTATTTTTTGTAGTGCCACTTTACTCGGTTGTAGGTGCTTCAGTTTTGTGGGCACTGGTTAATGCCGGTTATTTATTTTTAGTCCTGCCTGCCGTTCATACTTATGTGGTAAAGGAATCTATTTACACCTGGGTCATATTTGATGTGATGCGTCCGGGTGTAGCTGCTCTGATAGTTGTAGTCATTGGTAAATTGTTGATGCCCGAGGAGATTGTTTCTCAGCTGTGGTTGTTGATATGGCTTTGTGGACTTGGCCTGGTTGCAATGGTGGCAGCTCTATTAGTTGCCCCAAGAGCAAAGGCTAGGTTGTTGTTGATGTTTTCTGCATTATCATAAAGCTGATAATTTTAAGTTCAGATGATGAGTGGTGATTGTCTAAATCTATCCATACGAAAGTTACAGGTTAGTTCGAGCGGCAATGTCGTAAATGTGCAATTAGATGTTATATCTATAGTCGCTAAGTTAGGGGGGCGTAGCAATAATAGCGTGAATTATAAAAAGTGCGATCGAGCTTTTTCGTGGGTAGAGTATCACTGTAAATTGATATGGTGAAATCTAGTCTAATATTTCTTGGAAATGTGTAGGTATGGCAATATTCAATTCAATGATTATTGCCGCCGTAGGTTATTTTATGACACAAACTAAAAATCACCTCAACTAAATATTTGCCTTAAACTCTTGTCTGTGAGGACTGAGTTTTTCCTCTGAGAGCCCCACCATATTCTAGTGAATGTGTATCCCAGACTTCTAGGTCGTATAGTTAATCATTTAAAATAAAGCTGTTGATCAGTAGCTTTACATCGCAAATGACAATGTGCGATTTTTCCTGTATTAACTGCCGTTCTCAATTATTTTGTTGTATACAAAATTAGTTACATTCTCTTTCGATCGAATGTATTTCTGAGTTTTAATTGTCCACTCATCTTTGTTGTAATTCTCTAGAATTTTTTTTGCTGTGCGAGAGGCGTGTTTGCCATCTTTTAAATAAAAGACTAACCCTGCTTCCTCAACCTCAATTACGTGAGATGGGTTTAGTGTGTTTACATAAATGGCAGGCGTTCCTAGGCATGCGCATTCACAGGCCATTGTCGCACCTTCGCCTATGAATAAATCCGCAAAGGCCAAGACATGATGAATTTTGCCAGCTTTAGTTGGGAGTAAGTAAGGTAGAAATTCATCCTCTAGTTCGCCTTCTGGAATAATGAATATTTTCCAGCCGTTAGAGAAAGTATCAATAAACTGTTTTAAATCATCTTTTGATATTCCTGTTTGCCCAATGTCATGTGATGCGCCCCAGGCAACTGTCCGTATTACGATATATTGTTCAAATTTCTCTAGTCCAAGCTCATTGTAGATATTTGAGTCTGGATGAAAGTGGTCAGGGTGTAGGTATGCGAGTTCTTTTATTCCATTAAAGCGTTCGTGTTTTTTGCCGAGATTGTCTGGATAGCATGCGGGTGTAAAAATTTTTGTTGCGAACGGGTAAGTTAAAATGTTTTGCAGTTTAGCTTCGTCATTGTCATAAAAAACAAGACTGGGAACGCGTAATAATTTGCTGACGTGTGATGTGCAGGTGCCTGTAAACGCAACTGCAAGGTCTATGTTGTTTTTGATAAACAATGGAATTAATCGAATATCTTTTTGGATTAATTCGAAAGCCAATAAAATAAGGCCTTGTTTGGCTGAGCTTAGTTTAATATAGGGCAGGTTAAGTTCATCAAGTATATTTAACGCAACATCTTTATCGCGGGCGGTTATAAAGACTTTGTGCCCCTCACTTATTAGCTTGCCTATCGTTATTTTGAAAAAGTGGATGTCAGCGGGGTGGTTGATGTCGAACAATATATTCATAGTTCAAGAAAGCCTTATATTCTTTTGTATTTAAGTCCTCCCATTAATTTTTTCTTTATTGTTCTTTTCCTGTTTACATCGAAATTTAAATTAGACACGTATATGCTTTCCCTGGTGAGAAGTATACAGGGAGCATTATCCATTAAAATTATATATGTTCA